>ENA-OPSH01001076-OPSH01001076.1-human-gut-metagenome-genome-assembly--contig:-NODE-1076-length-13013-cov-3.153805_pt1 | contig 13013 bp, 10 predicted proteins | sample MGYA00241802_ERZ501895 | MGnify/ENA primary metagenome ERZ501895 (study PRJEB25962, sample SAMEA2042304) | human gut metagenome | biome: human gut; feature: human-associated habitat; material: faeces...
CTACCATTGGGTTGTTACCCATACCGATTAATCCCATCATTTCTACATGGGCTGGTACTGAAGAAGATCCTGCGAACTGAGCATCACTATGCATACGTCCCATAGTATCTGTCATTCCGTAAGAAGCTGGTCCTGCAGCCATGTTATCTGGATGTAATGTACGTCCTGTACCACCACCAGAAGCTACAGAGAAGTATTTTTTACCCTGTTCGATACATTCTTTTTTGTATGTACCTGCAACTGGGTGCTGGAAACGAGTTGGGTTTGTAGAGTTACCTGTGATAGATACGTCTACACCTTCTTTGTGCATGATTGCAACACCTTCTGTTACATCGTTAGCACCGTAGCAGTTAACCTTAGCTCTTAATCCTTCAGAGTAAGATTTTCTGAATACTTCTTTAACTTCACCTGTGTAATAATCCATTTCAGTTTCAACATATGTAAATCCGTTAATTCTGGAAATGATCTGTGCAGCATCTTTTCCTAATCCGTTTAAGATAACTCTTAAAGGTTTCTGACGAACTTTGTTTGCTTTTTCAGCGATTCCGATAGCTCCTTCAGCAGCTGCGAAAGATTCGTGACCTGCTAAGAATGCGAAACATTCTGTTTCTTCTTCAAGAAGCATCTTTCCTAAGTTACCATGTCCAAGACCTACTTTACGCTGATCAGCTACAGATCCAGGAATACAGAATGCCTGAAGACCTTCTCCGATAGCAGCAGCAGCGTCTGCAGCTCTCTTGCAACCTTTTTTGATTGCGATAGCAGCACCTACTGTGTAAGCCCATTTTGCATTTTCGAAACAGATTGGCTGAATTCCTTCAACCTGAGCATAAACATCTAATCCAGCAGCTTTTGTGATTTCAGCAGCTTCTTCGATAGAATTGATTCCATACTCTTTTAAAACAGCAAGAATCTGTTTTTCTCTTCTTTCATATGATTCAAATAAAGCCATTATTCGCTACCTCCTATTCCTTTCTTGGGTCAATAATCTTAACAGCGTCATCAACGCGTCCGTACTGACCTTTGGCCTTGTCAAGTGCTGTCTGAGCATCGTCTCCAGCTTTGATGAAGTCCATCATTCTACCAAAGTTAACAAACTGGTATCCAATGATTTCATCATCAGCATCAAGAGCGATACCTGTAACGTATCCTTCAGCCATTTCAAGGTAACGAGGACCTTTTTTAAGTGTTCCGTACATTGTACCAACCTGAGATCTTAATCCTTTACCTAAGTCTTCAAGACCAGCACCGATTGGAAGTCCTTCTTCAGAGAATGCACTCTGAGTTCTTCCGTATACGATCTGTAAGAATAATTCTCTCATTGCTGTATTGATAGCATCACAAACTAAGTCTGTATTCAATGCTTCTAAAATTGTTCTTCCTGGTAAGATTTCAGATGCCATAGCAGCTGAATGTGTCATTCCTGAACATCCGATTGTTTCTACTAATGCTTCCTGGATGATACCTTCTTTAACGTTAAGAGTTAATTTACATCCTCCCTGCTGAGGTGCACACCAACCAATACCATGTGTTAATCCTGAGATGTCTGTTACATCTTTCGCTTTTACCCATTTTGCTTCTTCAGGAATTGGGGCAGCTCCATGGTTTACACCCTGAGCTACTGTACACATTTGTTCTACTTCATGTGAATAAATCATGTTGAAACTCCTTTCAGTATTAAAAATAACATCTTTATTTTAGCACATCGTTAAAAATAAAACAACAAATTATCTTAAGAACTTCGTTAAGTTTTTCAATGTTTTTGTTGGTTTGTGTGATAAAAATAATTTTTTTGTCAAGTTGTTTTTCTTTTATATAAAAAATCTCGAATTTTCTTTTTTTTTAGTCAATTCAATAAATTATCTGAATTCTATTCCCCTTGTTTTCTTTAGGAATTACGGGTATAATTTAATACATATTTTTTATAACAGAAAGGAATTATGATTATGAGTCATTATGATTTGAAAACAAAATGTCTTCATTCTGGTTACACTCCTAAGAAAGGAGAACCATGTGCACTTCCTATTTATCAGAGTACTACTTTCAAATATGATACAACCGATGAAATGGGACAATTATTTGATCTAAAAGCAGAAGGATATTTCTATACGCGTCTTCAGAATCCTACGAACGATGCTGTAGCTGCCAAAATTGCTGATCTTGAAGGAGGTGTTGCAGGACTTCTTACTTCTTCTGGACAGGCTGCAAATTTCTATGCGATCTTTAATATCTGTGAAGCTGGAGATCATGTTGTTGCAGCTTCTACGATCTATGGTGGAACATTTAACCTTCTGGGTGTTACATTAAAGAAACTTGGAATTGACTGTACATTCGTTGATACTGATGCAAGTGCTGAAGAAATCGCCGCTGCATTCAAACCGAATACCAAAGTTTTATTTGCAGAGACGATTGCAAACCCTGCACTTGTCATTCTTGATATTGAGAAATTTGCAAAGGTTGCCCATGAACATGAAGTTCCATTGATCGTTGATAATACTTTTGCAACACCGATCAACTGTCGTCCTTTTGAATGGGGTGCTGACATCGTCACACATTCAACAACAAAATATATGGATGGACACGCCGTTCAAGTTGGCGGTGCGATCATTGACAGCGGAAACTTTGACTGGGACGCTTATGGACACAAATATCATGGTCTTACTGAACCTGATGAATCTTACCATGGTGTCGTTTATACAAAACAATTTGGAAAGAAAGCTTATATCACAAAAGCTACAACACAGCTGATGCGTGACCTTGGTTCCATTCCATCCCCTGAAAACTGTTTCTTATTAAATCTTGGATTAGAAACACTACCTTTGCGTGTAGAACGTCATTGTGAAAATGCTCAGAAAGTCGCTGAATTCTTAGATGCTCATGAAAAAGTATCTCATGTTACTTATGCCGGACTTCCTAATGATAAATATCACGAATTAGCACAAAAATATATGGATAAGGGAAGAACCTGTGGTGTTATTTCCTTTGAACTGACTGGTGGACGTGATGCTGCAGTACGCTTTATGGATGGCTTAAAATTAGCAAATATTGCGACACATGTTGCTGCATCCAAAACGATGGTACTTCACCCAGCTAGCCATACACACCGCCAGATGAATGATGAACAGTTAAGAGAAGCTGGTGTTTCTCCTGGAATGATCCGTTTATCTGTTGGAATTGAAAGTGCAAAAGATATTATCAATGATCTGAAAGAAGCACTTGAGAATGCATAGTTTTATAGGTGTTCGAAGATTACTTAGTAACAGTAATAATTCATATTATAAATTTCAAATATCATAGCAAAAAAGAACCTTAACTCCCAGCATTTATTATATATGCATTGAGTTAAGGTTCTTATTATTTTATATTCTATAAAATCTATAACAGATTATTCATCCCAGTTAGTATACACCTCTTGCACATCGTCATCCTCATCAAGAAGATCTAATGTTTTCTGAATACTCTTAATATCTTCTTCACTTGTAAGTTCGACCATAGTACCAGGGATCATTGTGACACTGGCATCTGCCATAGGAATTTCTTCCTTCTCTAAAGCTTCTCTGACTGCACTGAAGTCTTCTGGTGTTGTCAATACTTCAAAGCTGTCGTCTTCTTCGTTGAAGTCTTCTGCTCCGGCATCTAATGCCATCATCATAAGATCGTCTGCATCCATTTCACATTCTTCTTTAGAGATGATGATCTGTCCTTTCTTCTCGAACATATAAGATACACATCCTGGTGTTCCTACGTTACCATTTCCTTTTGTGAAAGCATTTCTTACATTAGATGCTGTACGGTTTTTGTTATCTGTTAATGTATCTACGATGATCGCAACTCCGCTTGGTCCATATCCTTCATATGTAATCTGCTCATAATTAACAGAATCTGCATCTCCAGCAGCTTTTTTGATACCACGTTCGATCGTGTCATTTGGCATATTATTTGCTTTTGCTTTTGCAATGACATCACGTAATCTGCTATTGTTGTCTGGATCTGGTCCACCCTCTTTAACGGCTACTGCAATTTCTCTTCCAATGACTGTGAAAATCTTTCCTTTTTTCGCATCATTTTTTTCTTTTTTGTGTTTGATGTTCGCAAATTTACTGTGTCCTGACATCTTCTTCTTCCTTCCTTTTCCTTTTTTCTACCTTTACCTGTCTAATCATGTTGTCATGAATATCAACAGATTTAAAGGAATATCCTTGGTAGATAATTTCTATTTCTTCATTGTCTTCTGGTAAATGTCCCAGCTGATCAATTAAAAATCCATTGAGTGTCTCAATATCTTCAACGTCAAATTCGATTCCTAATGTATCCTCAAGTTCTTCCAGTCTCGTACTTCCACGTACAAGATAGATATCTGCCCATCCGATCTTGGTGATATTACGGTCTTCGACATCATATTCGTCTAAAATATTCCCTACTATGACCTCTAACATATCTTCCATAGATACAATACCTTCTGTCTGGCTATATTCATCAATAACGATCGCCATATGAATCTTCTTGGTCTGCATCTCCTGAAAAAGCACCGATAAATTCATCGTCTGATGAACAAAAAACGGCTCTCTTGCAATATCAGAAAGTGTTGCTTCTTTCTGATTAAGATATGCATCGATCACATCTTTTAAATAAAGCACTCCTACAATGTTATCAATGTCATCTTCATATAATGGGTATCTTGAATATGGCTCATCTAACATATAATTTAATGCTTTCTCTACGGACATGTTTACATCAATCGCATCAATCTTCTTTCTTGATGTCATAACATCTGTAACATCTTTATCTCCAAATTCGAAAATATTCGTGATCATGCGGGCTTCCCCTTCCATGATCGCACCTTGCTCATGTCCTTCGTTAACAATGTTCATGATCTCTTCTTCATATTCATTGTCTTCATCCTCTTCATGTTCTTGTTCTGATGTGTGCAGTTTTTTCTTTGCTTCTTTGATCTTCTCTCTTTGTTTCATGAAAAAACACCCAACTGCAAATCCGATGATAACTGCTAAAATGATCATCATAAGCACCGAGGGAGTAAATCCTTCCATTTCTTTTTTTTCTCCTTTTATCTTCTAGAAATTAAGACTATACAAACTTAAATATATCATTTCTAAGAAAAAAGGTCAATATATCCAAGATTCCTGTTATGTATCAAGACTTAAACTGATCTTTAGTGCATGATCCACTTGTTTTAGGAATGTACAATTTAAATGGCATACCTTTTCTCTTAAACGACTTTTATCGATTGTCCGGATCTGTTCTAACAAAATCACAGAATCTTTTTCTAATTCACATCTGTGGCAGTCGATCGGTACATGAGTCGGCAACTTTGCCTTGTTCATCTTGCTTGTGATCGCTGCACAGATGATCGTTGGACTATATTTATTTCCCGCATCATTTTGCAATACGATCACAGGACGGATACCGCCTTGTTCTGAACCAACAACCGGTCTTAAATCTGCATAAAATATATCGCCTCGCTTAATTACCATAAGCATAAACACTCTCCATTTCTTTTTAAATATTGTATGAAGAGTATTTACAATTCTTTCAAAAGTATTCCTTATTTTTCAAAATATTCTGCTTCTTTCATCTCTCCGTTTCGAATGTATACTCGTGGAACACGTTTCCCAATCCCACAGACAAATTCATAATTAAAAGATCCTGCTTCATTTGCAACTTCTTCTACGGTCAACATTTTATTGCCATCGTGTCCGACTAAAGTTACTTCATCCATCACAGATACACCTTCAATATCTGTCACGTCAACCATAAACTGATCCATACAGATTCTTCCAATGATCGGTGCATACTGCCCACGGATCAATACTTTTCCTTTGGAAGAGAGTGATCTTGGGTATCCGTCTGCATATCCTACTGGGATAGTTGCGATCTTTGTCTTCTTATCAGTTACATATGTGTGATTGTAACTGATTCCTTCTCCTGCCTCCACTTCTTTGATATATACAATGTGTGTCTTTAATTCCATTGCTGGTCTTAAATCCAATACATCTTTTGAAACTTCTTCTGATGGATATAATCCATAAGTAATGATTCCTGAACGTACCATATCTTTTCTAAATCCATCCAGATCAATGATCGATGCACTGTTTGATACGTGTTTGATCGGAATATAGATATCTCTTTCCTCAAGCCACGTAATAAACTGATCATATTTTCGTTCCTGCTCATAAGTTTCTGTTTTATCCGCCTCGTCTGCACATGCGAAATGTGTAAAGATTCCTTGAATCTTGATATTTGGTAATTTGGCGATCTTCTCTATGCTATCTACAGATTCTTTGGTTGGTTTAAATCCGATACGGTTCATTCCTGTATCCAGTTTGATATGAATCTTCGCATCTTTGCCTAGTGCCTGCGCGATCTTTGATAAGGACTCTGCCATCTCATAGCAGAATACGGTTGGCTCGATCTCATACTGAATCAATGAGCTGTACTGATATTCTGATGTGTATCCTAAAATCAAGATTGGCTGTCTGATTCCATTGTTTCGAAGTGTGATCCCTTCTTCTAGGATTGCAACGGCAAATGCATCAACTCCGATCTTATTTAATTCTTTTGCAATTGGAACTGCTCCGTGTCCGTATCCGTCAGCTTTGATCACTGGCATTACTTTCACACCTTCTCCAACTACACGTTTTACTTCTCTTATATTATGACAGATTGCATCCAGATCAATAACTGCATGCACTCTATAGTACTGGTTCATAATTTCCTCCTGTAACGTCCTTTATATGAGCAATAATATCTGATGCGATCATGCTGTAAGCGCCCAGATCATGCTTTGCATGATCTCCTGCAAGACCGTGAAGATAAACTCCGTGAACTGCTGCCTCATGAACAGATAATCCTTCCCCCAAAAGGCCTGTGATCATTCCCGCAAGAATATCTCCACTTCCTCCAGTCGCCATTCCATCATTTCCGCTTTGATTAATATACACCAAATCATCTTCTCGTGCAACGATAGTTGTTGCATCTTTTAAAACAACTGTACAATGATATTTCTCTGCAAGATCTTGTGCACTCTGACATAGATCTTCTTTGATCTGCGTGATATCACATGACATCAATCTTGCTGCCTCCATCAAATGTGGAGTCATGATCGTCCCATATGGATAATCAATTTTCATGTTAAATCTACTGATTATATTTAATCCGTCTGCATCAATGACCAATGGTTTTTTCCCTTTTTTCAAAACCATCTCTAACATTTCTTTCATTTCTTCACTGACACCAACTCCTGGGCCAAACAAGATACAATCACACCATTCTAAAGATTCTTCTAAATCTTTTCGTTCTCCAAATAAAATTTCTGGAAGTCTTGTCTGTAAAATCTGACGATTTCCAGCATCAGAAAGCACTTTCACAAGTCCTGCACCCATCCGAAGTGCTGCCTCTGCTGCAAAACATGCAGCTCCTGACATTGTTTCATTTCCAGCAATGATCAAAATCTTCCCATAGCTTCCTTTATTGGAATATGCTTTTCTTTCTGGCATTAAATGATCACTTTCCTCTAATATATATCCTGTCGCATACTTTTTGATCGTCTGGTTATGAAATCCTATGGATACCAGTTTAACATCTCCACAATATTCTCGTCCTGGATATAATAAATGACCTCTTTTATATCCACCAAATGTAACTGTTGATGACGCATGCACTGCACATCCAAGAATCTTTCCACTATCTCCACTGATTCCAGATGGAATATCAATTGCGATCACAGGCTTACCACATGCATTGATCCGTTCAATGACTTCTTTATAAACACCACCAACTTCTCTAGAAAGTCCAACTCCAAAAATCCCTTCGATCAAAAGATCATATTCATGAAAATTTACATCTTCACAATCTATCGGAAAATAGCCTAGATTCTTAAGTATCTGAAGCTGTAATTTTAGATCCGCTGAAGCTTTTTCTATATTACCAACGATCATATAATCCACTAAATAATCCTGCTCCAACAAAATTCTCGTACAAGCAAGTGCATCTCCTCCATTATTGCCAATTCCTGAAATGATCAATATCCTCTGTGAATGATCTGCTATCTGTGCAGCCTTATCTGCAACTGCTTTAGATGCTCTTTCCATCAATACAAGTCCCGGAATTCCTATTCCATGAATCGTCTCATGATCGACCGTTTGCATCTCCTGATTCTTTAATACATATCTCATACGCATTCTCCTATCGCAAAAGCTTGTGCAAATTCTCTTGTATTCGTGATCGATACATGAATTCTTGAAACTTGTTTATCTTTTGCTATCTCTTTCGCATTTCCATATAATTTGACATATGGCGCACCTGATTCATTTCTCAACACTTCAATCTCATATGGTTCCACACCGAAAAAGCCGGTTCCAAATACTTTGGAAACGGCTTCTTTTACAGCAAAATTGCCAGCTAAAGTCGTAGCATTGTCTTTTGCATATGCTAATTCAGTTGTCGTAAAAATTCTTGAAAGATGTCTTCCTCGAAGAATCATCTCTTCTATCCGGTATATCTCTACGAGATCTGTTCCTATTCCAGCAATCATCTTCTTACCTGCTATTCGTTCTCACTCTCTTCACGGTTGTGGACATTGTATGTTAATGTCATCAGACTTTCTGCTAAATGTACATTCTCTACTGTAACATTATCTGGTAAATGAAGATCGATTGGTGCAAAATTCCAGAATCCTTTAATTCCCCATTCTGCCATCTTCTTTGCGATCGCAGGTGCCTGATCCTTCGGAATTGTCAGTGCAGCGATCTTAATTCCATGTGTTTTGATAAAGTTCTCTAGTTCATCTGTATCAAGAACTTTCACTCCACGGACAGAAATTCCGATCAGCTTTGGATTCACATCAAAAAGTGCCATGACTTTGTATCCATAATCTTCATTAAAAGACTGATAATTCGCAAGGGCCTGTCCAAGATTTCCGGCTCCAACAATGATCATGTCATTTCTCTTATCCAGACCTAAGATCTTACCAATCTCTGTATACAGATTATCTACATTATATCCGTATCCCTGCTGCCCAAATCCACCAAAATTGTTAAGGTCCTGACGAATCTGAGATGCTGTTACCATCATCTGTTCACTTAATTCTTTTGAAGAGATTCTTGTAATATTCTTCGCTTTTAACGCTCCTAAATATCTGAAATACCTAGGAAGTCGTTTGATAACTGCTGAGGAAATATTCTTATCTGAGTTTGCCATTTTATTCCTCCAAAATCTTTATTTCGCCTATAATTATATAAGATTGTCTAATAACTGTCAATCTTTCCGTCATGAAAATATTTCATTTTTTCAAAAAATATGGTATTCTGAGAAATAATGTCTATAATAAAAAATTTGAAAGGGGTATCTTAATGATATTATCATGCCAGAATATCTGCAAAACATTTGTCGAAAAACCAGTCTTGCAGAATATCTCATTTCACTTAAATGAAAACGACCGGCTGGCGATCATCGGATATAACGGTGCCGGAAAATCGACACTTTTAAAAATATTGATTGGTGAAATTTCTTATGATGAAGGTGAAATTTCTTTAAAGAAAGACGCAAGCATTGGCTATCTTGCCCAACATCAAGATCATACATTCCACCATACAATTTTTGATGAACTTCTTTCCGTCAAAAAAGAAGTCATTGAATTAGATGAACAGATGCGTACCTATGAACAGGAAATGAAACATCTGACCGGTGATGCACTAGAACAAAAAATGAATCAGTATACAAATGCTACTCATAGATTTGAGCAATTAAATGGTTTTGCATACAAAAGTGAGATCACAGGAATCTTAAAAGGACTTGGCTTTTCTGAAGAAGATTTCACAAAAGAGATCAACACTTTATCTGGAGGTCAAAGAACTCGTGTTGCTCTTGGTAAGTTACTGCTTAAAAATCCTGATATTCTGCTTCTTGACGAACCAACAAACCACTTGGATGTTGATTCCATAAAGTGGCTTGAAAATTACCTGTCTCATTACAAAGGAGCTGTGATCATCGTATCTCATGACCGCTATTTTCTTGATAAGATTGTCAATAAGGTCATGGAGATCGACCAAGGACACTCCATGCTGTTTGATGGAAATTATACAACATTTATCGAAAAACGTGATCAGATCAAAGCAATCCGTTTAAAAGAATACAAACATCAGCAACAAGAGATCAAACATCAACAAGAAGTTATCAAAAAATTAAAACAGTTCAATCGTGAAAAATCAATCAAACGTGCAGAAAGCCGTGAAAAAGCTTTAAATAAGATTGATGTATTGGAGAAACCTACGGAATATAATGCTGATATGCGTCTTAGCATTGAACCAGAAATCATCAGTGGGAATGATGTTCTGACTTTAAAAGATGTATCCAAATCTTTTGGAAACAAATCATTATTCCATGGATTAAGTGCTGATATTTTTCGTGAAGAACGCGTTGCCCTGATCGGACCAAACGGAACTGGTAAAACAACACTGTTAAAGATCATTTGCAAAAAGATCAGCAATAATGGCGGTACGATCAGCCTTGGAGCTGGAGTTTCCATTGGATACTATGACCAGGCACAAGATAACTTAGATGATTCCAAAACGATTTTTGATGAAATTTCAGATGCTTATCCAGATCTTAATAACACAAAGATCCGCAATACTTTGGCTGCATTTTTATTTTATGGAGAAGATGTTTTCCGCCCGATCTCCTCTTTAAGCGGTGGAGAAAAAGGACGTGTTTCTCTTGCAAAATTAATGCTGTCTCATGCGAATTTTCTGATTCTTGATGAGCCTACAAACCATTTAGATATTCAGTCTAAGGAGATTCTAGAATCTGCAATGAATGCTTATACTGGAACGATCCTTTATGTTTCACATGATCGTTATTTTATCAATAAAACTGCAACACGAATCTTGGAAATCTCTGATCATGGATTAACTTCTTATCCTGGAGATTATCAGGATTATATTGCTCAGAAGGAAAAAGAAAAGGCATCTCTTACTTCTTCTATTGCTTCCTCCGTTTCTGTTGATACAGAATCCAAACTCGATTGGAAACAGCAAAAAGAAGAACAAGCCAAACAGAGAAAAAAAGAAAATCGTCTTAAAAAAGTCGAAGAGCAGATCACAGAGTTGGAAACGAAACAAGAAGAACTTTCAGAAGCTATGTCTTTACCTGAAAATGCTTCTGATCCTGCGAAATTAATGGAACTTAGCAATGAGCAGGCTTCCATCGCTTCTTCTTTGGAAGAACTTTATGAAGAATGGGAAACTCTTTGCTAATTTGTAAAAAAACATATATAATAGTAACGTTAACCGTATTGAAAAACAGGAGGTTTTTATGAAATTAATATCCTTTGTTGTACCTTGCTACAACTCTCAGGAATATATGAGACACTGCATTGACACCTTATTACCAGGTGGTGATCAGGTAGAGATTCTGATCGTTAATGACGGATCTTCCGATAACACTGCTGCGATCGCAGATGAATATGAAAAAAAATATCCTGACATCTGCCGTGCAATTCACCAGGAAAATAAAGGGCATGGTGGTGCAGTGAATACAGGAATCAAAAATGCCACGGGTATTTACCTGAAGGTTGTTGATAGTGACGACTGGGTAAATGAATATGCTTATGGAGAAATCCTTGATACTCTTGCGAATTTCTACAAACAGGGAACTGTCCTTGATATGCTGCTTTCTAACTATGTATATGAAAAACAAGGAGTCAAGAAAAAAACTGTTATTCATTATCGTCATGCAATCCCAAAAGATCAGATCTTTTGCTGGGATGATGTTGGACGTTTTCCTGTCAGCCAGTATATTTTAATGCACTCTGTCATTTATCGTACTGCACTGCTTCGTGAATGCGATCTAGAGCTTCCAGAGCATACATTCTATGTGGATAATATTTATGTATTCAAACCTCTTCCATATGTAAAAACAATGTATTATCTGGATGTTAACTTCTATCGTTATTTCATTGGACGTGATGATCAGTCTGTCAATGAGACAAATATGATCAAACGTATCGACCAGCAGTTTAAAGTTACTTATATCATGATTGATTATATGACTCAGTTTAATCTTGTAAGTAAGCCATTAGAACGTTATATGAGACATTATCTTTCCATTATCATGTGTATTTCTTCCGTGATCTCTGTAAAATCTGGACAGAAAGAGCATTTAAAGATGCGAAAAGAATTATGGAAATATTTATATGACAGTGACAAACGTCTGTATCGTAAGATCCGTCATAATATTACAAGCTGTGCAGTAAATCTGCCTGGATATGTTGGAAGAAAAGCTACGATTGCTATGTATAAAGCAGCTCGTAGATTTATCGGATTTAACTAAATATTTTTACATTAAAAGGTCCTGCAGAGGGCCTTTTTCTTGTTCCCCTCATCTTTTATTCTGCGTATTCTAATAATATAAAGTATGAAAGGCAACTTTCCATGCAGATTTCTGTTTCAAAACAAATCCATGCTGATCTTGCCCATCAGCATGGTTTTCTTGGAGAAGGTATCGGTATTGCTTATCTTGATACTGGCCTTTTCCCACATAAAGATTTCTCTCCGCATTCCACACGGATCGCCAAATTTGTAGATTTTGTTCATTCCAAATCTTTCAGCTATGACGATAATGGACATGGGACTCATATTACCGGCATCGCTGCTTCCTCTGCAACATTTGGTTCCGATTATTTGGGAATTGCTCCAAAATCCCATATCGTTTCTTTAAAAGTACTGGATGCCTCAGGGAACGGTGTTCAAAGCGCCTTCTTACAGGGTCTTGACTGGATTCATGAGTATCATCGCTCCTATCAGATCCGTATCGTTAACATCTCAATAGGAAGTCCTGGTTCCGAGGATAGTTCAGCCTCCAAAGAACTATTAAAACATGTCAACGCCCTATGGGATGATGGCCTTGTTGTTTGTATTGCCGGCGGAAACCATGGTCCAAAACCATACAGTATTTCAATTCCTGGAAATAGTCCAAAAATCATCACTGTTGGTTCCAGC
>ENA-OPSH01001087-OPSH01001087.1-human-gut-metagenome-genome-assembly--contig:-NODE-1087-length-12907-cov-3.577731_pt1 | contig 12907 bp, 5 predicted proteins | sample MGYA00241802_ERZ501895 | MGnify/ENA primary metagenome ERZ501895 (study PRJEB25962, sample SAMEA2042304) | human gut metagenome | biome: human gut; feature: human-associated habitat; material: faeces...
CAAAGCGAACCCCCAGCAGCGGCAACTGCTGGGGGTTCTTCCCTATTTTACGGAAGGGCATCCGCCTGGGCTAATTGTCACCATGTTTTCCGTCTAGCCACTTGCAGATATAGTAGCTGATTACACCTGCTACAACGGAAACGATAAGAGAAATAAGTATAGACATGCGCTCACCCCCTTCCTGTTGCCAGTTTGGGAGGCGACAACAACGTAAGTATAACATGGTATAGGAAGAAACGGTTTGAAAAAATAGAACGCATATTTTGATGAAGTTGCACAAATATGAAAAAAGTTTATTTTGATCTTGACAACCCGCCTCACATATGATATCATACCACCTGTATCACGCCGAAGACAGCAGGTGCCGCAAGGTAAGTTTCAAACGCCTGCCGAGGAGAAGTTACACAAGGTTCATGTTATGGAATTTTGAGATCTCTTCGCCAATCTTCGCGAAGAGCTTTTTTTATACTTCCAAAGCGTAGGTACGAAATACTACAAGGAGGTGCAATCATGGCAATCAATGCAAAAATCGATCTGAAGAAGCCGGTCCTGGAAGAGATCAGCGCACAGGTAGAAGGCGCACAGTGCGTGCTGCTGGTAAACTACAGCGGATTAACCGTTGCTCAGGATACTCAGCTGCGTAAAGAGTTAAGAGAAGCAGGCGTTCATTACAAAGTATACAAAAATACAATGATGAAACGTGCATTCGCTGGTACTGCTTTCGAGCCTCTTACCAAAGACCTGGATGGCACAAACGCTATCGCAATCAGCAAGGACGATGCAACAGCTCCGGCAAGAATCATCGCTAAATTTGCAAAAACCACTCCGAAGCTGGAGATGGTTTCTGGTGTTGTAGAAGGAAACTACTACGACAAAGCTGGAATGGAAGCACTGGCAAACGTTCCGTCAAGAGAAGAACTTCTTGGCAAACTGCTTGGAAGCATCCAGTCTCCGATTACAAACTTCGCTCGTGTGCTTAATCAGATCGCTGAGAAAAACGGCTCTGAAGCAGCAGCTGAATAATTTTTGATGCCAGAGGCATAAAACGAATCTAGTAACTATTCGAAAATCACCATCCACGAGGATGCTGAAGAGTTACCGAATTAAATAATATTATATGGAGGGAATTTAAAATGGCAAAATTAACAACAGAAGAATTTATTGCAGCAATCAAAGAATTATCTGTATTAGAATTAAACGACTTAGTAAAAGCTTGTGAAGAAGAGTTTGGTGTATCCGCAGCAGCAGGTGTTGTAGTAGCAGCAGCTGGAGCAGCAGAAGCAGCAGAAGAGAAAGATGAGTTCGATGTAGAACTTGCAGAAGTTGGACCAAACAAAGTTAAAGTTATCAAAGTTGTTCGTGAAGTAACTGGCTTAGGTCTTAAAGAAGCTAAAGAAATGGTTGACGGAGCTCCTAAGGTTGTTAAAGAAGGCGCATCCAAAGCAGAAGCTGAAGATATCAAAACAAAACTTGAAGCTGAAGGCGCTAAGGTTAACCTTAAATAATTATCTTCCTATTATATATAGAAGATTTGCAAGCAGGAATGCCACTGGTATTCCTGCTTTTTTTACAGAGCCGGAGGATTACAGACTATGATGAAAAGAAAAACGGCAGTCATATTTGGTATCATCATTGCAGCTCAGCTTTGCCTGACTCCATATGCAGGTGTAAAAGTACAGGCGGCTGAACTGGAAGAAGGACAGATGTTTGAAGATTCATCAGAAGATTCAGAGACTTTTGGAGATGTGTCAATACCGGATACGCAGTCGGCAGAGAAAACTGAAGAGAATGAATTTGGGGATGACGACGGTTTCAGTGATGGAGACGTTGAAACTTTTTCTGCGGAGGATGCGGATCAGTCCTGCGAAAATATGCAGGAACTTGTGCTGAATGTGCAGGATGGAGAGGATATTACTGTAAAGTTAAATACACTGCTGGCACAGGCCAGGGACAAGGCAACGGATGAAAAGCAGTGCAAAGTTATCGTGCCGCCCGGAAATTATACACTTACGGGAACTTTGCATATGTACAGCAATATCTATCTATATGCAGAGGGTGCCACGATAACAAAGACTTCACCGCGAAAAGAAATCCTGCTCCGTCTTGGCGATACACAGAAATCTGCAGGCGGATACGAGGGATACCGTAATATAACTATCGATGGCGGAATCTGGGATTCAAATTATGAATGTGTGGAAGACAAGGGAGGACCTGGAGGGTTTGTAGGTTTTAGGATCGGTCATGCTACGAATGTTACAGTGAAGAATGTTACATTTCTCAATAACCTTAAATCGCATTTTCTGGAACTTGCAGGAGTGAAGAATGCGGAAATTACAGGATGTACGTTCAGGGGCTACTGGAAAGAGTTTACAGGCGGCGGACAGGAATGTATCCAGCTTGATGCCTGTATGCCGAGAATTTTCCCAGGATATCTTCCATATGACGGAAGTGTCTGTGAGAACATTGTGATAAAGGATAATACCTTTGAAGATGTATTTGCCGGCATTGGAAGCCACAGCATGATGTTTGATAAACCGTATAAAAATATCACGATCAGTAACAACCGGTTTAATAATCTGAAAAAGAGAGCAATATGGTGCCTGAATTATCAGGATACGGTTGTGACGGGAAATACCATGACAAATGTGGGCGGTGGTGTTTATGTGCGTTCTGTTTATACCAGAAATGCACATACCGTCAGCGGTCAGGAAGTATCTCCGGAGGGAAATCAGTACGCAGAGAATATTCTGATCGCTGATAATCAGATCACAGTTCTGGAACCAACCGTAATAGATGGCAAACAATGGAATGGATATGGAATCTGGATCACAGGCGAGGTATCTCTGGGCTCAGCAGGAGAAACTATTCCTTCTGAAGATGATGATCCTGAGAATACAGCAAATCCGACGACCAATGGAATTCCGGTGGGAAGATATATTATTCGCGGAGTTACAGCCAGAAATAATACGATCAGCGGAAATTGCGACGGAATTAAATTTTCCCTTGCAGAAGACTGTTCATGCAGGGGGAACACAGTCAGACTTTCTGATAGTCATACCTACAACAATGTGGGGATCAGTGTTGCCAAGGGAAGCAATATCAGAGTTTCCTATAACAATCTTTCCGGCGGAAACGGATATGGGATTTATGCAGTCGGAACAGAGGCTTCACAGAAAATCTGCCGGATTTACGGAAATACAGTCTCCGGATTTATGAAAGATGGGATTCTGGCTTCAGGGCTTGCAGCAGGAAGCCGTATTGAACACAACAGAGTCAGTACCAGTGCGGCAAATGGCATACTTGTAAAATGCATTGATAAGAGTGTGGTTGATGGTAATTACAGTTTTAAAAATAAGGCAAGAGGAATTCTTCTGCAGAGATGTGAGTCAGCAATGGTAGCGGATAATTTTGTTTCTGAAAATGCGATCAATGGAATTGAACTCAATATAAGAAGCAATCATTCTTCTGTGCAGGGAAATGTCTGTGGTTCCAATAAAAAATCAGGTCTGCGCATTGCCGGATCAAAGGGGATTTCGGCAGACGGAAATTCCTTCCGCAGCAACAGAGGATATGCGGCGGAATTTATCCGTTCTCATATCAGCAGTTATAAAGGCAATCGTTTTGAAGAAAATGGATATTCAAATCGTATCCACGTAAGAAACAGTAAAATCTCGAAGAAATAGCGTTACTGTTCACGCCGTTCACAGTAACGAAATAGCGACTGCTGCAATTATTTGAAAAAATTAAAAAAATATCAAAAAAGTGATTGACAGGCGCAACTTGCTGTGCTATAGTGAAGAATGCTATATTATGGCAAGATGTGCCTTTATGTCTTTTGACAAAAAGGGTCAAGTTATAATAAATTTAAAGAAAAAACAGGGGTGAAACGTCAATGGAAAAAAACAGAATTCGTTCTGTAAAAACTGGAAAAAGCATGCGTATGAGCTACCAGAGACAAGAAGAAGTCCTGGAAATGCCAAACCTGATCGAAGTCCAGAGGGATTCTTATAAATGGTTTCTTGATGAAGGACTTAGGGAAGTCTTTGATGATATTTCTCCGATCGCGGACTACAGCGGAAAGCTCAGCCTGGAATTCATCGACTTTACATTTGACGAGAAGGATGCGAAATATACTATCGAACAGTGTAAAGAACGTGACGCAACTTACGCCGCACCTTTGAAGGTTCGAGTGAGACTGATTAACAAAGAAACAGAGGAAATCAACGAACACGAGATCTTTATGGGAGATCTTCCGTTAATGACAGAAACAGGTACTTTTGTTATTAATGGTGCAGAGCGTGTTATTGTCAGCCAGCTGGTGCGTTCCCCTGGTATTTATTATGCAATTGCACATGATAAAATTGGTAAGAGATTATTTTCCAGCACCGTCATCCCGAACAGAGGAGCATGGCTGGAATACGAAACTGATTCCAACGATATCTTCTATGTACGTGTGGACAGAACCCGTAAGGTGCCGATCACAGTCCTGATCCGTGCACTTGGTATTGGAACGAATGCTGAGATTATCGATCTTTTTGGTGAAGAGCCAAAGATTCTCGCAAGTTTCACAAAGGATACTTCAGAGAACTATCAGGAAGGTCTTCTCGAATTATATAAGAAGATCCGTCCGGGAGAACCATTATCTGTAGATAGTGCGGAAAGCTTGATCAACAGCATGTTCTTCGATCCAAGAAGATATGATCTTGCGAAAGTTGGACGTTACAAATTCAATAAAAAATTAGCATTAAGAAATCGTATCAGTGGATTTATCTTAGCAGAAGATGTTTTAGATCCAACAACTGGAGAAGTATTAGCAGAAGCTGGAACGAATGTGGACATGGAACTTGCAGATAAGATTCAGAACGCAGCCGTAGCAAGTGTTATGATCCAGACAGAAGAAGGTGCTACAAAAATACTTTCCAACATGGAAGTAAATCTTGCTGAATATGTAGATTTCAATCCAGAAGAGATTGGTGTTCATGAAGATGTTTTCTATCCTGTATTAGAGAAGATCTTAGAAGAAGGATATGAAGGAGAAGAATTAAAAGAAGCTCTGAAGAAGAATATTCATGAATTGATTCCAAAACATATTACAAAAGAAGATATCTTAGCATCCATCAACTATAATATCCATTTAGAGTATGGAATTGGACATGATGATGATATTGACCACTTAGGAAACCGTCGTATCCGTGCTGTAGGTGAACTGCTTCAGAACCAGTATCGTATCGGTCTTTCAAGATTGGAAAGGGTTGTTCGTGAAAGAATGACAACTCAGGATATTGAATCTATCTCACCACAGTCATTGATCAATATCAAACCAGTAACAGCAGCAGTGAAAGAGTTCTTTGGAAGTTCTCAGTTATCTCAGTTCATGGACCACAACAACCCACTGTCTGAGTTAACACATAAGAGACGTTTATCTGCATTAGGACCAGGTGGTCTGTCTCGTGATCGTGCCGGATTCGAAGTCCGTGACGTACATTACACACATTACGGAAGAATGTGTCCGATCGAGACACCTGAAGGACCTAACATCGGTCTGATCAACTCTCTTGCTACTTATGCGAGAATTAACGAGTATGGATTTATCGAAGCTCCATATCGTGTACTGGATAAATCAGATCCTGAGAATCCAGTTGTTACAGACAAAGTTGTTTATTTAACAGCTGATGAAGAAGATAATTATGTAGTAGCACAGGCGAACGAACCTGTTGATGAAGATGGACATTTCGTAAATACTCATGTATCCGGACGTTTCCGCGAGGATACATCAGAATTTGATAAAGTAAACCTTGACTTAATGGACGTATCTCCAAAGATGGTATTCTCAGTAGCTACATCCATGATTCCTTTCCTGGAGAACGATGATGCTAACCGTGCGCTGATGGGATCCAACATGCAGCGTCAGGCAGTACCACTTCTTTCTACAGAAGCTCCTGTTGTTGGAACAGGTATGGAATCCAAGGCTGCATATGACTCTGGAGTCTGCATCACAGCAAGAAATGGCGGAGTCGTAGAAAGATCTACAAGTACAAAGATCGTAGTTCGTAATGATGACGGTCAGAGAGATGAGTACAATGTTATCAAGTTTGCACGAAGCAACCAGGGTAACTGTATGAATCAGCGTCCGATCGTATTTGTAGGAGACAGAGTAGAAAAGGGAGACATCTTAGCAGATGGTGCGTCAACAAGCAACGGAGAGATGGCTCTTGGTAAGAACCCATTGATCGGTTTCATGACATGGGAAGGATATAACTACGAGGATGCGGTACTGTTAAGTGAACGTCTGGTACAGGATGACGTTTACACATCTGTTCATATCGAAGAATATGAAGCAGAAGCCAGAGATACTAAGCTTGGTCAGGAAGAGATCACAAGAGATCTTGCAGGATTAAGTGAAGATGTCTTAAAAGACTTAGATGATAACGGTATCATCCGTATCGGTGCAGAAGTACGTGCCGGTGACATCCTGGTAGGAAAAGTTACTCCTAAGGGAGAAACAGAATTAACAGCTGAAGAGAGACTGTTACGTGCGATCTTCGGTGAGAAAGCAAGAGAAGTCCGTGATACATCTTTAAGAGTGCCACATGGTGCTTACGGAGTTGTTATGGATACGAAGATCTTCACAAGAGAGAATGGAGACGAACTTCCTCCTGGAGTAAACAAGAGCGTTCGTGTATACATTGCTCAGAAGAGAAAGATTTCTGTAGGAGATAAGATGGCTGGTCGACATGGTAACAAGGGTGTAATTTCCCGTATTCTGCCAGTAGAAGATATGCCATACTTACCAAACGGACGTCCATTAGATATCGTACTGAACCCATTAGGTGTGCCTTCACGTATGAATATCGGACAGGTGTTAGAGATCCATCTGTCCTTAGCAGCAAAAGTTCTTGGATTTAATGTTGCTACACCAGTATTCAATGGTGCAGACGAGAACGATATCGCAGATACATTAAGAATGGCAAATGACTATGCCAATACATCATGGGAAGAATTTGACGCGAAATGGCGTGATAAAGTTAACGATGATGTAATGGATTACTTATATGAAAACAGAGACCATAGAAAAGAATGGCAGGGTGTACCAATTGATACAACTGGTAAAGTAAGATTAAGAGACGGTCGTACAGGAGAAGAATTTGATAGCCCTGTAACAATCGGATTCATGCATTACCTGAAACTGCATCATCTGGTAGATGACAAGATCCATGCACGTTCTACTGGTCCTTACTCATTAGTAACTCAGCAGCCACTGGGTGGTAAAGCTCAGTTCGGTGGACAGCGTTTCGGAGAGATGGAGGTATGGGCACTGGAAGCTTATGGTGCAGCATACACACTTCAGGAGATCCTGACATTCAAGTCCGATGATGTTGTAGGTCGTGTGAAAGCATACGAAGCGATCATCAAAGGTGATAACATCCCTGAACCAGGTGTTCCAGAATCTTTCAAAGTATTATTAAAAGAATTCCAGTCACTGGCATTAGATGTTAAAATTCTTGACGAGAACGCTGAAGAAGTTGAATTAAGAGAAGATGTTGATGGTGGAGATGCAAATCAGGATCTTGCACCAATGATCGAAGGAGACGGTGTCTTCAACAATTATGAAGAAAGCGAATCTGAACTCGGTGCTTTAGGATATAAACACGGAGACTTATCAGAAGGTGAAGATAACACAATCATGTAGATTGGCGAGCAATTTAGGAAGGAGCAGCCTTAAATGATGGAATCAAGCAATGAATATCAAAGCAATAAAATTTCATTTGATGCAATTAAGATCGGGTTGGCTTCCCCAGAAAAGATCCGTGAGTGGTCTAGAGGAGAAGTAAAGAAACCTGAGACGATCAACTATCGAACATTAAAACCTGAAAAAGACGGGCTTTTCTGTGAGAAGATCTTCGGGCCTACAAAGGACTGGGAGTGTCACTGCGGAAAGTACAAAAAAGTTCGCTATAAAGGTGTTGTCTGCGACCGATGCGGTGTTGAAGTGACAAAAGCAAGTGTACGTCGTGAAAGAATGGGACATATCGAATTAGCAGCTCCAGTATCTCATATCTGGTATTTTAAGGGAATTCCTAGCCGTATGGGTCTGATTCTTGATATTTCACCAAGAACACTGGAAAAGGTTTTATATTTCGCATGCTATATCGTTTTAGATGCTGGAGATACAGATCTTGCATATAAACAGGTATTAACTGAAAAAGAATATAGAGAAGCGTATGAAAAATACGGAGATACATTCCGTGTAGGAATGGGTGCTGAAGCAGTGAAAGAACTGCTTCAGGCCATTGATCTGGAAGCAGAAGCAAAATCCTTACAGGATGAGTTCAAAACTGCTACAGGTCAGAAAAGAGCCAGAATCGTTAAGAGACTGGAAGTTGTAGAAGCATTCTGCAACTCAGAGAATAAACCAGAATGGATGATCCTGGATGCAGTTCCAGTCATCCCTCCAGATATCCGTCCAATGGTTCAGTTAGATGGTGGACGTTTCGCTACATCTGACTTAAATGATCTTTACAGACGTATCATCAACAGAAATAACCGTCTGAAGAGATTATTAGAACTTGGAGCGCCAGATATCATCGTAAGAAACGAAAAGAGAATGTTACAGGAAGCAGTTGATGCCCTGATCGATAATGGTAGACGTGGACGTCCAGTTACAGGACCAGGAAACCGTGCATTAAAATCATTATCAGACATGTTAAAAGGTAAACAGGGACGTTTCCGTCAGAACCTGTTAGGAAAACGTGTAGACTACTCTGGACGTTCCGTTATCGTAGTAGGACCAGACTTAAAGATCTTCCAGTGTGGTCTTCCAAAAGAAATGGCGATCGAATTATTCAAGCCATTCGTTATGAAAGAATTAGTTGAGCGTAAATTAGCTCACAACATTAAATCAGCAAAGAAAATGGTTGAAAAACTTCAGCCAGAAGTATGGGATGTCTTAGAAGACGTCATTAAAGAACATCCTGTTATGTTAAACCGTGCACCGACACTGCATAGACTGGGAATTCAGGCATTTGAGCCTATCCTGGTAGAAGGTAAAGCAATCCGTCTGCACCCATTGGTATGTACAGCGTATAATGCCGACTTCGACGGTGACCAGATGGCTGTCCATCTTCCATTATCTGTGGAAGCACAGGCAGAGTGTAGATTCCTTCTGTTATCACCAAACAACCTGTTAAAACCATCTGATGGTGGTCCAGTAGCTGTTCCTTCTCAGGATATGGTACTTGGTATCTACTATCTGACATTAGAGAAAGATGGAGACAAAGGTGAAGGTAAATACTTCAAATCTGAGAACGAAGCATACTTAGCTTATGAAAATAAGGTAATCACACTTCATTCTAAGATCAAAGTAAGACGTACAGGTGTGGACAAAGATGGAAATCCTATTTCCCAGATCGTAGATTGTACACTTGGACGTATTCTGTTTAATGAGATCATCTTACAGGATTTAGGATTTGTAGACAGAAGCAAACCAGAAAATGCCTTAGCATATGAGATTGATTTCCATGTAGGAAAGAAACAGTTAAAACAGATCCTTGACAGATGTATCAATATTCATGGAGCAACAAAGACTGCAGAAGTCTTAGATGATATTAAAGCAATCGGATACAAATTCTCTACAAGAGGAGCTTTAACAGTATCCATTTCTGATATGACAGTGCCACCTGAGAAACCTCAGATCTTAGGAGACGCACAGAAACAGGTAGAATTTATCACAGAACAGTATAAACGTGGTCTGATGACTGAAGAAGAGCGTTATAAAGCTGTTGTTAAGACATGGTTCGATGCCGATGACGTTTTAACAGATAAACTGATCAGCGGATTAGACCGATTAAACAACATCTTCATGATGGCCGATTCCGGAGCCCGTGGTTCTAACCAGCAGATCAAACAGTTAGCAGGTATGCGTGGACTGATGGCCGATACATCAGGACGTACAATTGAATTACCAATCAAGTCTAACTTCCGTGAAGGTCTTGACGTACTGGAATACTTTATTTCAGCACATGGTGCTCGTAAAGGTCTGTCTGATACAGCCCTTCGTACAGCCGATTCAGGATACTTAACACGTCGTCTGGTAGACGTATCACAGGATCTGATCATTCGTGAACAGGACTGCTGTGAAGGTACAGGAGAAGAAATTCCAGGAATGTATGTAGAAGCATTCATGGATGGACAGGAAGTTATCGAAAGCTTAGAAGAACGTATCACAGGAAGATACGCAGCAGAAGAGCTTGTGAATAAAGAAACTGGAGAAGTCATTGTAAAAGCAAACCACATGATCACACCAAAACGTGCGAAAGCCGTTTGTGATGCAGGATATACATCTGTTAAGATCCGTACGATGTTAACATGTAAATCCGGAGTTGGAGCTTGTGCGAAGTGTTATGGATCTAACATGGCAACAGGTCAGGCCGTACAGGTTGGAGAAGCTGTCGGAATCATCGCAGCACAGTCAATCGGTGAGCCAGGTACACAGCTTACAATGAGAACATTCCATGCCGGTGGAGTAGCCGGTGATGATATCACACAGGGTCTTCCTCGTGTCGAAGAGTTATTTGAAGCACGTAAACCAAAAGGACTTGCGATCATCGCAGAATTTGGTGGAGAAGTGCAGTTAAAAGATACAAAGAAGAAACGTGAAGTTATCATCACAAACAGAGAAACTGGCGATGTGAAGACATATCTGATCCCTTACGGATCTCGTCTGAAAGTACAGGAAGGACAGATCCTTGAAGCCGGAGATGAACTTACAGAAGGTTCTATCAACCCTCACGATTTATTAAGAATCAAGGGAATCCGTGCAGTACAGGATTACATGATCCGCGAAGTACAGAGAGTATACCGTTTACAGGGTGTAGATATCAACGACAAGCACGTTGAGGTTATCGTACGTCAGATGCTTAAGAAAGTACGTATCGAAGACGGTGGAGACACAGGATACTTACCAGGAGCAATGGTTGATGTATTAGAACTTGAGAAGAGAAACAAAGAGATGGAAGAACAGGGTCTTCAGACTGCAATAGCAGATCAGATCATGCTTGGTATCACAAAAGCATCTCTGGCAACAGATTCCTTCTTATCAGCAGCTTCCTTCCAGGAGACAACAAAAGTTCTTACAGATGCAGCAATCAAAGGAAAAGTCGATCCATTAGTAGGATTAAAAGAAAACGTAATCCTTGGTAAATTGATCCCAGCTGGAACAGGTATGAGACGTTACAGAGATGTCAAGATCAGCACAGATGAAAATGATTTCACGATCGGAGATGAAATCGATTTCGAGGATGAAGAATTTGATATTGAAGAATAATTTGAATTTGTAGTTGGCCAACTGTAGGCTTTGAGTATATGATAAAAAATAAATAAAAAACCACAAACGCAGCGGTGGAATTTTTGCTCATATTTTGAACAAATCGCTTATCCGCCCAATTTCCTACGATAACTCGCTCTGAAGTTTATCTAAGACAAGAGTCTCTGAAGCTCAGACAATCGTCCAATTGGGCTGCGAATTTATTCAAAATATGGCAAAATTCCAATGCTGCGTTTGTGGTTTTTTATTTATTTTTTATCATATACCAGAAGACTATAGTGTGGACAATTACAGTATTTGGTGCATACGTAAAATATTTTATCTTCATTTATCGATACCAAGAGCGCAAGCCAATATCGTTCAACATACATATCTCATAGTGGTTTCAATAATTTCAGTCTATCAAACTATAATCTGTTTATTGTATGTAAAATCCTTAAGAAATCTGAAAAAACTATTTAATTGACAAAGTAAACAGATATTGATATAATAAAATCAACAAATGAAAGATAAGTTTTAAAAGAAAGGAGAATCGCCCAAGTTGCTCCATAAGGCTAACGGAAAGGCTTTTAAAACCGGCAGCTGATGGATCAGAAGTATTAAGATGATTGGGAATCATGAGACTGACTCAACAGGATATTATGATCTCGGGAGAGAACATAAGAGTCCTAGAAGCGGATAGAACGGTAAAGGAGTCAACCTCATAAAGATAATACGAAGAATAGAGAGAATGAACAAGATCTTAAGATAAGATCAGAAGATGATCAAAGAAAAAGAATCCAAACAAGAAAGATTCCAAGAGACGAGGAATCAAAACAAGAAAGATTCAGATAAGAGATCAACAAACATTCGATCAGCTGACCGGTGGAGCATTTAAAAAATTTGTAACTGGTAACTAAAGCAAAGTGTAACCCGTTAACAAAATAATTTGGAACTTATTAACTAAATATTTTCTCAAGAATAAGAGATTGATTTTTATATATTAAGAAAATGGCGTAAAGAAGCCATATAACAAAGAAATCGAAACATTGAGATCAAGAAAAGAGATCAGAATAGAAGCTGTCAGGGTCGATATCAGAAATGTGACGAGAAAGCATTTCTGAAGACAGTGGGATAAGAAAAGATTTCGAATAAGATCCATAGAATGAGATTTCCAAAAAGATAAAAATATATAGAAATTAATAAAAATCTTGGGAAAAGGTCTTGACAAAGGCATGCAGGCATTTTATAATAGCCTAGCATGCCTTTTTGGGGAGCAAAACCAAGAAGTGCATGTATAGTCACAAGGTGAATTTAAGTAACCACAGTAGAAAACATGTATGGAGGTGAAATCAATGCCAACTTTTAACCAATTAGTTAGAAAAGGGAGAAAAACATCTGTAAAGAAATCTACAGCACCAGCACTTCAGAAAGGATTTAACTCTTTAAAGAAGAAAGCTACAGACACAAGCTCACCACAGAAGAGAGGTGTATGTACAGCTGTTAAAACTGCAACTCCTAAAAAGCCTAACTCTGCTTTACGTAAGATCGCCAGAGTTCGTCTTTCTAACGGAATCGAAGTAACAAGTTATATCCCAGGTGAAG
>ENA-OPSH01001099-OPSH01001099.1-human-gut-metagenome-genome-assembly--contig:-NODE-1099-length-12752-cov-26.022998_pt1 | contig 12752 bp, 20 predicted proteins | sample MGYA00241802_ERZ501895 | MGnify/ENA primary metagenome ERZ501895 (study PRJEB25962, sample SAMEA2042304) | human gut metagenome | biome: human gut; feature: human-associated habitat; material: faeces...
CACCATGCTAATCTTGATACAACCTCGGTTTACCGAGGATTCGTTATTCCTTTCTTGTTAAATTTTGTTCCGCAAATTCTTTTATGATCTCGCTATCTTTTTTGTCGTTAGGAAGTATGAGTTTTCTATCAAAAATGTCTTCAAGCCATTCATCCTCGACTCCAATTGTTACATTCGCATTTTCTTTCTTCTTCACTCAATCACCTGCCCTACACAAATCTCAATTTTTCCGCTATTGCTTCAATCACATTTACAGTTACGCCATTTCCAGCTTGCTTGTATAATTGGCTGTCGGAATTTACGAACTGTGCTTTTTCAAAATAATCATCAGACCAACCTTGTAGCCGAAAACATTCTTTCGGTGTCAGTTTCCTGATTGCTATGTAGCACTGATATTTTTCATACCAGACTGCATATACAATTAATTCATCGGAAACTTTCACAAATATGCCTTGATTACAGCTTGTATCTAGTGTATTTGCAACTTCTTTTCCGACTCTTCCACGTCTGGTTTTACTTCCTGGTACTGATAAATTCACTGCATCAATGCCGACTCTGCACTCTGAATATCCCTGTTTAGTTGCTTCTGCCACTTTTACCGCAAGCTGATTATCTTTCTGGACTGTAGACAATGTATTTGCAATTCCATCTTCTTTGATTTCATTAGCAAGAAATTCATGTCTGGAAATATTAAGTTTTCCACTTTCGTAATCCTTGCGGATTTCTTTTCCATATTCTGTGCGAACGTTACGCAATACTCCGAGCGGATCAATTGCAACCCCATGTCTATCCTGAGATGTTAATGTGAACATTGGTTCTCCATCTTCTTTAAACCTTCTTCCGTTCTGACGTTTTTCTGCCCGATCTGGTGTGAGAACTGGAATTGCAATCTTCGGATTGTTGTTGTGCCCTGCCGAATGGCATTTTGCTATTCCATCAATCCCAAGCACTTTTCCGTCTTGTGACGAATTAACTTCTCCTATGACTTTTATTGCAATTCCGCTATCCTGTCCGGCGTGGTTCGCTACGCCTTTGTAGTATCTTGCTTTTAAGCATCTTGCAATGTCCGTCACTTGCGATCCCTGATAGCATAAATCTATGAAACATGGCAAGGCGGTATGGTGTTCCCTTCCTCCGCCTTGGCAGGTGCTTAATGCTTCTGTGATTCCATCTTGCGCAAATACCTGTGTATTTCTTTTATATCCGTTCCTATATCCAATTATTTGAATACTATTTTCTCTGTCTGCTCTTTCGACAGGAAATATTTCTGCGGTACTTCTGTTTCTAAGATGTCCAATAATGAAGCATCTTTCCCGGTTCTGTGGCACTCCGAAATCTTTGGAGTTGAGCACCTGCCATTCTGCATCATACCCCTCCTGCTCCATTTCAATGAGCAGTCTGGCGAAATCCCATCCTCCATTAACACTAAGCAGATTTTTAACGTTCTCAATGAAAAGGTAAGTGGGTTTATCTTCTTCTTTGAGCTGTCCGACAAGGTACATAACTCTGAAAAACAGGCTTGAACGGCTTCCTTGAAATCCGGCTTGCTTTCCTGCAACGGATATGTCCTGGCAAGGGAATCCGAAACACCAGCAGTCGGCTTTTGGAATGTCTCTGGCATACACTCTTCTAATGTCATTTGCATACCATTCTCCATTTCTGTATTCCTCCTTTAATATTTCTTTCTGTCTTTTCTTGATAGGAATATCTCCCAATGTCTTTCGCTGCTCGTCTGTCAGCAAGTGCATTGAGATATAACTCGCAGTCGCAAATTTATCAAACTCGCAAAACCCTACGCACTCATGCCCTGCCAATTCCATTCCTTTGCGAAAACCTCCGATTCCGGCAAAAAAATCTATGAATTTCATTTTTATCCATTCCCCTCATTTTCTCCAAACCCAAATTCCTTGTTAATATCAAAAGAATCAAATTCAATCTGCAAACCCATTTCTTCCTTAATTTCCTTATATGCTGCTTCAACACCGATTTCCTCAACATATCTTTCGGCTTCGGTAATCTTATCAATGAAATTCTGGTTTGCTTTCTTGAATCCCCATGCTTTTTTGATTGCAATAACAGAAATTAAAATATTTGCCACAGCAATATAATCTTCTGCTTTCCACAGCTTTTCCTGTGATTCTTTGATAAGCTGCTCTTTGATTTCCTGTTCTCTGGCGTTCAAATTTGCTTTAAGAGATTCAATTCTTACGCCAGTCTGTCTGGATATCTGTTCCATTGTAAAATTGGTTATATTAAGTGGCGCAGGGATTGAGTTCTTTTGGATTTTTGGCTTTTTGATCTTCAATTTTCCCATCCAACAGCTCTCCTTATCTTCTGAGTCAGAATGTCAAATTCCATTAACATCCTGCGATCATTCTTGTTTGAGTATGCGATTGTTTGCTGCCCATCATATATGACCGCATATCTTCCGTTAATGTCATATGCCCCGCTGATTGCCTGCGATATCTGACTTCTTGTCTTTCCTGTCAATTCTGATATTTCAGCAAGCGTCAGCTCCCCGATATACTTTGAACCGTCGTATACGTCATACAGTTTCATGTTTCTTTACTCCTATCAGTTCGTATGTCCTGTGCGAACCAGTTCCGTGAAATACGATCAATCCATCGTCCTCAAACTGCCTTAGATGCCTTTGAACAGCGCTCATACTGATATCTAGTTCCTCAGATATCTTCTTGGTTGTTGGAGTCCCTTTGTGAGACATTGCGTATTTACGGATGAAATAATAAATATCCTTACGGTTCTGCATCCATTGCATGTGTTTTTGATACCGTAATGCGTCCATATTCACGATTCCTTTACAAAAAATCTTCTATGCTTATCTGACTGTTTTCCTCAAAAACAAGCATTTCTTCTTTTGCTCTCTTAAAGAAATTTCTATCAATTTCAAATCCGAAAGCATTTCTTCCTATTTCATGTGCAGCTCTTAACGTTGTCCCGCTTCCGCAACATGGGTCTATTACTACATCTCCGGGATCAGTAAACGTTTCAATCAATCTTTTTAAAAGTTTGACTGGCTTTTGTGCCGGATGAATTTTAGGAATATCTTTTCCATCTTTCTCCCAATCGAACCAGTTAAAAACCATGTGCCCTGTACCTCTGATTGTTTTTCCATTTTCGTCAGTCTGAACGCCGTTCCTAAACTTAGGAAGCCTGTCTCTGTAAAACAATAATGCGTATTCCGTAGCTCCAACCACACGCATATTTGCTTTTAATACTTGAGGGCTGTAATTTTTTATGAAAACAAGTGGGATATAATGTACAAAACCATGTTTTTCAGCAGCTTTAATCAATGTTTGTGTTTGTTCAAACGAGCAAAATACAATCATGCATGGAGAATTGCTACTTCTTCCTCTTGGCACAGGTGTTGTATCTTCTTTTTTTAACATTCTTGAACAAAAGTGAAAGTATTCATATAAGTTAAAATTAAAATCTGAATTAAAGGCAGCTTTTCCTGCTAGTTTACTTTCACCATTTTTATTATCCCCCCCTACATACCACATAGGGTTGCTCCCGTAAAAATTATTCGCTACATTATACGGAACATCAGCTATAACGAGCTGTGCTCTTGGAATTGCATATTTCTTGTAATTTTGCATTGAGTCTCTGTATATTTCACATTTTAATTTCATATTTCAAAGAAGCCCGGTGCACCCTTACGTCACATGAAGGCAAGCTCCTTTCATTTTTTATTCGTACGTTTTCTCATCAATCAAGTTCTGAAACCTTTCAAAAGCCCGGATTGATACTTTGTTATTCTGCTTTTCTGGTTTCAGTGAAACTTGCAAGTGCGTATCTATGATGTGAGATAGTTCTCTGGCGAGGGATTTCTTGCCCTGCTGTACACCTTGCATATATGTCTTTGGTGGTTTATACTGTCCTGTTACTTGCTTTCCTGTCGACTGCCCACCTGCTGTGATGTTATACATCTGAAAACCTTTGTCAGCAAAAGATTTGATCGTTTCAATTTCTTTCTGGTCGAGTTCACTCTTTTTGCAGGTCATATATGTAAGTTTCCATCCAGTGGGGTTACTTTCACTGTAAAATTTATGTTTTTTAAGACTTAACGCTATGTGATCGTATTCTCCTAAATGGCTCGCACATCTCTCGCAAAGGCTAACTGCCTGCCCTACGTAGCTTCTTCTTATTCCTGCTTCATCGGTTCTGTAAAAAGCATATATGCCGCTTGAATATGGAATACCCGGGCATATTTCTTTTATTTTTTTCTCACGTTGACTTTTCATCATATAAATTTGTCTGTAATTTATTTTTTTCATTATTAAAAACTTATCACCTCGATTCATTTTCGGTGTGTCTTTGATACCAGTATGATACCACTTCGATACCTGCATTGCAAGATAAAAATGATACCACTTTGGTATCTGATTGACACCGACAGGCAAAAATGCTACAATGTTCTAAAAACAAGGGAGGGATTTCACATGACCGTCAAGTCTGATAAGACCAGAACTAACATCACGTTCCCGATACAGCTTAAAGAACAGCTTGAGCAGATTGCCAAGCAGGAGAACAGGAGTTTTAATAATCTGGTCATTACTGTTCTCCAAGATTTTGTAAAAAGTGCCGATAAATAGTCGGTGCTTTTTTTAATTACCTGTTATTCTCTCTATCATCCTCTATAGCTTTCCCAAGGCAAGCCATAACCGGTCCTGACTCAAGTAAGCATTCTCTTTCTCTGGTATTTTTACCATCATTTGAGCGCCAATCGCCAACAATGTATAGACTTGCATTCGCACTTAAAATGTCTGTGTCCATATCCCAATATTTAATGTGGATTTCGTATGCCACATTTGCAGAGATCACATATCTGTAAATGCCTTTGGTGACTTCTTTCCAGTCTTTTAAATTTGCTGATACCATGCTTAATCCTCCACAAATGGTGGTTTCTCATCCTCGAAGAAACTTTCGTAATCAAACCATTCATCTTTAATGAAATTTCCAATAATTTTCACTGAATGTCCAAGTCCTTTCGTAGCAACTCTAACATGCTTTCCTTTCATTTCTATCAGGTCATCTACGCCAACAACGTCCATGATTCTCATAATCGCTTCAAGCCCTGCCTTTGAACCTTTAAAGTTTTCCGAGCCAAGGTAACCATGTCCTAAAACATATCCTCCGAATACAACTCCCCATCCGCCGCCAGAAAGAGTGAGGTCAAGGGTGAGTACTCCGTGATCTTTAAAATTCAATGATACATTTGTAATTTCAGCATTTCTTAATCTGTTTCCGTCGTTAATAAGTTCTTCTTCTGTCCACTGTTTCATTTTGTTTCCTCCCTGTATGGTTCGTGAATCTCAATTTAACTATTCTTGCAAAAATCGCATTCAGTATTGCATTTTTTCCACTCATCTGAATATTCTTCGTACCCATCTGCTCCGTTCAAATACTTGTATGCAAGCACATTCATACATCTTTCGCAGGCCGTAGAAAAAACAACAAGTGCTTCCTGTAATGTATAATCTCCGCTGTTTACCATTGCCATTATGACATCTTGATTTCCACCTCCAATACTTGTATGAAAGTCAATAAGTGGTGTAGTATCCGTTCCATAATCCCATTTTCTTCCCCATGGCTGCCACCACTTTCTTGTTTGGCTACACCCACAATTAGTGCATATATGGCCTTTTAATCCCTTTATCAGGCCTGTATCCCTTTTCCAATATTTCCGTTTGTGCTTGCACGCTTCTTTCTCAGCTTTTCCATGCACTACATAAACGTGTTCTGTTATTTGTAACGGAAAGCAGGAATGGTACGTTATCGCTCCTTCTGGTGCTTCACATGCCAAATCATCTTCTGGCTTAATTAAATTTCCGTTTTCATCCTCATACCAAATTCCCAACTTTAATTTTGATTTATCAATTTCCATTTTTTCTCCTTTCAAAACGGGCATAAATTCAAATCAACATTCAGTCCCGGTCTTGCGATCTGCACCAGAACATCATCTCCGGCAACGTCCTGTATCTCTTTCTGCATCACTTCCGGATTCCCCCATCCCTCTGACAGGTGGCACAGCGTTATGGTTCTGAGCGAAGCGGTCTTGTTCACTCGGATAATCTCTTTCACAGTAGATAAACTGCTGTGCCCCCGGATGGAGTGTTCAAACTTGAATGAGTCCTGCTCCGGTGACTCATCAAGATGATTACATTCTATAAGGAAGTGATTTATTCTCATGTTCTTGAATGTGAACGGCAAATATGAGAAGTCTGTCGCATATATTATCCGTCCGCATTCTTCGTGAGATATCATGTATGCAAAGTTTGGTGTCTTGTCGTGTGGGACGTAGAAAGGCGTTGCCCGGAACGAACCTATGTCCTTCAATTTCTTCTCTGGTAAGCCGATTATAAATTCACCAGATATTGTGTTTACACTCTCAACTGTCTCGTCGTTAGTGTAAATTTGAATGCCGGACTGCATTAGATTCTGAAACGATTTCAGGTGATCTCCGTGTCCATGTGTCAGTAGACAACCCGAAACTTCTGATATCCTGTATGAAATTCCTTTTAGAATCTCTGAATATCTGCATCCACAATCCAGAAGTAAGATTTCGCCAGATTCGGATTTAAGCGCATAGCAGTTCCCCGGTTGGCTACCTGTGTTTATTACTTTCATGAACATTTTGAATCACCTCACTTTCCTTATTTACAAAATAACTGTTCTAATATTGTTTTTGACTGTTTAATTGTTTCCTGCATATCATCATAAGAATATGGGATTTTTTCTTGAAGTTTTTCTAATTCTGCATAAGAAACTGAAAACAGACAATCCTGGAGCAGTTTAAATTCTTTCAAAGTCATTTGAATATTTATTGTTTTATCCCAATCTATTTCCGATTTTAATATCTTCATACTTCACCATCCTTTGGAAATCTGAATACAATGTTTGCCGGTTCAAATTTCACATCTGGACTGCTAACCATGGTTTTGATGATTCCAAAACCTCTTGCGGCCATTTTTATACATTCCTCGTAATCGTCATCACTCATTTCAACATTTTGTGATAAAAACATTCCTGCATACACTCTGTTTAACATTTCCATTGCTTTCTGGCACTTTTCTTGGCTTTTATACATTGCCATCATATATGGACTCTGCTGTATTCCTCCGGCAAATACCGCCTGCACGTAATTGTCCGAAACAAGCAACGCTGTCATTTCATACGGAAGATTGATTTTTCCATCCTGCGATATAATCCTCATAATTCTCACCTCGTTTCTCAAAATAGTCTTTTACCGACTCATAGTACGGGCAGTTTTCACACCGCCCGATCTGAGTCATACCGTGACCGAACTTACCGCAGTCACATCGGTCGAAGTTGATGCAGTCGAAGTACATCATATGCGATCACATCTCTTCTGGCTTCATAAAATCTGGAATCTCTGTTTCCTGTTTGCCTGCTGCCGGAACTGGTTCTTTCTCGACAGTCTTTACGACTTCTGCGACTGTCGGCTGCTTCGGCTGTTCTTCGATTGTTACTGGTTCGTCTGGGATAAATTCTTCCTTGTTAGCATTCCTTTTAATATCTTCTTCAACAGCTTTTTCCAAGTCGTAAACTTTATAGTCTGCATCTGCAATTTCGACAGCTTCTTCCGTAGTGTAAAGGCCATTTGAAAGCTCCGGGCAATTCATTCTTGAGAAGAAAGAAGCAGCTCTGTATCTAAGCATTACCTGCGGCATGGTTCTCCATTTTGAACCGTTTTTGCTTGTCCATCCCTCGGCTTTTGCCATATCCATTGTGACTTTGATTCCTGTTACTTTTCTTCCGTTTTTTTCTGTCCAGCAGGTGCAAGCATACGGGGCTCCACTCTTGTCAGTTTCTTCATCGAACTGCAACTCGAAGTCATATTTTCCTGAGCTGTTAATCATTGCGATCAGAAATGTTGCTCTCCACGCTGGTCTGCCCTGAATTACATCAAGATTCTGCATAACCGTAAGAGGGCTTGTTTTCAGACGGTTTGCCATGTCGATTGCTACAAGACCATTCGCCCAATTGTTCTGGTAATCTTTGGGAACGATTGTTGACGCGGCGAAAGCCTTTGCCATCTGAGTTGCCATTGTGAAGTTATCAGAACTTCCAAAGATACCTAAACTGAAATCTGTCATCAGTTTCACTGGTGTTCTCTTTTCCTGATTCTGTGTTACTGGTGTTGTGTTTGTTGTTTCTGCCATTTTTTATCTCCTTTTCTTGATTTTTATATTTCCCTCAGGCGCATACATAGTGAATTGAGTTTTTTAGTTTGATATATTCTGTTCTGTTGTGTACTATAATTAACTGTTCTTTCCTGATGTTTCTTATTTAGGTGAACCTCAATCCACCGTGAATACACCTGAGAGTTATGCTCAGTGGCATATGAAACAGAGTGAATGTTTTATAATTTTCTGTTTTTTGTTGTTTTAAAGTGTTATATCCTTCTGCGTTTTTCCGGGCATTCACCCGGATTCATATGCCACCGAAAATACCTTATTAAATAACAGTTACGTTTTCTGGATTAATGTGGTATCGTCCATTTCCGTTTGCTCGCTGTGTTCCGATTCCAATATACTTTCCACTGGTTTCGATCAGCTGCAAAACTGTCTCATGTGGAAATACAATATCCGGGCAAGATACTTCAATTGTAGTTCTCCAATTATGAAATACATTGCTACTACAAAGAACCGGGCTCGCACTGATTCCAGATGTAGGAACGATATTGCTCACTACTTCAACACTCTCAAAATTTACTGGGCAAATTGAACCTGACATTGAAAGCGAACGCTTGATGTCTGTTCCTTTCTTTCCGGTGGAGTCCTTAAAGAACGTAATGAATGTCTCAGTAAAAGCTTTCTTGAACGCCTGAGTAAGAATACAAGGACGGTTATATTTCATGTATGATTCCCATTCTTCCTGAGTGTAAAGAGAAATATCTTCATCGAAGATCAGTTTTGTCGGCTTATATCCAGACTCATTGTCAGTCTTATAGAAAACTCTGATTGTTGTCGGCTCTGGCTGTTTATCTGGCTTCTGCTCAATGATTTTAAGGTTCCTTACAACTGCTCTTGCTTCTGAAATTCTCCATTTCTCAGCGGCTTCGGTATCATCCCATGTAAAGCACTTGTGAAGTTCAGTATTGCTGTCTCTGGCTTTTTCAAGAATCTGCTGCGGTGTTGCTGATTCCAGTTCTTCGCAGATTTCCATTATTTCATCTGCGCATTTCTGCGCATCTGCTTTAAATTTGAATGTTCCCCATGTAGCTAATTGCATTTACTCACCCCTCTCAAATCTCCGTTACCGTCATCTCGCCCTCAGCAACTTTCAAGAAAATCAACTGCGCATCTGCCTTAATTCCTGCCAGACTGCTGTTGTCCAGTTCTGCCGCACAGTCTACGAATATCGGATAACTCACGCCGTAAAACTTCTGCAATCCGTCCATGATGGCAATTTTGCCTTTCATCATCAGGGCTGTATTGGCGTTCCCGATCAGTTTCTTCCAGTTACCGTCCTTGTCCTGCACATACCAGATGCAAGCGTCTACTACTTCGCCATTTTTCTGCGTATCGAACAGTTTCACCTTAACTCCGTCAAAATACTGATTTACCGCATCTTCAAGGGCTGTATTTTTTACCATACTCAGTGATTTCAGTTCATCCAGAATCATCTGTGCATCAGCTTTACTCTGTGCATACTGCTTCTGACTTTCCTGAAGCTTCTCGATCTGTTCGTCAATTCGGACGTTATTGTTGGCTTCTCCAATTTTCTGATTGACTGCTGTCAGTTCCTGTTTCTTGCCGGATAACTGCTCTGAAAGTTGCTTCTTTACTTCTTCACCATCGTCCAGAGAATTAAGCTCCTGCTGTTTCTCTTTGATTGATGCAAGAATCTGCTGATATTCGGCATTTCCTGATAAGTCTGGCTCTTTCGGTATAGCTTCCAGATTCTTGTTTTCTGCGTCCAGAGAAGTCTTAATCTGCTCTAATTCCCCTGTCAGCTTGGAAATCTCGGATGTAAAATTTTCTTCCTGCTTATGCGCTTCTTTCATATCGGCAGACGCTTTGTTTCCAACCTGAATAACTTCATCAATTTTGCGTTTCTTGTCCTGTTCCCATTCTTCCTTAGCCTTTAACTGCTGATTGATTCTTTCCTGCTTTTTCTGTTCAAATCTGCTCTTTAACTGCTCAATCTGCTCTGGCGGAAGATTCTGACCGCAAGTCGGGCAAATGGTCTCTGCATCCTTGAATGTCTCAGATTCAATGTTGTCCAGAGCTGTGTTGTCCCATTCTGTATCTTTGATTTTGGGATACTGTGTTCTGGCGTTCTGTAACTTTTCGAGAAGTTCTTTCTTCTGCGCTCTCAGAATTACCAAAGCAGAAGTCTCCCTGTTTAATTCGGCTGCTTTCAGATTTCTTTCTGTCCGCAACTCATTGATTTTAATTTGAATTGCAGTTTTCCTTGTCGAGATTTCTTCATGTGCTTTTGACTCGAAAGAATATTTTCTAACACCTAAATCTGAAAGTTCTGCTCTGAGTTTGCTGCTACGCTCGTTTCCTGACTGTGCAATCTGCGTTTCAAGGTCTGAAATCTGTTCCTGCAAGGCGTTCTTCTGCAATTCCAACTCCGCAACATCAACATCGACTTTCGCCTGTTCCATACCTATGATCTGGTTTGGAATGGCTTTCAGCTGTTCTTCTGCCTTTTTCAGTGTTGCACTGTTCATGGCTTTGATTTCGTCTGTCTTATAAGTTTCCAGAAGTGGTACCAGTTCGGCACAGTCTGGAACCGTCTTGGCAATCTCTAAATCTGATTTCCCGGCACCGTCTGACATGGAAAACAGAATCTTTCTGGCATCTGCATCTTTCAGGTCTGTAAAGATTTCCATGTGGGACAGCATCAGGAAATTATCAAAATCAAATCCGCGTTCTTTCAAATCGGCTTTAAAATCTCTTTCAGCTTTCGGGACGCCGTTGATTTCGTACTTGTTTGATAATGCAACCTTGCCCGGTTTCCCGTCCTTTGGCTTGCTTTCTGTGCGCTTCTGGAACTTTGCTACACTTACTGGTTTCCCATCAATCGCAATATCAATGTCAACTCTTGGCAGACATTCTCTGCCATCATCTGGTCTGATATCCGGGTTACTCTTTAAACTGTAGTCTTTGTCGCAAAACTCCCACATATGAGCATCTGCCAGTGTGGTTTTCCCGCATCCGTTCTTCCCGGAAACGATTGCTCTGTGTCCGAACTCTACTTTCTTCTCTTGTTGGCCTTTAAAATCGGTCAATCTAATTTCTCTTACTTCGATTTTCTTCATATTACAAAATCTCCAATCTTTTTACTGATACCTCCAACGCTGTCACCCATGATTGACTCTGATCAGACCACAGTTCCCGGCTTTGGAATCTTCCACAGAGTTTGATTTTTGTCCCCTTTTTCAGATTTTCTACGGCATCTGCGTTTTCTTCCCAGCATAAACAACTGATTGCGTCTGATCTGGTATATCCGGCTTTCTTCTTTCTGTTTACCGCCAGAAGTATTCTTGCCAACTTCCTGTCATTGCTTGCGCCAATCATCTTTATTGTTGGCTTTTTAATCAGATATCCAGTCAGATAAACTTCGTTTGCATCGTGTTCTTCCAGTCTTTCAAGGTACTGAATGTCCATTGCTCTTACATATGCTGTAAGGCTTTTCTTACCATCTTCCCGGACTGTACGGCTTCGCATTTCACCATATACACTGGCAATCAGCTCTGTTTCTCTTGAAATCATGTATTCTGGTGCAATAATTGGAAGAATGTCATAGGATGCATTCTTTCTGAATATCGTCATTCTTCCTTCATACATCTTGGTTCCGCCGTATTCTTCATGTGAGAACACGAACCCTGCCGGAATGTCACCAGATAAAAGTACCTGGTTTTCGTCACGCATCTTCATGTGGTATATCACCTTCTTTCAAAATCTTTGTCAGCATCAAGCCAAGTGTTACGACTGTTTCTCTGAGATTCTTGTTTTCGGCTTTAAGTTTCTGTCTTTCTTTCTCAAGGTCGGAAATAATCTCACTTGCAAGTGTTGGTGTTTCTGTGTTCTGGATGTGTGTTTTAGACATAAAAAATGCCCTCCTAAATTATTTATTGATAAATACAGGAAGGTGTGTTATACTTGCCCTGTATTTAACTTAGCCAAATTAAGTTAGATACGCGGCTCTGCGCGGTATGGTGGTACCCGCAGGGCTTTCTTACTCTTTATCTGCTTCTACAAATTCGCCGTTAATGAGTTTATAGAATGTATCTGGCTTAATCTTTTCACCGTCAACTTTTGCACTTTTTACATCTACGATGTGGTATTCGCCGCCCATCTCTTTGCATTCTGCCAGTACAATAAAGCATCCAAGTGAACCTTTAGCCTTAGAATTGTATCCAATGGCCATTGCAACGCTTTCTTTTCCTTCTACTGTTGCCGCTGAGCAGTCTCCGGTGTTGGTTGCCGCTGAGCGGTTTCCGGTGTTGGTTGCCGCTGACCAGTCTCCGGTGTTGGTTGCCGCTGACTGGTCTCCGGTGTTGGTTGCCGCTGAGCGGTTTCCGGTGTTGGTTGCCGCTGAGCGGTTTCCGGTGTTGGTTGCCGCTGACCAGTCTCCGGTGTTGGTTGCCGCTGAGCAGTCTCCGGTGTTGGTTGCCGCTGAGCGGTTTCCGGTGTTGGTTGCCGCTGAGCAGTCTCCGGTGTTGGTTGCCGCTGAGCGGTTTCCGGTGTTGG
>ENA-OPSH01001102-OPSH01001102.1-human-gut-metagenome-genome-assembly--contig:-NODE-1102-length-12730-cov-2.115424_pt1 | contig 12730 bp, 8 predicted proteins | sample MGYA00241802_ERZ501895 | MGnify/ENA primary metagenome ERZ501895 (study PRJEB25962, sample SAMEA2042304) | human gut metagenome | biome: human gut; feature: human-associated habitat; material: faeces...
AAAACGCCCCTCTCCTTACTTCCTTGATGACTTCAGGTTATTACTGAAGAATTGTTCTCGGAAACTCCGGGCCACACCGGCATTCACCCGGCAGGACACGGAGTTCCCTTATGGGCGGAGCCATTTATTGGTCAATGTAAAGGATCGTGCCGTCCGGAGTCAGCAGAATATCGTAATCGTCCAGATTGTCCATTACCTCCACCTTGTAACGGATGAGTTCTCCCTGCGTCACTTTGTCCGCCTCCCTGATTCTGCCGCCGGGGTACGGTTTCAGGGCGGCCGCGCGAACCGGCTCAGGAAGGGAAGATACCGCTATTTCTTCCTTCACCCGGACAATCTTTCCTTCAGGAGTCACTTTGACGTCAAATTCAAAACCGTTGATTTTGAACTCGGCCTCATAAAGTTTTCCTGACCCGCTGGCGTCCCATTCAATGAAGCCGGCCCTGGGCCAGGCGCCTTTAACGGCAGAGACGGCCGCGACGGGTACGGAGGATTCCGGAATATCCGCCCATGATGAAGGAATAGCCAGCGCCATGACGGCAAATATCACTTTCTTGCGTATATTCATGCTGAAATAATAGGATGATGTTTATAGTTGAGTTCCTCGAAGAGCCTTCTAAAAACTCCGGGCCACGCCGGCGTTGACGCGGTGGTACAGGGAGTTCCCCCTCGCTTCCAGGCTGTAGCCTCCGTACACGCTCCAGCGCTCATTGCACTGCAGGGACGTGTTGTACTCCGCGCGGAAACCGTGCCGTTCCGGGCTCACCGCCCTCCCCCTCCAGCTCATGTCGCTGTACGGGCTGTACACCGTTCCTTCCGGCACGTCCTGCAAGACGTCTCCCACGTAGGATACGCGCAGGGCCTGCGCCCACGGCCTTCCCTTCCATTCGTCCGTCCTGCCTATTTCCAGCCCCACGGGAATGGACAGGCGCTTCAGCGCCGCCCCTCCGAAATCACGCCCATACCCTCCCTGTTCCCGGAAGGCGTCCTGCCGGCCATGCGTGAATTCCACCCTCAGGAAGGGCGTCAGCCTCCATCCCCCGGCATAGTCCGCCGTCCGGGACACTTCCGCCTGCGCCAGCCACGTCTCATTGTTCCATTTGCCCGTAGAAGCCGGAGCTCCGCTTAGGCGGCTGGTCATTTTGTTGTGCGTCTCCGCCCACGTGAGGCTTCCCTTGAAGGTCCAGCGGGCGCGCCTGCTTTCTTCCAGCAGACGGCCCCAGTACAGGGAGCCCATCCGGGTGTCCTGCGTGTTCCGGCCCTGGAAGCCCCGGCTTTTGGCATGCCCGTAGAGCTGGCCGAAGGCGATCCCCCAGATGCCGTTGTCATGGCCGAACCCGCTGTCCGCCCCCACGGAGTAGCCGCCTCCGCTGTAGTCGTAGCCGTCCGCGCCTCCCCGGCTGCGCTGCCTGGCGAAGTCTCCCAGGCCCATGCCCCACAGGTCGCGGGCATGCTTGTCGGCCAGGCGGAAGACGTTCAGGCGGGAAAGGACATTGCCGCCCAGGGCCGCCGCGTTGGAGGCTGAGCTCCAGAGGGAGTTGAAGGCCAGTTCCCCAACCAGTTCCGGGTCAATGCTGCTGATGGGGGTTCCGTCCGCCTTCCAGACCAGCTGGAGCTGTTCGGCGTAGCCGTCTCCGTCGGCGTCCGTCCACCGGTGGCTCCAGGTTCCCGTGTAGGAGTAGGGGGAGTCCACCCGGTCCGTCCCCGTGGCCTGGGAGACGACTCCGTCAAAGTTTCCCTGAAGGGTGTGTTCCGCGTCCGTCAGCACGTGGAAGACGCGGTCCTGTTTCCAGGAGCGGTCCGCATAGAAGTACGGGGCGTTGGAGCCCGTGTCCGCCACGCCGATGAGGCCTCCGGCCGTGAAGGATTGAGCCGCGGAGAGCGTCAGGCCCGGCCCGGAGCCCGGCCCGGACTGGAGCTGGGGGCGCATGTCGAAGGTGAAGCCGCGGGAGAAGTCGGCGGTGTTGGCGTTGATGAAGGCGCTGTCACCCGGGCGCAGCACGGCGTCCCTGCCGGAGAGGGAGAAGGCGGCGGCGTTGGCCGTGCTTCCTCCGATGATTTCCAGCGTACCTTTTTCCACCGTCAGGGAAGAAGAGTCATTACCCAGATTCCGCATGTCTTCAAGATTCCTGCCGAAGACGGCGCCGTGTTCCAGCAGGAGGGTTCCTCCATAGAGGGTGGTGTCGGCCACGAAGTTGTTGTACCGGCTGGCAACGAGGTGGGCTTCTTCCCCCTGGTAGAGTTCGCTGCTGAAGATGATGGTTCCGTCCGTGTCGTGAATGTTCCCTTCCTCATCCGTGCAGCGGTTGAGCGTGAGGGTCATGGGGCAGTCGGAGTTTTCGCTCCGGCTGGTAATCGGGTCGTTGAAGCGGATTTCGCGCCCCTCCTCCGCGGCTAAGGCGAGACTGCCCTGTGTCTCTATAGCACTTTCGGGGATTGTTGCACCCGTAGTAAGGTGAATAGCATTGGCGACGCCGTTTTCCACAGAGAAGGTGCCGTCGTCATGGCGGGTGAAGACTCCCCCGGTCATGTTGCCGCTGAAAAGCACGTCTTTCGTCAGGGCGAGAAGGTCGAGTTTCCCTGCTAATTCAATGGCTCCTCCTGAGGTCTTGGCATAGTTGTTGATGAATGTTGCCCCATCGCTGAAAGAGATATCCCCACTAGAGCAAATCACGCCCCCCGAAGCTGTAGTGGAATTGCTGAAAGCATAATTGTTGATGAATGTAGCATTGGCTCCTACAGCTATTTCTCCATGAAATCCCATGCCAACAGAGCGATGGCGCGCGGAGTAGAATACGCCGCCAAAAGCTCCATTCAAATTACTGAAAGCATAATTGCCAGAGAAGACAGCATGATCTCCTATGGTGATCGGCGAAATTGAACTGTTTAACAATACCCCGCCACGGGCCGACCTGTTATCAACGCCTAGCACACAGTTGTTGGAAAAAATAACGCCGTCTCCTAACTTCAAAATCTCTCCACGATGAGAACTATATAACAGAGCAATGGCAATTCTATCGACATTATCTCTTCTGTTTTCTACGCAGTTACGGTCAAATTGTACCTTACCTTCTATCATTAACGAAGAAAAGGTCATACTCCGAGTTAGCTGGTTTACGGAACCACTCAGGATGATGGAATTCATTTCCAATGTTATGTCATTTAACCCTGCCCCGGAAAAATCATAAAGGACCTCCCTTTCTCCCAATCCTGCCAAATCAATGGTACGGAAAATACCCGGATCATTGGAACGGAAATTGACGGCTACCGGCAAGCCGGCGGTCAGCGAGGAATCGTCATTATGCAGAATGACGGTATCCCCGGAAGACAGCGCTCCGGAATCAGCCAGTTCCTGAAGCGTGTTATACACATGCTGCCCCGGGTTGGCTGCCTGGGCGGCGTCCACCACAAATTCCGCGCCGGAAGCGGCAGTCGCCATCGTTACGGAAAACAGAAGACGCCCCAGCAGGAAGCGGCGCAACGGCAATGGAAGAATAAGTCTCATATCTTTTAAAAAGAATCATTAATATCGGAAGGCCCGCTAAATAGCGGATTCGAAATACGCCCGTCAATAACCCTCGTGCACGGCATGCGGGAACTCCTACCGCAACAAGGCGGCAGGAGCCTTTCACGGCCCCTGCCATGGGGAAAACAAGCGTGCTCCGCCCCCCTATTCCGGCGGCGTTCACGAAAAGTTTCCCGCGGCGGGAATCCGGCCCTGGGCCTCTTCCGGATGAGCCGGGTTCCTCTTTCCGGCCGTCAGGCGGAAGAAGAGGGGCACCAGGAAGATGGCCAGCAGCGTGGCCGTAATGATGCCGCCCAGCACGCCGGTGCCCACGGCGCGCTGCGCTCCGGCCGCCGCCCCATGGGCGAACGCCAGAGGAATGACGCCCGCCCCGAACGCCAGGGAGGTCATCAGGATGGGCCGCAGGCGCAGTTTGGCGGCGGCTACGGCAGCTTCCGCCGCATTCATGCCCTCCCGGTAAAATTCCCTGGCCACTTCCACAATCAGAATGGCATTCTTGGCGGAAAGGCCAATGGTCGTAATCAGGCCCACTTTGAAGTAGATGTCATTGGGCATGTCGCGCAGGAAGACGGCCAGCAGGGCTCCAAGCAGTCCCAGGGGCACGACCAGAATAACGGCCAACGGAATGGACCAGCTTTCATACAGGGCCGCCAGCACCAGAAAGACAATCAGGATGGAAAGGCCGAAAAGCAGCGTGGCCTGGGACCCGGCCAGCTTTTCTTCATAGGATTGCCCCGTCCATTCAAACCCCACGCCCTGCGGCAGGGAAGCGGTAATCTGTTCCAGGGCGTTCATGGCGTCTCCGCTACTCTTCCCGGGCGCGGAAGAGCCGTTGATAGTGAAGGAGGGATAGTTATTGTAGCGCGTGAGCGGCGGAGGCCCCGCCGTCCAGTCCAGCCTGACAAAGGAGGAAAGGGGCAGAAGCTTCCCCTGGTCATTGCGGACATGCAGGTCCTCAATGTCGTTTCCGTTCAGGCGGCTTTTTCCGTCCGCCTGCACCATGATGCGGCGCACCTGGCTGTCATGCATGAAATCCCCCACGTAGCTGGACCCGAACATGACCGCCAGAGAATTGCTGATCTCCGCAATGGGAACTCCCATGGAAAAGGCTTTTTCCCGGTCAATGGAGACGTGCAGACGCGGCGTATCCGCCTGGCCGGAGAAATAAACGCCCGCCAGGTTGGGGTTCGCGTTGGCACGGGCCAGGAGCTCGTCCCGGGCTTCCGCCATGCGGGCATATCCCAGGCCGCCCTTGTCCTGGAGGCGAAAGTCAAATCCGGACGAATTGCCCAGCTCCGGCAGAGCCGGCATGTTCAGAGCCATGACCATCATCTGGCCATCTCCGGCAAAGCGGGCATGGACACGGTCAATAATCGCCTGGACAGCACTGTTTTCTCCGGGACGCTCGTCCCAGTTTTTCAGACCGACAAACAGCATGGCCATGTTGGTTCCGGAGCCCATGAAGCTGAACCCTCCCACGGAGTAAACGTGCTCCACCGGCTCATGCCGCATCAGGTAATCCTCCACTTCCCGCAGCCGCACGCTGGTTTCCTTCTGAAGGGTGCCGGCAGGGAGGGACACCATCGCCATGAAGTTGCCCTGGTCTTCTTCCGGAAGGAAGGAGGTGGGCAGCGTAAGGTACAAATAGCCGGCCCCTGCAATAATGAGGGCATACAGGAACAGGGAGCGCACAGGGCGGCGGATCATTCCGGATACGGCACGGCCGTACCGGTCCGTGGACCGGTGTATCGTCCGGTTGAACCATCCGAAAAAACCCTTTTTCTCCTGGTGCTCCACGGAGGAGGGTTTCAGCATGGCGGCGCACAGCGCCGGAGTCAGGGAAAGGGCCAGAAACGCGGAGAAGGAGATGGACACAATGAGCGTTACGGCAAACTACCGGTAAATGTTCCCCACAGCTCCGCTGAAAAAGGCCATGGGCACGAAAACCGCCACGAGCACGGCGGGGATGCCCACGATGGCCCCGCCGATCTGCTTCATGGCTTTCACCGTGGCGCGCCGGGCATCCAGGCCTTCCTCCATCATGATGCGTTCCACATTTTCCACCACCACAATGGCGTCATCCACCAGAATGCCGATGCTGAGCACCATGCCGAACATGGTAAGCATGTTGATGGAGAACCCGGAGAGCCACATCACGGCAAAGGTTCCCAGCAGGGCTACGGGAACGACGAGCGTGGGAATCAGGGTGGCCCGGAAGTTCTGGAGGAACAGGAACATGACCAGGAACACCAGCAGGACGGCTTCCAGCAGGGTTGAAATGACTTTCCGGATGGAGATTTCCACGAAGTGGGTGGTTTCATAGGGAATCTGGTAGGAGACTCCGGGCGGGAAATCCCTGGACAGTTCATCCATCTTGGCCTTGAGGAGGCCCATGGTTTCCACGGCATTGGAGCCGGGAGCCATCTTGATGGCCATTCCGGTGGCCGTCTGGCCGTTGCAGCGGGAAAAGAACGCGTAGCTGTTGGCGCCCAGCTCCACCCTCGCCACGTCCCCCAGTTTGACGGAGGAACCGTCTGAAAGCGTCCTCAACGCAATGGAGGCGAATTCCTCCGGCGTACGGAAAGCGTCCTCCGCTACCACGCCGGCGTTGATGGGGGCGGATTCGGGAACGGACGCCCCCCCGATGTCCCCGATGATGATGCGCTCGCTCTGGGCAGCCACGGCATTGACAATATCCGTGGGGGTCAGGCCCAGCGCCTCCAGTTTTTCCGGGGCCGGCCAGATGCGCATGGATGTCTCCGCACCGAAAAGCTCCACACGCCCGACGCCTTTCACACGCTTCAGTTCCGGGATGATGCGGGCGGAAGCCCATTCCCCCAGCTCCGTATCATTCAGGCTGCCTGTAGAAGAGAGAGAGATCATCGCCTGAATATTGTTGGATGATTTTTCCACGAACACGCCTTCTCTCCGGACGGATTCCGGCAGGCGGGATTCCACGATTTTCAGCCTGTTCTGCACTTCTACGGCGGCAATATCCGGATCCGTGCCCTGCGTGAACGTAGCGGCTATTTCCACGGCTCCGTCGGAGCTGCTGGTGGCGGACATGTACATCAGGCCGGGCGCTCCGTTGATTTCCTTTTCAATGACGGCAGTCACGGCTTCCTCCGTATCCTGGGCGGAAGCCCCCGGATATGTGGTGCGCAGGGTGATGACCGGGGGAGCAATGTCCGGATACTGGGCAATGGGCAGGCTGGGGATGGCCAGAAGGCCCATCAGGGAAATCAGGAGTGCGACTACCCAGGCAAAAATGGGGCGGCGTATGAAGAAATCAGGCATGGCGGTTTATTGCTGGGCATGGGGTTGCGGCCGGGCGGCGGCGCTGCGGACTTTCATGCCGGGGCGGAGGGACATCGTGTGGCTGACGGCAACCCTGTCCCCATCCCGGAGGCCTTCTGAAACCAGCCATTCCCGGCCGTTCAGCGTATCCGCCCTGACGGGGCGCGCTTCCAGCACTCCTTCCGGCCCCACAACAAAGACGGAAGCGCCCTGCGCGGTGCGGATGACGGCATCCCGGGGAATGGCGAAGACGTTGTCCCGCACCGCCCTGTCAAATACCACGCGCACATAGGCGCCGGGCAGCAGTTCATGGTCCGGGTTGGGGAACAGGGCCCGCATTTCAATAGTATCCGTATTCGGGTCCACCGCCATGTCGGAAAAAATGATCCTGCCGGAATGGGGGTATTCCTCCCCATTGGAGAGCAGCAGGCGCACCTTGATTTCGCCCAGCGGCACACCCTTCCACAATCCGGATACGACGGCGCGGCGCAGGCTGCTGTACTGGGAGGCCGGCTGGCTGAAGCGGACATAAATGGGGTCAATCTGTTCAATGGTGGTCAGGTGGGTGAATTCGTTCTGGTTGGCAAACGCCCCTTCCGTCACCAGGGCACGGCGCACGCGACCGGAGATGGGCGCCTCCACCCGGGTATATTCCAGATTCAGGCGCGCCTGCTCCAGAGAGGCGGCCGCGGCGGCATATTCCGCCCTGGCCCGTTCTTCCTCCGCCCTGGCCTGCTTATGCTCACGTATGCTGACGGCGCCCTTGGCGACCAGGGAGGAATACCGGGCGGCCTTGTCCTCCGCATCCGACAGAACGGCCCTGGCACGAGCCACTGCAGCCTTGCATTCATCCAGGACAGCCTGAAGCGGAGCCGGGTCTATTTTAAAAAGAAGATCGCCCGGCCGGACCGTCTGCCCTTCCTGATAGCAGCGTTCCTGAATAATTCCCGTCACGCGGGCGCGCACTTCCGCCTGGAGATACGCTTCCATACGGCCGGGAAGATTGGCGGTTACGGGAACCTGAGTACTGCGTACCGTCATGACAGACACTTCCGGCACGGTTTCGCCGGGAAATCCGCCTGCCTGGCTTTCACCCTCCCGCTGGCAGGAGAAGCAAACCACCAGCAGGGGCATGCAGAATAAAAGATTAATTATTTTCATCAGGAATCATGCTGTTTGGAACCTCAAGAAACCCCGGAACCGCACTTCCGACAAGACCGGGGATTTTTCAATTGCCATATGATGTAAAGTATCCCATAATGGGAGAGTCAAGAGGCAATGGAAAAATTAAGTGGGGAAGGTCTTTGTCATTTATTGTAAATTATTGACAATAAAAACCCTATAGATGACGGAAATAACTTCGTCTTCAGAAAGGTTTCTTCTGCGCGCAGCTCCCGTTGCCGCCGGGGCTCTTCCGGCGGAAACAATCAATTCCCTCCCACCAACCGCAATACAGGATGGACAAACAGAATTTACTAACCATCGGCAATCTGTCCAAACAGACTGGCGTACATGTCAAATCCCTCCGGTATTATGGACAACTGGGCATTTTGCTCCCGGCCTATACGGACCCGGACACCGGCTATCGTTACTACACTCTTTCCCAGATTCCCGTGGTGGATACCATCCGCGCCTGCATTTTCCTGGATATTCCCCTGAAGGAATTTACCGGCTTCCTGACCAGGGACCAGCGAAGGATCCATTATAAGAAACTTTTCTCCCACGGCACCATGCTGGCACACCGGAAAATCAGGGATATTCAGGAAAAGCTGCGCCTGCTGGAAAAATTCCGGAAACAGATGGGCCGGGAAGAAGATCTTCTGCTTCATGGGGAACAGGCCATCCACGCATTGCCGGAAAAATACTGCTGGGTGGCGCCCTATGCGGGAAAACAGTATACTCCGGAATTTAACATTCTTATCACCCGCATCTTTGACGATATTAACCGCTGCCAGCTGCGGCTGGGCGCGGAAGCCCGCCTGCTTTCCTTCCACCGGAAAGCAGGGACGGAGCAGTTCCTGTATGTGGAGGTGGAAGCGGCCGGCAGAGACGCCCGGCGGATGAAGGAAATCATGCGCCTGCCCGCCGCCTCCTTTCTCTGCGCCATCAGGCAGGAAAGCGGCATTGCGGAGGCGCCCGGCGTTTTTCCGGACCTTTTTGCGCAGGAATATGATAAAATCATTATGGAGACGGAATTGTTTCCCGGAGATTACGATGTGGCAAATCCCAAATTCGAACTGAGATGCAGCCTGCCGCCGGGTGGGAAATGAATCCGGAAATTTCCGCGCATCCGCTGGCGGGAGCGGAAGATGCAAAAGCGCTCCCGCCAGCCGGGAACCGCCCCCCGCGAACCTCCGCCGCCCTGCGGAGCGGCCCCGCGCCTGCGGACACAAAGTCTCAGGCAGTTTCATGAAATGGCATTGCATTTCCTTATGCAGCATATAAAATAATGGGGTGGCACATTGCGACACTACACAACCGGACTTAAAGGAAAATGCCGTCAGGGCTTTCAAGGCCATGTTGCTGGCGCGGGCTTTTGACACCAAAATTTCCAGCCTTTACAAAGCGGGCAAAATTACGGGGGGCGTTTACCTGGGCCGCGGACATGAAGCGATTGCCGCATGCGGAGGCGTCTTTCTGACTGCCGGCTACGATGTAATCGCCCCGTTCATCCGGGAACAGGCGGCACGCGTCACCTGGGGGGAACCGATTATTGAAGCGGCACGCGCCTATCTGGGTTCCGCCCTGGGATATATGAAAGGGCGGGACGGCAACGTCCACCGGGGCCTGCCAGCGGAAGGCTATATGGCTCCCATCAGCCATCTGGGCAGCACGGTGGCTTTCGTCATCGGCTACCTTTTCGCCAAGCGCCTGGACGGCAAACTGCCCGGCCCCGTGGGAGTAGCTTTCTGCGGCGACGGCACCACGTCCACGGGAGCTTTTCACGAAGCCGCCAATATGGCGAACGTGGAGCGGCTGCCTCTGGTGCTCGTGGTAACCAATAATCAATTTGCCTACTCCACCCCCAATATCAGGGAATTCGGAGAAGCCTCCCTGGCGGACAGGGGCCGCGGCTACGGATTCACCGTGCATGAAACGGACGGCACGGACTTCATGGCCACGCTGGAAACCTTCCGGACCGCCGTCAATAACGCGAGGGAAGGCCGGGGCCCCCAGTGGGTGCTTGCCAAGACCCTCCGCATGTGCGGGCACGGGGAACATGACGACGCCTCCTACATCCCCAGGGAGCTGAAAGAGGAATATGAAAAAAAAGACCCCGTGGCAGTCGCGGAACGGCAGCTGCTGGCAGCCGGCTGGCTCACGCCGGAAGAAACGGCGGCTTTGAAAAAACAGTATGCCGATGAAGTCCAGCTGGCCGTAGCCACCGCGCAGCGGGAACCGGAACCGGACCCCTTCCGGGAAGACTGGAACGCCACGGTATGGAGACCTTATTAAGCCAGCAAACGGAATATTCCCATGAGCGTAACATACATTGATGCCATCCACGACGCCCAGAAAGACCTGCTTACGGAAGACAGGGACGTCTTTCTGTACGGGCAGGACATAGGCGTTTTCGGTGGCGCTTTCAAAGCGACCAAGGGCCTCAAGGAGCTGTTCCCGGACCGGGTGATTGACGCCCCCATCAGTGAGGACGCCATGGCCGGCATGGTGACCGGGGCCGCCGTCATGGGCAAGAAGCCCATTATGGAAGTCCAGTTTGCCGACTTCAGCACGATCGCTTTCAACCAGATTGTCAACATGGCGGCCACCCATTACTACCGCACGGGCATTCCCGCCAACATCACGGTGCGCCTGCCCTGCGGGGGAACCCCCGGCACCGGCCCTTTCCACAGCCAGAGCCTGGAAGCCTTGTTCGCCCATTATCCGGGCCTGCACGTCATGACTCCGGCCACGGTAGCGGATGCTTACTGGATGCTGCGCCAGGCCGTGGAAATTCCGGACCCCGTCATTTTTCTGGAGCACAAGTTCCTGTACCGCTGGCTGAAGGCGGAGGACAATTACCGGGAAGCCCCGGTCATCCCGTTCGGCACGGCCCGGATCGCCCGCACGGGGAAGCATGCCACCGTGGTGGCGTACAGCGCCATGGTGCCGGAAGCCGTGCGTGCGGCGGACCTGCTTGAGAAGGAAAGCGGCTATGAAGTGGAGGTCGTGGATCTTCGGACGGTGCGCCCGCTGGACATGGATACCGTTATCGCCTCCGTAGCGCGCACCGGCCGCGTCCTGGTCGTCGGGGAAGATTTTCCGTGGGGAGGCGTCACGGCGGAAGTTGTTTCACGCATTGTCGCGGAAGGCTTCCACCTGCTGGATGCCCCGCCCCAGAGGCTCAACGCACGGGATACCCCCATCCCCCAGCACCCCAACCTCTGGAAGGCGCACCGCCCCACGCTGGAATCCATTGCCGCCTCCATCCGCCATCTTCTATCCATTTGATTCAACCCAGTTTCCATCATGCCTAAAGTACCCATTCTGATGCCCCAGCTCGGGGATTCCATTGCGGAAGCCACTGTGCTGCGCCTGCTGGCGGCCCAGGGCGATACCGTAGAAGCCGACCAGGAAATCTTTGAGGTAGAAACCAACAAGGCCACCATGGGGGTCACCACCATGTGCGGCGGCATCCTGAGCGATGTGTTCATCAAGGAAGGGGAATCCGTCGTGGTCGGCGCCTGCATGGCCATGATTGAGGCCACGGAAGAGGAAATTGAGCGTTCCGGAGCGACTCCGGCCGGAGATTCCACCCAGCCGTCCCTTCCAGCCAGTCCGGAATCCGTTCCCCAGGCCGCGCCCTCCGCCCCTCCCCGGGAGGAAAAACCCGCAGGCGTCCACTTCGGGGTGACGGGGGAATCCTATCAGGAAAACGGAACGGACCTGAAAGTCCAGCCCAGCGTGCGCGGCCTCCCCGTACCCGCCGGCATGAAGGGCGCGCACTACATGTCCCCCCGGATGAAGGCGCGCATGGATGAATTGGGCATGAGCGCCTCCGACATCGCTTTCATCTCCGGTTCCGGGGCGGGCGGACGCGTCACCATTGACGACCTGGAAGAATTCCTGGAATATGTCAGCCAATGGCCGCACCGCAAGGCCTCATCCATGCGGCTGGCCGTGGCGGACGCCATGCGCCGCAGCTGGACGCGCCCGCTGGCCTCCGCCGGGCGTCCCGTATTCATGGACCCCCTCATCAAGCACAGGCAAAATTCCCCGTTGCGGCCCGGCATCACCCTGTACTTTGCCCGCGCCCTGGCCCTGGCCCTGGCGGAAAGCCCGGAATGCGCCGGCTACCTGGTGGGGGAAAACATTCTTTCTCCCAAAACAATCGACATCGGCATCGCCGCCCAGGTGGCGGACGGCGTCATGGTTCCCGTGCTGCGCCGCGTGAACGAACGGACGATGGAAGAACTGCTGGAAGACTATAACAGGCTGATTGCCCAGGCGCGCCGCCGCAGGCTGGCTCCGGAAGACAGCACGGGCGGCATCGCCACGGTCACTAACTTCGGCGGCTTCGGCCTCACCTTTGCCGCGCCCATGCCCATGCCCAGCGAATCCATTATCCTAGGGGTGGGGGCCGTCACCAAAACCCCGGTCTGGAGTGACGAAGTGGAGGCGTTTATCCCCATCTCCAAGGCCAACATCGTGGCTACGGGAGACCACCGCGTGGTGGACGGAGCGGACATCGGCCGCCTGCTCAAGCGCGTGGCGGAATTGCTCCAGCGCCCGGAATACCTGTAACCAGCCCCGTTCCCCAGCTTCACACCGCATGACAACAGACCCGCCCGTATTAGGCCTGGTAGCCGGAGACGGCGTTTATCCGGAATATATTGTCCGGGGCGCACGCCGCCGGACGCCGGAATTGCGTATCGTGGCCGTAGGGTTCAAGGGGGAAACCAACCC
>ENA-OPSH01001130-OPSH01001130.1-human-gut-metagenome-genome-assembly--contig:-NODE-1130-length-12534-cov-3.080295_pt1 | contig 12534 bp, 7 predicted proteins | sample MGYA00241802_ERZ501895 | MGnify/ENA primary metagenome ERZ501895 (study PRJEB25962, sample SAMEA2042304) | human gut metagenome | biome: human gut; feature: human-associated habitat; material: faeces...
CGTTCCCTGTGCGTCGAAGACCTCCGTCACATTCTTGTTGAAGTCCACGCCGTAGCAGTACAGGGAAGCGCCCTGCACGAGGGCCAGGGGGCGGGTGGCCACCGGTTCCAGAGGATCCCACAACAGTGTCCGGAGCACGTTCCGGCTGTTAAGCATGTCCAGGGCGGCTATCTGCAAATACCCCCGGTACAGGCAGCGTTCATGGCTGGCGACCGTGCCGTTTTGAGTCACTTTCTTCATGTAGCGCCGTCCCTGGTAATCGTAGCCGCACTCAATAATCGTGTTTCCATTCCGGCTGGTGAAGCTCACCGCGCGGTTGGCCGCGTTGTAGACCACGGTCCACACGCCCGTTGACGTCTTGATGAGGGTCTGGTTGCCCGAGGCGTCGTACGTCGGCACAAAAGGCGCCTCCGCGTTTTCTTCAATGCGGGCATACTGGTTGAGTTCGTTGGCCGCGTAGGCGAGTTCTTGGGCCGGTTCCTGCGCCGTCTTGCGGTTGCCGATATTGTCGTAGCTGTAACCGTAGGGGGCGGCGCCCAGGGCCGCGCCGGTGAGCTCGTTTCTGCCGTTGTAGCTGAAGCTGTCGCTGCGTGCAGGCTCCGTTCCCCGCCGCTGGGTGCGGGTGACCGGGCGTTCCAGAGCGTCGCATCTCTGGGTCCGGGAGACGAGCCCGGTTTCCCCCAGGCGGCAGTCTAGGCCGCTGAGCAAATCACGCCGCTGTTCGTAAGAAAGTTCCCGGACGATGCCGTCGGGCATCGCGAGGCTGGAGGGCAGGCTGCTTCCCGCCAGGTAGCCGTAGGCGAAGCGTTGCTCCGTTCCCCCGTGCATGATTCCGGCGCTGGCCAGCCTTCCGTCGGCTTCATAGCCCTGGCTGGCTTCCTGGAGGACACCGGTTCCCTGTTTCAGGGTATAGCCGGAGGAGCGTCCGTAAGTGTCGTAGTGTTCCTGGAGCTGGCAGGAGGCGCCTTCGATGGTAATGGCGTCGGTGTCCGGTTCGTTGCAGGGGGTGTACGTGAGGACGCGCGAGCCGGAGGCGTCCGTGACCTGGGTCAGCTGGTTGAGGTGGTTGTAGGCGTACTGGATGCCGGGCGTGGAGTCGCTGTAGGAGACGGAGTTGTTGACCCCCTTCTTCAAGTTGTAGCCCCAGGTGGTGACCACCCCCCGCGCGTCCGTGAGCGTGGATTTGAAGTTCAGGGCATTGTAGGCGGTGTCTTCATGGGTGCCGTCCGCCCAGGTTTTGCGGATGAGCAGGCCCGTGGCGTCATCGTAGCTCCACGTAGTGACGTCCCCGTCCGTGCGTCCCGTGGGGTCGGCGGTGATGTCGCCCGCGTCCTCCCGGAACGTGGTGAGGCTTATCATCCTGTCCGCTTCATCATAGCCGAAGAGCAGGGGCTGGGTCCCCGTTCCCCATTGCGCCGTGTTGCGGCCCCGGAGGTCGTAGCCGTAGCAGGCCGTGTTGCCCAGGGCGTTGGTGACGACGGCAGGCTGGTCAAACCAGGGGCCGTAGGCGGTAGAAGCCGTGTTGCCCGCCGCGTCCGTCACCGAGACCGTGCGCCCGGCAAGGTCGGTGCGCGTCGTGACCGTGTTGCCCCGGCCGTCCGTGCTGGAGTAGATGACGCCGGTTTCCGTGTAGGCGCGGGTATGCGTGGCCGTGACGCCCGCATGGTCCGTCTGCGACGCGGTGAACCCGTCAATGACCGTGGCCGTTGCTATGACATTGGAAGTGGGGATGCTGCTTTTCTGCGTCCGGACGGCGCCCGGGCCGTATTCGCTCCATTGTTCGGAAGCGTTTCCCCTGGGGTCGATGGAAATGACTTTGCTTTCCAGCGTGGACGAGAGGGAAGAAAGAAGCGTTTTCTGCGTTTCGTCGCAGGTCGTTCCCCGGCCGTTGTTCCTGGTCGCCGTGACGACCTGGTACACGCCGTCTTCCGACTGTTCCGTGCCGTAGCTCCACGCGGTGATGCGCGAGTTGGACACGGTGGCCGGATCGGCCAGCTTCCAGGTTTCTTTTGTTCTGTTGCCGAAGGCGTCGTATTCCCACAGGGTCGGGGCCATCGTCGTGGCCGCGTTGCCCGCGTCCGTCTGTTCCTTGACCAGCTGCCCTTTGGCGTTGTAGGTGCGCCTCGTGTAAATGACTCCGCCGACGGTGTTGGGGATGCCCGTGCGCAGGGTTTCCCCGGCTCCGTTGACGATGCTGCGCTGCAGCTCGGTTTCCGTTTCCCCGGAGACGGCTTTCATGAAGGTCCGCACACCGTCGCTGACCAGGTCGATGGCGTAGATGACGTGCCGCTGCCCCGTGCCGGATTCTTCCATCACCGTTCCGTCCGGCGCGCTGCGCGTGATGAATGTAGCCCCGGAAGGGAGCGGTTTGCGTCGCCGTCAGGCCGTCCCCGCTGTAGGCGTAGGTAGTGACCCGGCCCAGGACGTCCGTAGAGGAAGTCATTCTCCCCAGCAAGTCGTACTCCGTGCTTTCTTGGGTAGTCATCGCCCCCGTGTCTTGACGCGTGGAGAGCACGCGCCCTGCCGCATCCCGGACGTAGGTGGTGATGGTTTCCGGGGTTACGACCGTGTCTCCGTCGCTGATTTCCGAACGGATGGTTTCCACCAGCTGGTGGGCGCTGTTGTAGCCGTACGACGTCAGGATTCCGTCTTCGTCCGTTTCCGAGAGCTTGCCGCAGCACATCCAGGACGTGGAGGTGACGCGGCCGTTGCCCCGGGTGGTTTTCGTGCGGCGGCCTTCTTCGTCGTATTCATGGGCGCCGCTTGAGAGCGGCAGCCAGTTGTCGCCATCCCAGACGCTTTCCTGCTCAACAAGCACCGTGCCATTGGCGGCAAGGAACGATTCCGTCTTGCGGCTCTGTCCGGCCGCCAGTTCGCCGCCGACCTTGGTAACGGCCGTCTTTTTGTGCGCGGCGCCGTGTTCCACGGCCGCCTCATAGTCATAGAAGGTTTCCACGCCGGCAATGTCCCGGGTGAATTTGGTTTGCCCGGCGGCATAGGGATAGGCGGCGGCTTCTCCATACGTTTCTTCCACGCTTGTCTGTTCCTGGCCGGAACCGGCGGCAGTCACGGTTTTGGTCACCCGTTCCATGAGGGGAGAGCGCTCATAGGCGTAAGCGGCGGCCGTCAGTTCGATTTCCGTGCCGTCGGACAGCACCCGGAATTCGGCGACACGCGCCGGACGGTTGTCGTAGAAGCGCAGGCCGGCGTATTCGGTCCGGGTTACCTGTTCTCCGCCGCCGGCCCAGGGCGCCGCCTCAAGCGTGACCCGTCCTTCGCCGTCGTATTCATAGCGCGTGTAGCCGCCGTCCGGACGGTTGATGCGGGAGACGCGGTATTGGCTGTTGTATTCGTAGGAGGTCGTCCGCGCCAGCGGCGTGTTGAAGGCTTCCGTTTCGCTTACCAGCAGCCAGCCGCCGTCCGTGTATTGCCTGACGCTGCGGTTGCAGGCGACCGGCTCGGCGTCGTTGATGCCTCTGACGGTTTCGATGCGTTCCGAGAGGCCTCCGTAGAGGCGGTTGGTTTCAATGGTGCGGATGATGATGTCGTCCCCCTGGCCTTTGGCGATGCTGACTCTGCCGGGTTCTTCCGTACGGGTGATGGTGTGGGCCGGCAGTCCGCGCTGCTGGCGCGTGATGACGGTGGTCCGCACGCCGTTTTCTTCCGAGGACAGGAAGGAGGAGGTTTTATAAGGTTCCCCCGTTACCTCGTATGTTCCGTCGGCCAGGACCGTGACGGCGGCGGGAGCGTACCATTCCAGGACGAGTTCTCCGTCCGCTCCGGTCCGGGTGCGCATCAGCCCCTCCGCGGCGCTGTAGCTGCTTACCAGGTTGCCCGCAGGATCATACGTATTGTTTACATTGCGGAAGTAGTCTTCCGCCAGGAGCACTTTGCCGGAGGCGGAGGTCATGGCGACCACGGCGCCGGTTTCCGCGGAGAAGCGGATTTTCTGCCCGTCCGCGTCCACCAGGGAAAGGTAGGCGGGGGCACCGGAAGAGGCAGGAGCCAGAGTTTCATCCAGCAGCTGCACCCTGAAGTCGCGCTTGCGGGAGATGCCCGCAGGCAGGGCCGTATCTGAACCGGCCTGCACGTTGAAGTAAAGCGCGGCGCCCGCCGGAGGCACCACGGTGATGAGGCCGGACGTTTCGTCCAGATGGACGCGCCAGGCCCACGGGCTCACGTATTTCAGGCCGCCGCAGGCTTCCGCCGTTTCACGGGCGTTTTCCGCGGAACGGAGGCTGAAGGCCGCGGGAGACGGCGCCGAAGCCCCTCCCCTGGCCAGGAATTCGGCCTGGGACATGCAGATTTCCACGCCGGGGTCACCCGGCAGTTTTTCCGCCGCAATGGTGTATTCGTTGCCTTCCGCGTCCGTGCACGTACCGCAACGGCAGCAGATTTCCTTTTCCTCCGGCGGCACGTCCGAAGAGGAGCTGCTCGAGAGGGAGGAAGGAGGGGTGTCCGAACTGCTTGAACTGCTGCTGGAGTCCCCATGCGCGGTCACCGTCACGGAGTATCTGCACACGGACTGGTTGTATTCGTTGTGCGGCATGTCGATGTTCTGGTGCGTGACGGAGAGGGTGTACGTGCCTTCGGATAGTTCAAAGGAGCCTGATTTGGTCCATTCCTGGTGGCCTCCCAGTTTTCCGGGTTCATCGACGGCGGAGGTCAGGTCCAGCTCAAACGTGCCGCCCGGGCCGGAGATGGTCAGCTTGCCCCAGTCGTCCACCGTCAGGCTGGCCACGGCCGTGGCCCCTCCTTCCGGGACGCTGAAGGTGTCGTTGACGGGGGGCATGAAGACATCGGCTCCGGCTGACGTCTGAACGAAGTTGTCGGATTTTTCATAGATAACGGTATCCGCGCCGTAGGGCTGGATGGGGGTGGACATGGCATGGAGGGGCGCTGCGGCGCCCGGCTCTCCAGGCTGGCTGGCCGCCCCGGGAGGTCCGGCGGCGGGGTTGGTGTTCATCTTGTTGGCGGACCCCCTGTTCAACGAGGGGTCGTCGTTTGGTTGTTCGTTGGTATACATGGTGTGATGATTAGTGTTTGATTGCGACGTCTATGGACGACGAGTAGGTCGATTTAGACCCTTCACAATGATTGCTTGCCGCGTTTCCGGAAATTCGCCGCCCATTTCTTAAAAAAGTGAATTTTTCCTCCCGGAGGCGCTTCCTGATTCGGCGCGCTCTGCTTTCCTCCAGATGAATGCTTTTGGCAGCCCGTGACAAATTCCCTTCAGCGTCAATCAATGCCTCAACCAGCTCCCTTTCCTGCGGCTCCAGGGATTCCATTTTCCGCTCGAATTCTTCCCGGAACATCAGCCCGGAAAGGAAGTCCGAATGTTCGTCAGCGTCAATTTCCCGGCCATTTTCATATTCAAGCGGACGGGCTTCCCGCAGCAGCAGCCTCTTCTTCCGGTTCCTCTCGCGCAAATAGCGTTCCGGCTCAAAAACGGTTGCATTGCTCAGGTATGTTTTCATGCCGGCGGCGCCGCTTTTCCGGTAACGGCGGCAAATTTCCCAACATCGGATTCTGAACCGTTGAAGGACATCCAGATACTCTTCCTCAGGTATCTGAAATCCGATGGATTTTGCTTTTGAACGGAGGCGCTGAGCGAGATATAAGGCGTGGTTTTCCACGGTTTCCAACAAGGGTGGTGATTGCTTTTCGTGCATATTCGCCAACCCTGTGCGGACTTATCCAGCTAGCGAAAAACGCCCCACTTTCACATCATCATTATTATTTGAAATTCATATATTTACCAAAAGAAAGCGGCTAGCCGGACGAATAAGCTCATCCAGCTAGCCGCTCATGGGGAGGGTCTATAACCGCCTGCCCTCCTACCTGTGCCTTTCCGGCTTCCTTTCAAGCGAAAGCATCAGTTCCAAAGGACGGATATAAGATTTACAGGGCACTACCTGGAACCGGCGGTACATGCCCTGCCTTGACTTCTCCCTTTTCTTGGCAAACGGGTCCCTTTCCGCCAGCTGGGGCAGCCTTTCCACAAGAACTTTTCTCAAATCCGACCTGGCTTCCGCCTCATTCCCTATCCCGGCCCTTTTCAGAAGCTCCTTGTCCAAACAGGCTTTATCCGGATTCATTACGTACAAAAACAGCATCTTATAAGCCGGCTTCGTGGAATCCTGGCCCGCCACCGCCCGTTGCCCGCTGAAAAAACGTTTTTCCTCCCGATAGGAAAACCTCATGAATTCCTTCACTTCTCCACCGCCCCGTGAACAGGAAAAGACTATTTCCCGCTCATCGGTCACGGAAATCCACAGATCCTCCCACATGGCTCCGGTTGGAAGACTTTCCCCCGTGCGCGCATGCACAGGCATACCCTGCCTGAGCCACTCCCAGGAATAGCCGTATGCCCAGGCAAATCCATCTTTCGTCGTCACCATGACGTCAGGAATGGAAACAACGATGCCTTTGTACTTCTCAACAATTGCAGCCTCCATGGCGGCAGTCCGCCAACGCTTCCCCATCACCAAGAGAAGAAAGGGCCTTTCCAGCTGTGCCTGCCGGATGACGCGCAGGCATCTGGAAACCAGCCGCTCATCAAAAGCAAAAGCAAAATAGGCGGTTACGGGAAAATCAAAAAGCCTGATCAGGCACTCCGGAATCAGCTCCGTTCCGCTGATTTCCCTCTCCGTCTTTCCGCAGGAACGGGCAATATTCAAAGCAATCTTCCTGAACACCAGGGCATGCACGAAAAGCTCGCTCCTCTCAACAGGCTCCCGGCAGCAGGGTTCCTTCAATACATAAAAACGCCTGCGGTCTTCTTCCCCGGGGTTCCCTCCGTACTCGTAAAAAGGCTCTTCTTCCGGAGGCAGAGCCACCACTTTCAAAGGATTGCCGATATCGTCGGGGTTGTAATAGTCACCGGATATTCCGGCAAGTTTACAGCCGCATACCCAGTGCCCCGGATAAAAATCCCCGCCCACCCTGGCCTTCCATATCCAATCGGGAGACTCCAGGCTCTCACTTTCAATAATGATATCGAGGATATTGCCGTAATTAAGCTCCATGAATCCTATTGTACAACTGGTCAAAACCAGCCTGTTCAAAATACATATCAATGAGCGTGTATTGCTCGCTTTCCAATTCTAGGCCATTGGAATCGGGAGTCAAAGAAACGGTTTTCGGGTCTCCTTCTTCAAACTCAAAATAAAAAAACGCTTTGTCCACATGGAACCCGCTGGGGACGACAATCAGGGGGCCGTCTTCATCGCCAAGCTCGGAAAGGCTTTTGTAAGTGCCTGTAAATCCCCTCATCAACACCTCTTTCTCCGTCCTCTTCCTTGCATGGAGAGGCCTGGACATGACAAGCTTATAAACAGCAACCCTTCGCAGACCCGGAATATTATTGAACACCTCAATATCGGCGATGGGCTTCTTATTAAACACGCTCAGGGTGTAGCGGTTCCTTAATTCCCAAATATCCGAGCCGAACAGCATGCGACCAGCAATGACGGCATAGGCCCGCATCATCCATTGGATTCTGGCGCTGACCTGTAAATTGATGTACAGGCATTTCGAACTCCCCCTGTAGATGACAATGTCCGTATTCCCGGGAGTACGTATGCTGCTGACTATCTCTTTGGCCGACGTGTCAACCTCATCAACGGTTTCCTGATAATGCCCCCGTTTGATGGTAAACCAGTAATCAGAGGAAATCCGGTCACAGCTGATAACGCATACGTCAGTCATCCCCTTCTGTGACAAAATTCGGGACAGATATTGACGGCAGCCTTCTTTTTCCTTCTCCCTTTCTTTCTCCGTAATCATGGGGAAAGGAAGCGCATCTTTCATGGGGGGAAGAATACGATACGATTTCCTCTTTTTAATGGAATGCAATTCCTCAATCTGCCTGAGCAAGCTGATATTGCCGTCCAGAAAATGCAGAACGGCGAGTTCAATTCCATTGGAAAAATCTCTGTTGACGGAAACGCCCAACGATTCGGCGTATTCCCGCAAATCCGCAGTAGCTTCACCGGAACTGCACGTTTGCAAAAGGTGGAAAATACGGTAAATCCTGTCCGTCTCCTTTTTAAGGCCGTACATCCGGTAACAAATGCCGGAAATAATAGTTTGCCCGAGAGCCCTGCGGTATGCCTCCAGCTGTTGGCGGTCGGAAAAAGGTTCAGGAGGAATTACAGTAGGAAAACCAGTTACCTCTTTTCTGAGGTACGCTTCCAATTCCCTGAGATATTCATATCGGAGAAATGGTAGAAATCTGCGGATAATAAACGATGTTAAACGGTTATTCATAATGGCGTTGGTTGGCGCATTATGGTATCTTCATGAATAAAAGACAAGTATCGTTTCCTGTGACGGATTTTGCCGATTAGGGCAAGCAATAAAAGTATCCGCGGAATCTTTGCAAATCGCGGCAGCAACCTCAGAGCAACTTGTGCGGAGAACTGATGCCCCCCTTTCCCCATTGGCGGAGAGGATTCGGAAAAACCTTTTCCCCATCCTTTGGCATCCCCGGAAAGGCGGGTTCCCCCTTCTCCCACAGAGGGACTTTTCAATACCAACCGACCATCACATGTTCAAATACATTCTCAATCGACTGACGGAACGTTCCACATGGCTGGGCCTCCTTGCCCTGGCCACAGCCTGCGGAGCCACTATCGAACAAGCTCTTGCCGACCAGATTATCGCCGCAGGCATGGCGGCGGCAGGCCTCATCGGCATTGTCACCAAAGACCGGAAAAAGGAACAGGAAAACCACGACAATGGCTGACAGCATTTCCGACCTGCAGAAAGATACCTTCTACTGGCAAAGGCTCTTGCGCCTGGCCGGGTACTATCACGGAGCCATTGACGGCATTCCCGGCAACGGCACGCGGAACGGAACGGAACGCTGGAGCACGGACGCCGACCGGTACAAAATGGAGACCGGATGCTTTGACGAACGCACCGAACGGAACATCTCCACCCTTCTTCCGGAAGCGCAAAAAGCCGCCCGGCAGTGGTTCAAACTGGCCCGGAATGAAGCCGCCAACCAGGGATATGAAGCAAAAATTATCTGCGGAACGCGCACGTATGCCGAACAGAATGACCTCTACAGGCAACGCCCTAAAGTAACGAATGCCCGCGGCGGCCAGAGCTGGCACAACTTCGGCCTGGCCTGGGATTTTGGAATTTTCCAGGACCGCAACTACCTGCCCAATCACCCTCTTTACACCACTCTTGGCAAACTTTACGCAAAAATTGACGGCCTGGAGTGGGGAGGAACATGGAAATCCTTTACAGATCCGCCGCATTTGCAGCTCCATCAATTCGGAAGCATTTCCGAAGCGCGCAGAAGTTTCGAAACATGACCTTTCCAGCCCCATGACCCAGACTGCCGTTACTACAAGTGTCGTTTTAGCCAACACCCTTGCGGTTGTTTGCATGGCGACTTCAGAACTCAATCCCCTGCTTGAATACGTTCAAAACGGAGCCTCCGTGGCAGCCGTGATGGGCATCTTCCTCTGGAGGGAAATGAAACGCGCCGAACGCTACGAGAAACTTTACGACCAAGAGCGCAGGCAACGCATTACCGCTGAAAGAAAATGTTCCTCCTGCATGTTCATGAAGCTGGCGCATGAACAATTCGCGGGCATCCACTCCCAAAAAGGCAAAGCCCCCTCCCCTGAAAACCACAGGCGTTCCTTAACAACGGAGCAATAATCCTTATCCAGCCCCTTCACCAATCTTCCGGCGTTGCGTCAAAGCCAATGCACGAATACATCATAAAACCAGTAAGGCCCTGCAAGCAGTTAACTTGCAGGGCCTTGTTTGGTGCGCCCGAAAGGACTCGAACCTTCACGGGGGAACCCCCACTAGAACCTGAATCTAGCGCGTCTACCAATTCCGCCACGAGCGCACATGGTTTGGTAAGAACGGGGCTTATTATGCACGGCGGCGCCGGATTGGCAACTATTTTCCTTCACATGAAAAAATTTTTTTCCCAAGGCGCCTTCCTGCCTCCAGCCGGGACCGCCTGGAAACGATATAAGGGCTTCTCAAATCTTTCCGTATGCAGTAGTCTCCCCCCAGCATCAGAGGCATCACCATTGCAGGCTTGTGAATGAGACGAATGAAAAACCGCTATTGAACCGTTTTGAGGTCATGGAAATGGGGTTCGGCCTGTGCACACTGGCCGCATTGATGTGGCTGCTGTGGTGGAACGGCTTCGGGGAAATTCATGAAGACCAGCTTTCCCTGCGCTATTTCCGCGAAATTCTCTCCTTCCTGGTGCTGGGCCAGCTCACGGGCGTCATCGGCATTTTGCGGGAAAAATGGCTTGCCAGGGCCATTCGCAACCCCCGGTGGGTAGAACTGGGGCTGGGGCTGGTGATTCTGGTCATGCTGGCAGGCGACTTTTTCCATTCCACCTTTATCTCCAAAATAGAGCTTCAGAACATTTTCCGCGCGCTCTGCCTCTGCTACGGAGCCGCCCCTCTGCTGAACCTCAAGGAATATTTTTTCCGCATCGCCCGCCGGAACAGGGGCTTCCACCTCCCGCGCATTCGTCCCGCCCTTCTTTTCCTGCTTACCCTGATTGCCTTCATTGCGCTGGGAGGAACTCTTCTCATGTCGCCGGGAGCTACCAAGGACGGCATCGTCCTTTCCGCCACGGACGCCTATTTCATCAGCACCAGCGCCGTCTGCGTCACGGGGCTGGTCCCCCTGAATGTTCATGAACACTTCACCAATTACGGACAGACCATTTTGCTGGTGCTTTTCCAAGTGGGAGCTTTCGGCATCATGACGTTCACTTATTTCGTCTCCCTGATGGTTGGCCAGGGGTTGAGCCTGCGTTCCAAAGTAACCATCAGCAACCTGCTGGATGAAGAAGGCATTGCCCAGGTAGACCGGTTCATCAAGAATATTATTGCCGTCACGTTCGGGGTGGAAGCGCTGGGCGCCATAGGCCTCTATTTTTCCTGGAGACATGTTCCGGGGCTGGAGGGAGACACGCTCTGGTGGTACGCCGTCTTCCATTCCGTTTCCGGTTTCTGCAATGCGGGATTCAGCCTGTTTGCGGATAACCTGGCCACGCCGGGCGTAGCCTACAATATGGGCGGCCAGATTACCATTATGGTCATGGTGCTTTGCGGCAGCCTGGGATTCGCCATGTATCTGGAAATCGTCCGCCGGGCCAGAGTCGCACTGGGCTGGGATGCCCGGAACACCGTCAGCCGCCACTGGTCCACATACAGCTGGCTGGTCGTACGCATGACCGCCGCGCTGGTGCTTGGCGGCGGGCTGATCCTGTTCCTGATTAAAATAATTGACGGCAGCCTGTTCACGTCTGCCGATCCGTGGTACTGGATTTTGTGGGAGAGCCTGTTCAATGCAACGGCCCGCACAGCAGGATTCAACATTTCGGACATGGCGCTCAACAGCGCTCCATACGCCCTGTTTCTGGGAGCTCTCATGTTCATCGGAGGCAATCCCGGTTCCACCACGGGAGGAGTCCATACCACCGCATTTGCCGTTTCCTGCGGGGAGGTGGCGCGCATCTTACAGGGCAAGAAAGACGTGGTCATGCACAAGCGCCGGATTGCCCGCAATGTGGTGGAACGGGCCGTCATCACCGTCATCCTGGCCGGAGCCTGGGTAGGCATGATGACTACGGTCATGTGTTTTGCAGAACCGCGGTTGAGTCTGGAACGCCTGTTTTTCGAGGTAGTCAGCTCTTTCGCCACGGTAGGCTTTTCATGGAACGTCACTCCGGAACTCAGTGATGCCGGCAAATGGATCATCGTGTTCAACATGATTGTGGGCCGTGTGGGCATGGTGGCTTTCGTGCTGGCCTTCATGAAACAACCAACCAAATCCCCCCTGCGGTATCCGGAAACCAGACTGCCGCTCAGCTGACCCGGGGCATTACCCCCATTTTCATGACATGTGCGGAAGCAAACGCATTTCTTTCTTGCAAGAAAACATTTTAATTCAAGAATATTTGGCCTTTAGCGCCTGCCCTTGGCGGACCATGCCCGCAGGCTGCCCCCGCTATGAATAATCCTTCTTTTACTTCCTATCAAAAGATATGGCTCATGTCATACCCCCTCATGATCAGCCTGATCATTGAGCATATGATCGGCCTGACGGATGCCGTCTTCCTGGGGCGCGTGGGAGACGTGGCGCTGGGAGCATGCGCTCTGGGCGGCGTGTATTACATGGCCATGTTCATGCTGGCATTCGGCTTCGGCTTTGGCGCACAAATCATCATTGCGCGCCGCAACGGGGAACGCCGTTACAACAGGATTGCCCCCACCATGGTTCAGGGCTGTTATTTCATGCTGGTCCTGGCGGTAGCCCTTTTTGCCGCATCCCAATATTTTTCCCCCATCATCCTGCGGGACATCATTGAATCCCCACAGGTGTACGGGGCCACGGCGGATTACCTGCACTGGCGCACCTACGGTATCTTTTTCTCTTTCCTCTGCGTCATGTTCCGAGCCTATTACGTGGGGATTACCCAGACGAAGATTCTGACGGTCAATTCCATTGTCATGCTCCTGAGCAATGTCG
>ENA-OPSH01001137-OPSH01001137.1-human-gut-metagenome-genome-assembly--contig:-NODE-1137-length-12457-cov-13.345428_pt1 | contig 12457 bp, 6 predicted proteins | sample MGYA00241802_ERZ501895 | MGnify/ENA primary metagenome ERZ501895 (study PRJEB25962, sample SAMEA2042304) | human gut metagenome | biome: human gut; feature: human-associated habitat; material: faeces...
TTTTTATTGCTTATTATCCGCACCCAAAAAGTTGCATTTATAAGTTGAACTCAAGGCTTCCAACGAAGCTATCAGTCTGTCGATTTCTTCTTCCGGATAAACCCAACGAGAGGTAAACTCCGCATCCACGCTATCGCTGTGTCTATTGACAAAGCCGTCGAAAGTGTCATCCAAGAATGCCTCTATCTTGTCGAGGTCTGCTTTGTTTTCCGTCCTTGCGTAGAAAATGTTTGTTGCATAGTTTGCCATAATCCTAAGTTTTAAGTTTTTTATTTTCCCTCTTTTAGCATTTCAGCTACTTTCGGGCTTGATTGAAAATTATGTCGCCTCAAAAGGTGTTATGGCTCTTTATGCAGGGTTTCACGACCAAATACGACCTCTGCAAAGCGGAGCGTGGAGATTTTGTCGGGAACCGTCAGGCTGTGACCTTGAATACAAGAAAGACATGACAAGTACCTTTGCGACACAATTCTCATCAGGCAGACCGAAAGTTGGGATGCGAGGATAGAATGCCTATGGCAGAAGTTACGATAAAAGGAACTTCCGTAAAATTGGGATGCAGCGAAAAAAGAAAATATCGGTGCGATTATCTTCTCTTTTGACTGTGAATATAAAAGTAAGGGGGAGAACTTCGGTAAAGGTTTAGTTTAGTCTATTAGCTTATATATATGCTAAACTAAAGTAAACTAAATATAGGCAGATATATTGGACTGCCTGTATAGGTGTTTTGAGGGAAATGGTTACCTTTGCAAAAAACAATGTTCCTTGAAAGAAACAGAGATTTGTCCTTTTTTCTTTTGGCTGTAGTTATTCATCCATAGATGACTGCAACAATCACTCTTGGCGAGAGGATGAAAATCGTGTGAAAAGACTTGGAAAAATACTCAAAGTACGAACAAGTGAAGAGAAAGAAAGGTAGTGCAAACAAAAAAAACAAGAAAATAAGATAATTCGTGTTTCTGTTCCTAATTTGTTTCTTGATAAAAACACATCACAATATAAACTATTAATTTACAAGATATTATGATGTGAAATTTTGAGATATAACTAAATTTACCAGCTTTACTCTCCCAATAATTCCACTAAAACTTCTTCCCGGAGGAACATTATACTTTCCCCATTTCAATATATCAAAATCCTGCCAATGAAAATTACCTCCAGGATTAGTAACACGTACTGCTAATAAATGCTCAACTCCCAGTTTAACCTCATCAGTAATATCTATATGAAAAGGAGTTTCACCTATCAGATCGTACCCCACAAGTTTACCATCAAGATAGACTTCTGCACGCATTCTGACAGATTCAAAGTAAATAATAAAATGTTTGTTTTTCTGGGTAACAGGTAATGTAATCTTGCGATACCACCAACTAACCCCTCGAAAATCTTCAGGGCGAGGAGTATCAGAAACTGTGAGATATTCCTCCACCGTACCAGGTATATTTACAGCAACCGCATCAGGATTATTTTCCAGAACCTGCCATCCACCGGTAGGAGGGTTTACAGGCAATAAAGACAAATCAGTCACCTCATGTGGAAGGTAAAGGCGATCATTCTGCCAACTCGCTTCTTTATCAAGCCACAACGACCAACCACCTCCCGTCAATAAGATTGTGTGCCTTCCTTCCTTTGCATATCCCTGGAGAAAGGTAAACATAGAGAAAAAACAAAATATAGATAAATACTTCAGCATAGATATTAGTATAAAAGGGTGTTTCATCTAGTCTATTTTTTTCCTGAATTCTAGATTTCAGCAAGTCCGTTACCTATTCCAACGGTGACAAGTCTTGGCTTTGTAGATTCATTTTGTACTGTGGTCTTTATAACCACAGTGCAAAATGATACCAGAGACTTCCGAATTATAGTACTTGACTATATCAATCTCTAAAAACAATGTTAACTATCACTTTAATAAATCATTTATCATATTTACCAACAATCTGCCTGCAATAGGATCAGTATCAGCTTTTTCCGTACACATGGTAGAAACAGTGGCTAATCCTTTTCCATCCTTTATTTGCAACAAAGTGAGTCCTCTCATTGAATCAATTTTACGAATACGGTCTTCCGGTTTTCCACCATCAATATAGGCATGTATCTTCATCTGTCCCGCCAATTCTATCAAGTTCTCATTACGGTTTACTTTTAAGGTCGCATTACAAGCTAATGGAATTTCTCTTTTATTATTGTTAAAATATCTCAACTCTAACACATCAATTTCATCAAATACCGAAGCATCATTACGTTCCATATTCACTATATCTCCTTCTGTCGGAATAATCCAATTCGTTATATACTCTGGATAAATGTTTTTGGCCACTTCTTTACTATTCAGTAAAAGCAACCGACCTCCTTTGAACTGATAAGAGCGAAGCATCTCTTTTTCTTCATCTGTACATTCCTTCAAACCAGAAATAATGCAGAGAGTAGCCTTTTGCTTAGAGTCGACCAATTCTTTCACAGAGGAAACTGTTTTATACTTAATCTGTAAAAAATCAAATTTAGATTTCATTCCATCTTTATCCAATAAAACGATTTCTTTATCTTCTGATATTTGGCTTATATTCCATGTTTTACGGGCTAATACCAAATGATATTCATTTTCTGATACTGGTATACCATCTTCTGTCAACTTCAATACTAATTTAGCATTAACCTTGTTAGCTGGCAGATTAACAGGCAATTGAATATTCGGTTCAATATAGCGACGTCCATAATGCTTTACCTCTGGAACCTTTTCACTACCCCAAGCCATCTTCTCTCCTGTCTCATCCTGAATCTCCCAACGCAGCAAAGAAGGTTTCAAATCTTTACCATCTTCACGATCATTTACAACATAAATGCGAGTAGTTAATTTATCACCTCCATAAAGATTACGTCCCCACAATTCTGCACTAACCAAGACTGGTTGCAAAGCACGTTTTAAAGCGTAATATGTAGGATACGGATCTATATTTTGATAATCATATACCTGACGGAACCAAGTAAGTAATGCAAAATGCAAAATTCCAGATCCCTGGTCATTAGAACGACGAAGTGTCTCAGCCAATTCGCCTGTTATAAAGGATTGTACTGTAAGAAAATATTTAGGATCAGAGAAATCGTAACATTCATATCCAATTAACGATTGTGGATTCTGGTGAATTAATTGATAAGAACGTGTAGGATGTCCTGTCTCGTTATTTGGATACCCTGTTGACATTTCTTGGCTAATGAGCGGACGATCCGGCATCTTATATCTCTTCTGAAACTCACCGTTAAAGAAACGGAATATAGAAAAATCATACCAATTATAGTATCCATGCATATCATCAATATCGCCATCATCTATGCTATTCATAAAGTCAGTACCAAATTTTTCATCTTTACCTTTAGCCTGATAATTGGAATCAAAACAAATAGGACGCGTAGGATCTATACGGCGCATTTCTTTCACTACATCTGAAATTACACGATACTTTTCTTTTGCACGTTCCAAATCATTGTCATTATCATAAAACTTCATTTCATTGTTTACAGTCCAGAAAAGTAATGACGGATGATTGCGATATTTCTTTAACAGACGTAAAAATTCTTCCTTCCACATCTCAATAAGTTTAGCATCAGGTAAAGGAGTGGAATGAATCATCAGCCAAGGCCATGTTCCTTCAAAACTAACACCAATTCCATTTTTATCCGCTGCTCTCATCCAAAGTTTATTCCATGGAGTAGTATGTGTGCGAGTTACATCCATATTACCAGCCTTCATTAATTGCATAAAAGTATTAGCCAAATTCAAGTCATTTGGAGCTAAAGCAAATGGTATATGATTACCACCACGTAACCAATAGCGATTACCATTTAGAAAAAACAGCCCTTCTTTCACTTCAAAAGTACGAAAGCCTGAAGTCTCTGTCATACAATCCAGTTCAACTCCTTTATTAGCAACCAAACGGAAACGGAAATCATACAAATTAGGATGATGAGGAGTCCAAAGGCGTGGTTTTAAACCAGCCACACTATAAGTGAATATCTTTTCCTCATTGGCCTTTAATACTAATTTAGGCAAAGAAAGAGCTGTATAAAATGTTGCACCTGTTTCTTTATCTATAATATCTGTATAAAGATCAAACTGTTTCTTTTTGGTATCATGGTTTTTCACTGTCAAATCAAAAGTAGCTCCCTCCAAGGTTGGCTTAATAAAGACATCCTTTACCTTTACCGGATTAGTAATAGAAAGCTTAACTGGCTGCCATATACCTGCAGGATCAGCACCATAAAACCCATGTGCTATATCTTTCAGAATATTATCATTCTTCATTGTTACTTTTCCACCTTCCTGCTCACTTTCACGTACGGAAGAATAGAAAAAATCAATAGCTGCACTACTTGCCTCAGAAGAATTGCCATCTACACGCCCCGTTACTTTCACTACAAGCAGATTTTTGCCAGGTTTCAATAAACGACTACCGTCTATTTGTATTTCACCGTACATGCCAATATGTGTTCCTGCTAACTCTCCGTTAATATAAATTTCAGCAATTTTTGATACCGCATCAAAAGTCAACGTCATAGTTTTACCTTCGACACTAGCAGGTAATTCTATCCACTGACGATACCAAGCTGCGTTTGTTTTTCTATAGTCAAAAGTATAACCTTCGCAACGTGCCGTTTCCTGCTGATAATATGTGTCAGACACTCCCTTAGGCTGATGTCCTGTTGGTGATGGCATTGTCTCGCCATGTAACCAGATACGAATCGGATTCCAAAAATTTGGTACTGACATAACATGCCAATTTTTATCATCCGTACCTAGTGCCACAGCATTTTCTTTATTATTCAATTCATACTCTGGCATAAAAAGCCAATTACCATCCAAAGAAATATCTGTACGGCTACCTTTGAGCTCGCCAACTTTCACAGCCGTATAAGTAGCCCTTTGTTGCTTACGCAGAGACTCTTTCTCTTGAGGTGTAACGACTTTTCCATACTCTGAGACAGCTACATCATTTAATGCGTTTTCTTCTAATGAAGTTACTACAAGATCATCGAATTCTGTTTCAATCCAGCCACCTCCTAAAGTTACAGGACCAGAAGGAGCCAAATTACTATTCTTATCTACTATATCCATATGCGGTTTTTTTTCGTCATTTACAAAAACACGAATACGACTTCCGCATACTTCAACCTTTAATTTATACCACTGACCAGGCACAGGATGGAACCCTAGCGGGCGAACACCCAGAAACTCATCTGTGCCCATATATCCCATACGCATCAAATACAAGTCATCCTGTAATCCACCTTTTATACCAACCACATAACGGTCAAAACGATTATTAGCACGAAATCCAGCCCAAATTTGAACCTGTTCTGCATCTTTTGGAGCACGCGCCTTGAAAGACACCGCATAATTTTTCCATTCCGGATTTCCAAAACAAGCATAAGAACCTTTTGAACGAAACACACCATTCGTGACAGAACACTCTCCTCGCCCCACAATGTTCAGTGTTTCTTTTTGATTAGAAAAGTTATTCTTCCATTCAGACCGTTCATAACCAGATGCTGATGCTAAAAGGCAAGTGGCAGCCCCCAAAAACAGATATAATTTCTTCATGATATTAAAATAAATATTATTTTTTACAAATATGACCTTACTCCATTAATCAGGAGCGAAATAAATAGTTAATTCAAAATTAAAAAGTGATTAATTACCACAGATGACAAATCAACTAATAAAAAAGAAGGAAGGCACTTCCATGGGAATAAACACCTTCCTTCTTTCCTACCTACTTATTTTTTCATTTCAATTCTACATCTATTTTTTTTATATCAGTAAAATTATACTTTTTATAAGTATCATTACAGCAACCGCCAACTCTTACCCAATAAGAACCGGAATATTTAAGAGGAGCCTTCGCTTTCAAGTTGATAACTGTACCTTCTTGATCATTGGTAATCTTAACGGACCCTGGAGTATAATTGCCATCTGATTCCGTGCCACAATATTGCGTATGCGAAATATATAATTGAAGATTATTTACATCAGGCATAGTCATGCCTTCTTTTTCAATTCTCTTAAATTTCACAGAACAACATAAGAAATTGTTTTCATCCACATAAGGTTCATCTACCCACTCCAATTCCAGATAAGGGGTGACAGTAAAGTTACATTCCGTCATCTTACCATTTCTAAGTTCCACCGTTTCTCCCTCTGCATCATAAGGATAAAAAGCTCCTTCCAATGGAAGCATACGATAGGTTCCGGCAAACAGCTTTGAATTAGAGTAAGAACCATCTTGTCGCATGTTCAGATTCTGATTAGTTACCACCACTGACTCATCACCACCGGCATAACTCAATTCTGTAATCTGTATTTTCATACTGCCCTGCCCCATAGCAGTTTGGAAGATCTTTCCATTGTGGTCAACAATCTGTCCATAGACGCCAGCTTCCGGTGCATCATAATTATCCTTTTCACAAGACGAAAAGCTCACTACTAATGCAATAACTACTAACAAATTATATATCTTTCTCATATTATCTTGCTTTTTTATTAATACTGATTATTCTGTTCAAGCAATGGATTCGTCTTACGTTCATTATCAGGAATTTTATCATAATAATTTTTGGTAGCAAACGTTAAAGAATTGTTAGCTCTTTCACAAACTCGAGTGTCAAAAATATACTTACCAACAGGATTGCCAGCCTCATTCACTGTTGCGTCTTTAGCAAACAAGAATGGTGATAACATTCTACGACGGTACTGATAGATTTGCTGATCAAAAGTAAACCACCGACGCAAATCCCAATACAACTTATGCTCAAACGCCAACTCTTTATAACGTTCTACTCGAACAATATGTAAACCTTCATTTGGAGCATAAACAAACGAATTAACCCCCTGTCCACGTTCTATTCCTTCACGCGACACATCAGACAATTCAGCTCGACTACCTAGCAAATCTGCACCTGCTCTTGAACGTATACTGTTAATGCATTCAAAAGCATCTTGCTGCAAGTTTACACCATCAATCTCAGTAACACCATTCTGATAGAGTTCCAAAGCTGCTTCAGCACGATTCAATAAAATTTCTGCATAACGAATATCAATCCAAGATTGCGTAGAGCTATGCAATTGTGTATCAGCAATTGTCCAATTCAAATTCAACCATTTACAACCATGAAAACCAGTCAGTGTACTGTTAGACCCACCATTTGCCGGACCATCCAATCCTGCTTTATTTAGCTTTACACCAGTAGAGGTTTCATAAGGTTTCTGTTCTTTTGTATTTTCTGTTGTTGTCAACACATTATCTTTAAACCAAGCATTTGTCGTATAATTAAGAGTAGTCTGTCCGTCATCTGCTATAAATTTAGCAATGGGGGTTGCAGGATCTATCTCTTCTTTTATGATACCAGAACGGATATCCAATTCAACACCTTTGTACGTATGTCCAGGTAATAATATAGATCCCTTCAAACGCGGTTCAGAACCATCTAATAAACTTTTAATATCATCATATACTATATAATTACCATTATTATCTGTAGTCTTCAGACGACCAGTAGCAGGATCAAGAGGCAAACCATCAAACAATTCGACCCAATCTAACGTTACATTGTAACGATCACCATATGTGGTAGTCATACGAGGCGGACAATATACAGCATCAAAGCTATGTACATAATCATTCTTACTGTACTGACGGATAAATATAGATTCACTGCTATTGTCTGCATTCATGAAAATCTCACGAAAATTTGCTTCTAGATCCGAATTATTCTGATACAATTTATATCCTCCTTCTTCCACTATCAAAGAAGCTTTATAGGCTTGAGTGAAATAATCATTTGCCCTACTTTCCAGTACTCCACAAAGCATTTTGCCCGTCTCTGATCCTGTATAATTATATGTCTTCCCGTAACGTGCAACAGAACCTGCATATAAGGCAACACGTGATTTAAATGCAGCCGCTACATATTTATTATTGCCACGTCCGGCTACTTTATCTTTACCTAGATGTTCAATAGCATAATCCAAATCTTCCAGGATAAAATCAATACATTCTTCGTGGCTACTACGAGCTACCCACAATTCTTCCTCATTACCAGTCATATTCTGAGGCTCTTTCAAAATAGGAACACCACCATAACGCTTAACCATGGCAAAATATACATAGGCACGAACAAACCTTGCTTCTGCAATCCATGATTCAGCACCATCTAGTTTTCCAACATAAGCAGGAAGATTGTTAATCAATTCATTGGCTTGTCTAATGGTTTTATATCCCATACTCCAGTATCCTTTTTGAGGAGTATAAATACCTACATTATTACGATTGACCGTTTCACCGGTACTAATCATATCCCAAATAATGCAATTCCAATTAAAGAAACCATTATACTCACCATCATTTGACATGTTAAAGTCTTCCATTGGAAGCTGGCTGTACAAACCGGACATATAGGCAGTAATGCCACCTTCATTATAAATATCCTCTCCGGAAAGAATGTTTTTAGGAGGAATATCCAAATCCACACAACCGGCAAACATGCCGCTTAAAGCAGCACACATCAATATATTTCTCAATTTTCTCATACGATAATCTCCTTTTACTTAAAATGTAATACTTGCTCCAAAATTATACGTCCTATTCAGCGGATACATATATCCATAGAGTTCCGTCGGTCTTTCCGGATCAACGCCTTTTACGCCAGTCAAAGTGAACAGATTATATCCATTCATATAAACTCTCAAGCTCTTAACACCTACTGGAGCCAACCAATGTTTTGGCAGTGTATAACCAATTTCAGCTGTCTTCAAGCGCAGATATGTACCTTTCTGAATGGCAAACTCAGAATTCTGATCAGGTGTTGTTCCACCATATGAGTAGTAGCCTGAAATCCATTGACAAGAAGGATCATAAGGATCTTGTTTTGGATCAACAGGACGCCATCTATCCAAAAACATATCCAATGCATTACCATCAAACTGTAAAGGGGCTGACAGCTGCTCACCATAAGAAACATAGGACATAGCGGACCCTTGGAATGTCATACTTACATCAAAGCCTTTCCACTGAGCAGACAAAGTCAAGCCAAAGTTCATTAACGGATAGTTCTTCTTATCTTGGAAATTAGCAGCAGAAGCATTTGTTGTTGTAGCAATAGGATACTTATCCATATCATCTATAGTACCATCACCATTCCAGTCTTCGTAGATATAATCACCTGGCAAAGTAGCATTTCCTGCAAAAATAGGAGAATTAATAATCTGGTCCCAAGAAGTGTAACGTCCACCGTCTCCATATCCAAACCAAATATCATTATAACGGTCTGTTAGGTTATTTCTCCAGTTATCATATGAATTTCCAGATGGGGTACGCTCTTTATAACGCCACATAGAACGGGTGATAGCCATGTTTCCTGTTACGCTATATCCAACTTCTCCAATACGATTATGATGCCTAAGTTCTAATTCAAATCCTCTCGTCCGATCGCTTTCCAAATTTTCTTTGGGCATCGAAGCGCCAAAAGTACCAGGAACAGCAACAATCCGATTAGCCATCAATCCATCACGATCACGTTGAAAAAGATCAAAAGAAACGCCCAACAGACCATTCCATAAGTCAGCATCCACACCAACATTCAGTGTCTTAACAGTATACCAAGTTATATCCGGATTGGCAACCGCTCTGAATCCAAGAGAATTAATAAAGGAACCACCAAAGAAATATCCTTTAGGAGGTTTGTTGAACGTAGCACCCTCTGTGTTTGGATAATTATATCCTGAAATAAACTGATAATCAGCTACCGAGTCATCTCCCATCTTACCGTAAGAAGCGCGCAGTTTCAAATTATTGACAAAAGGAAGTGCCTCCTTTACAAAGTCCTCTTCACTCATGCGCCACCCTAAAGAAGCGCTGGGAAAAAATCCCCAACGGCTGTGTGATGGGAATTTAGAAGAACCATCGTAACGAAAAGCAAATTCAGCCAAATAGCGCCCTTTATAATCATAATTAAAACGACCAACCAATGCCTTAGAAGCACTTTCTGTCAATCCATCCGCATTGGATGTACCAAGCTGATTAGTCGAATTACCGGCAAACAAATAAGGCAGAGGTATAGAGAACTCACGAGAAGCACGAATATTATCACCCACACTGTGTCCCTCTTCATACAACAGTAAACCGGATACATGATGGTCAGTAGCGAAAGTATTATCATAACTTACAGAAGCCTGCCATAGAGTTGACCAAGAATTCCCATAGTAACGTTCCAATTTGGTAGGACTCTGTTTGGGATAAGCAGAATAAGTTTCACTTGCTTCATCGTAAGTATATTCATTATATTCTTTCTGAAAAATAGAATTATCAGCTATAGAAGTATCGTAACTGAACAACCCTTTCACTTTCAATCCTTTTACAAATGGAACCACATATTCCAATTCCATACTGGATTGAAAAATTTTATTGGTATTTTTGTTATAACCAGATACATCAGGATCTGTCGAAGCCAAAAGGTTTAACTGGTCAGTTGACATCTTTTGGTAATACCCCGGAGTGTCATTAGCATAAAGTTTTTCATTAGGACTGGCGCGCCAAAGAGCTTTATAAACCTCCCATGTAGACAAATATTGGCGCTCTTTATTGTCAATAATGCCATTCATTTTAACAGAAGCTTTCAAATTCTTGGCAACCTCAGCATTCAAATTCATACGAAGATTGTAACGATCATAATTCAAAGCTTTCGACTTAAAGAAACCTTCTTGATCGGTATAGCCGAAATTTATATAATAATCCATTTTCTCACTACCACCACTCAATGAAACATTATGCTGTTGTTGAGGGGCTGTATTACGGATGACAGCTCCATACCAATCTGTAGATTTCAAAGTTCCATTCAAATAAGCTCCTATCTGCTCATCGGAATAAGTCAATTGTGGGTTTGTCAGATTACGCATAGACTTTTCATTAAACAAAGTCATACGTTCGACTGCTCCTACTGGCTCAAGCATTTCGGCAGGAGTCTGAATACCATAATACATGTTGTATTCAATTTTCGGTTTATTTTTCTCTCCTTTTTTGGTTGTAACCAACACTACACCATTAGCAGCACGCACACCATAAATAGCAGCCGAAGCATCTTTCAACACAGATATTGATTCAATTTCATTAGGATCCATACGCTGTAAATCACCACGAGGGATACCATCAACAACAATTAATGGAGAACCAAAACCACGAATATCAAATTGATTTGTAAATTCACCCGGTTCTGATGTCTTCTGAATCACACGTACCCCAGGCACCTTACCTGTCAACATATTTTGAGCATTCTGGCTCTTTGTTGCAGCCAGTTCTTCATTAGTAATAGCAGATACAGCACCTGTCAGGTTCACCTTTTTCTGAGTACCATATCCAACAACCACTACTTCATCTAACTGTTCGGCATCTTCCTTTAAGACAATCCTATAATTGGTATTCTTATCTACATTTACTTTTTTGTTTACATAACCTATATAAGAAACTTCCAAGATTGCTCCTTCAGTAACTGTAAGAGTAAAGTTTCCATCAATATCAGTTATAGTACCTAACGATTTATTGCCAACCACTGTCACATTGGCACCAATAATAGCCTCACCCAATTCATCAACAACTTGTCCAGATATATTTCGGGAAGTTTGTGCATACATCGGAGTGAGCACCATCAAGAACAGTATTAATATATACCCGAAGGAATATTTACTACCTTTCATAAAACTAAACTTGCTTTTTATGCGTTTCATAATCTCACTTTTAAAATTGTTTTTCATAAAATAACGTATCCTCTCAAAAAAATAGGTAGGAAGGATAAGCTTCTGTTAACTTGTATTTTTCATTTTCATTTATATATTAAAAAGGTTAATTCTACAAAAATGTTATCCTAAAACAATCTTAAACCTTATATATCGTTACCTCTATTCGCATTTATTTCGATAATGCAAAATTATATATCAAAAATTAAAAATTAAGTCATATCACACTTAGCTAACGCTTAATTTCAAATTAACCAAAGGAATTAAGTTCCTTTATTTCAAAAGATGCAGATATTCCACTAAACCACATATAAATCATGCAGTTAAGCCCTAGTAAAGAATACTGCAATAAGTACATCTGTTTTAAAATCCATCTATTCCATCCTTATGAGCATGTCAACTTAAGAATACCAAGAGACTCACTTCAATACAAGCTTTATTTCTTCCCCTGTATACCTCACTCTCGTAGCCACATTCTTGCCATTAAGCTTAACGCAAATATCCCTATCTTCTGTTGTATAAGTACCTAGCTTTTTACCAATTACCAGTTCTTTGGTACAATCATTCCATTTAAAAGGAATAACATTATACTTACCTTCATATTTATGATAAGCTACTCATAACTATGATTATGACAAGTAATATGTTATGTAAAGTGCAAGACTTATAAAATGAGCA
>ENA-OPSH01001139-OPSH01001139.1-human-gut-metagenome-genome-assembly--contig:-NODE-1139-length-12433-cov-2.653013_pt1 | contig 12433 bp, 5 predicted proteins | sample MGYA00241802_ERZ501895 | MGnify/ENA primary metagenome ERZ501895 (study PRJEB25962, sample SAMEA2042304) | human gut metagenome | biome: human gut; feature: human-associated habitat; material: faeces...
CCTGCCGCAACAGTTCCTACACCGGCCTCAGAAACGAGCTTGACTGAGATTCTTGCATCTCTGTTTGCATTCTTTAAGTCGAAAATAAGCTGTTCCAAATCCTCGATAGAATAAATATCGTGGTGTGGTGGTGGAGAGATGAGTGCAACACCCGGTGTTGAAAGTCTTGTCTTTGCAATCCAAGGATAAACCTTCTTTCCAGGTAAGTGTCCGCCCTCACCCGGCTTAGCACCCTGTGCCATCTTAATCTGGATCTCCTGTGCGCTTGTTAAGTATCTGCTTGTGACACCAAAACGCCCTGAAGCAACCTGCTTGATTGCTGAACAGCGGTTCTTTCCGTCTTTTCCGATTGTGAGACGATCCTTGTCCTCTCCACCTTCACCGGTATTTGATTTTCCGTGCAGATGGTTCATGGCAATTGCAAGTGTCTCATGTGCTTCCTTGGAAATAGATCCGTATGACATAGCACCTGTCTTGAAACGTGTCACAATTGAGTCAACGCTCTCAACCTCCTCGAGCTTGACACCCTTCTTAGGATAGTTGAAATCCATGAGTCCACGGATGTTTGTATTTTTCTCTTCCTCGTCCACAAGTGCTGTGTACTGCTTGAACAGATTGTAGTCACCGCGCTGTGTCGACTGCTGGAGAAGATGGATTGTAGCCGGATTGTACAGATGGTCATCAGCTCCGCTTCTCATCTTGTGTCTTCCCTTGCTGTCAAGTGTAACATCTGTCTCAAGTCCGAGCGGATCGTAGGCCGCAGAGTGAAGCTCATTCACATCGTTCTCGATATCCTGTAATGTAATTCCACCGATACGGCTTACTGTATTTGTGAAATACTTGTCAATAACACTCTTGTCAATACCGATTGCCTCAAAAATCTTTGAGCCCTGATATGACTGGATGGTTGAAATACCCATCTTTGCTGCAATTTTTACGATACCTGTGATGATTGCATGGTTGTAATCATCGATTGCTGCATAATAATCTTTGTCAAGCATATGCTCGTCAACAAGCTGCTTAACTGTATCCTGTGCCAGATAAGGGTTGATTGCACTTGCACCAAAGCCAAGCAGTGTAGCAAAATGATGAACCTCTCTCGGCTCTCCTGACTCAAGAATGAGCGAAAGCGATGTTCTCTTTTTTGTCTTTACAAGATACTGCTGCAATGCAGCAACTGCAAGCAGTGAAGGAATTGCAACGTGGTTCTCATCAACACCCCTGTCTGAAAGGATAATAATGTTGGCTCCGTCCCTGTATGCACGGTCAGCCTCTATATAAAGTCTGTCTACAGCTTTCTCAAGACTTGTGTTCTTGTAATATATAATAGGTAAAACCTCTACCTTAAAGCCATCGGCCTTTAAATTCTTAATCTTCATAAGGTCGGTGTTTGTAAGGATTGGATTGTTAATCTTAAGTACACGGCAGTTTTCCGGCTTCTCCTCAAGCACGTTTCCGGCCTCACCGATATAGAGTGTGGTTGATGTGACAACCTCCTCACGGATTGAATCGATAGGCGGGTTTGTTACCTGTGCGAAGCGCTGCTTAAAGTAGTTGAATAACGGCTCCCTGTTACCTGATAAAGCTGCAAGCGGTGTATCAGTACCCATTGCTGCTGTGCCCTCAACACCATTTTTAGCCATCGGAAGGATTGAATCCTTGAGTGACTCATATGTGTAACCGAAGGCTCTCTGCATTCTCTGACGCTCTTCCTTTGTATACTCAGGTACTCTCTGGTTAGGAATCTTTAAATCCTTAAGATTTACCATGTATCTGTCAATCCACTCACCATAAGGCTGCTTGTCTGCATATCTCTCCTTGAGCTCATCATCATCTATGATTTTTCCTGCAACAGTATCCACAAGGAGCATCTTTCCCGGACGGAGACGATCCTTTTTCACTATCTTTGTAGGGTCAATCTCAAGTACTCCGACCTCAGATGAAAGGATAAGATAATCATCATCTGTCACATAGTAACGTGATGGACGAAGTCCGTTTCTGTCAAGCACAGCTCCGACTAAATCACCATCTGAGAATACGATTGAAGCCGGACCATCCCATGGCTCCATCATTGTAGCGTAATACTGGTAGAAATCCTTCTTCTTCTGAGTCATGATTGAATTGTTTGCCCATGGCTCAGGAATCATTATCATAACAGCAAGTGGAAGCTCCATACCACTCATTACCAAGAATTCAAGCGCATTATCAAGCATTGCTGAGTCAGATCCTGCCGCATTGATAACCGGCAAAACCTTCTGGAACTCTTTTTTAAGCTTTGGAGACTCCATGTTCTCCTCACGGGCTGACATCTTGTCAGAGTTTCCAAGAATAGTGTTAATCTCACCATTGTGCACGATAAATCTGTTTGGATGAGATCTCTCCCAGCTTGGGTTTGTATTTGTAGAGAATCTTGAATGTACTGTGGCGATTGCTGACTCATAATCAGGATCCTGTAAATCCATGAAGAACTGTCTGAGCTGCTCTACAAGGAACATTCCCTTATATACGATTGTTCTGCTCGAGAAGGAAACCACATATGTATTGTCGTTTGACTGCTCGAAAACACGTCTTGCAACATACAGCTTTCTGTCAAACTCAAGTCCTCTCTCAACATCCTCAGGTCTCTTTACAAAGCACTGCATAATGCATGGCATACAGTCTCTGGCTTTTTTAGAAAGCTTATCAGGCTCTGTAGGCACTTCTCTCCATCCGAGAAATTCAAGGCCTTCCTTCTCCACGATAACCTCAAGCATCTTCTTCGCCTGAATAGTCTTAAACTCATCATTAGGGAAGAAAAACATTCCCACACCGTAATCTCTTTCGTCTCCAAGATCTATTCCAAGTGGCTTTGTAACCTTCTTAAAAAACTTATGAGAAATCTGAAGCAGGATGCCGACACCGTCTCCCGTCTTACCGTCAGCGTCTTTTCCGGCTCTGTGCTTTAAGTTCTCAACAATCTTTAAAGCATTCTCGACTGTCTCATGTGTTTTGATACCTTTGATATTTACTACTGCACCAATTCCACAGTTATCATGCTCATAGCGTGGATCATATAATCCCTTAGCTGTGGCTGTGCTTTCATTCCATTGTTTACTCATAGGTTCTTCCTTTCCTAGTGTAAATTTGTTAACGGATAACTTATTAAGAAGTGAATCATTTCCTGTTTATGATTTTACAACGATGAAAGCTCAATGTAAATAGTTTTTTTCTCGCTATTGTCTGATTATTTGATAACTTAATATTATAAAGTTATTTTTCTGACTATAGTTGTATTTTTATCTTTTTTATAAGGGTATACGCACAATTTACTTTTTAAAGTCCCAAAACTTTTTTCAATAAAGCAAGGCATGAAACACTGTTTCAGCAAATTGTGTCTGAATTGTGTATACTTTACAGTAACTTTTCTTGGCTGGTATCATAAAAAAATCAGCTATACTTTTTATTGTATAGCTGATTTTTATAAACATCCAGTAACTATCCTAAATCGCATTGCTCATATTCGTAAAACTGCACGATACTCGTATTTTGTCTGCACTCCTTTTCGGTCCATGCTAAACATTTCCTTCTGTGTGCTTCGCATAATAATAAAATATCACAGCACCAACACCAAGGCACATGACAGATACCACCCATGCCATTACACTTCAAAATACCGGTCTCTGTCCTTATGACTGCAAACGCATTTGCGGTGATATGCCCGATCATGGCCGCATACACATGCCCTGACTTATACATAAAAGCTGCAAGCACAAGGCCAAGTAAAAAAGCATAAACAAACTGCACTATATTAAAATGAATGAGTCCAAACAAAAGCGCCGACAAAAATACCGCCTGTGGCACATTCATTATTTTGCGCATATTTCCAAATACAATGCCTCTGAAAACAAGCTCCTCCATAATCGGAGAAAGAATTGCCGAGCCAATCAGCTCAATTACAAGAGTGCTTGCATAAAAGCTCTCATTCGCCCTGGCATATCCTTCTGAGAGCCCGATAAGCGGTGACATGGTGATTATATTATTGAGCGCAAATGAAATGAAAAGTGTAATCACAATCACCCAAAGCACATTTATAAAAAGTGCCCTGTCTATCTTTGGTTTTTCAACAAACATCTGCTGTGTCGGCTTATAGCTTGCAAAATACATAAATGGTATTGTAATTGCAGCAGATATTATCTGCGCTATCATGTATGTCGAAGTTGTATGCCCGATAAACGCAAAAATAAAGTACATCGTACTTAGAAAAACAATGTAGTAAAGCACAATCGGGACAATTATTTCCCACACTATCGCTCTTAATTTTAAATTCTTATTCATGAAATCCCATTCCTATCTACAGTTTATAACCTCAGGTCTCAATGCATTGCATTTTCATAAAAGCTAATCAAAAAGCTTAGAAATCACATCCGGAAGCTGCCTTAAATCATCTATCACAGCTTTTGCTCCTGCACTCACCATCTCGTTAACATCGCCGAAGCCAAAGCTTACCGCTATGCTTGGCACATCGACACGGTTTGCCCCTTCAATGTCAAACATAGTATCTCCGATTAAACACATCTCATCCCTTGGAATGTCTGACCACCGGCGCATCACCTCGTTAAGCACCTCTTCCTTTGTATCTATCCTGCCGTCAAACGTAGCTCCGACCACCTCATCAAACATATCCAGTATTCCAAAATGATCCAAAATACGCTCACACGATTTTTCCGGCTTCGATGATGCAAGTCCTATCCTATATCCGGCTGCTTTAAGCGCCTCTATGCATTCCTTGGCTCCCGGAAAAAGCGAACATTCAAATATACCTATTTTGTTATAGCGCTCTCTGTACTTTTTGACCGCTTCAAGTGCTCTCTCCTTAGTAAATCCGTAATGCTCCATAAATGTGTTTATGAGTGGCGGTCCTATAAAGAAAAACAGGCTGTTTCTGTCCGGCTCATCTATGCCAAAGTGTGAAAGTGCATATTGTGCCGACTTTGTGATGCCCTCTGATGAGTCAATCAGCGTTCCGTCCAAATCAAATAATATTGCTTTCATTTGTTATCTCCATTGCTTTAAATTTATTGTACTTTTAATTAAAATGCTAGGTCAGTATCTCATTTAACACTCGTCCGACAGCATCGGCAAACTCGTTGATACTCTTTATCTTCACGAGACTTCTGCCGAATATCTTTGTTGCAAGCTCACTGTCATGCGCACTTCCCATGAAGATGCCAATTACGTCTATTCCATGGTTTTTAAGCCTCTGCACCTCATTTACGGTGTCCTTAACAGCAAGAGCATCAGTGTACTCCCTGTCCTTATAAAAGGCTCCCTCCCCTGCTATCTGATCATCCTGGGGACTTGCATCCGAAAACATGAAAAGTAACTTCTTGGGCTTTGGACTTAGCTCCATCAGATGTGATGCCGCGCGCAGCGCAAGGCCATCCCTGTTATTTCCTGCCGCAACAAAATGAAACAGCTCATCCTCCACACCATAATCATCATATTCCTTAAAAATATGCATCACCGTGTAGCCTCTTATGCTGCAGTATGAGTAAATCTGCACCGGTATGCCACAATTTGTCAGGCTCTTTGACAGTACATATGCCTGTGCCGCTATTTTCTGCTGCATCTGTTTTCTGGAAGAAGACGCATCCATCAGTATGTCGACAGAAAAGCCCGGCGTCTCCACCTCATCTTTTCGCTCAAAAACACGCGGATTGTCCAAGTACAGGGCCTTCCATACTCTCGCAGGCTTTATACGGCCGTGTGTTGAAGCATCCATAAATGTCTCATCTGCTGTCTCCAGGTGCATTCTAAGGCTTTCTGTAAGTCTCCTTATACTGTTTTGATACACTGCCATGTTTTTTTCAAAATGCTCTTTATTCTTGTCGTATTGTATGGCTGTCTCTTTTGTAAATGCAAGAATTTCCCTGCGCTCTCTTTTGTTGTCAATCTCATCAGGTATAGTCTGCTTTTTCTCCGATGAAATACCTCTGGTAAAAAGCAAGTGACAGTTTTTGTGATTTCCTACACAAAGCTTTTTCTCCATCTCGGTCTGCTGCCTGTCAGAATACATGCTTTTTCCAAAGCAGGCTGTCACATACCGCTTCGCTTCTATTGGATCTTTCTGCAGTGCAAACTGCAGCAGATATCTCTTTGAATGCTCCATAGACAAAGCTGCTGTGTCCGAGGCCATATTTTTATCATAAAAGCTATTCGCTCTGACATACTGTGTGCTGACTTTTCCTATTGAGTGAAATGCTCCTGCTACCTTCTGCAAGAAATATATGCCCTGTGGCTTTGCCACCTTTATCGGCTTATACGAGAAATACTTCCACAGATTTTCTCTCGTTTTCTCTATAATCTCATCCGTTGTCATATCAGGTGTAAAACAAAAAGCATGCAGTATCTCTTCATCCTCTTTGCAAAGACCTGAGGGTTTTCCAAGTATCCTTCTGCAATGTGCATTTCTGATTATATCAATCCTCGAATACTCCCTGTTTTTATTGACTCCTGCAAGGCTCTTTTTAGCGTACTCAAGCCTTAAATCATATAAGGCATGCCTCGTTTGTCTCTCCTTTTCATACAGGGCATTTTCCAAACCTATCCATAAAAGACCCTCATAAAGCATAGCGTTTTTTCCTGTCAGCTGATTGAATAAGTCATCTATCTTGTCATGCTCATACCACTTGTATTCAAGCCCAATAATCAGATTCAGATAAATATCAGCGGATCCATCAGGTGCAAATGCCAGAAAAAGCGGCTCTATGTCATAGTCACAGGCCGCCATCCATATGAAGTTTCTTGCTCTTTTTGCTTCCTTTATATCCTGTTCTTCCATATGTTCCATTCCTTCATATGTCACAAGCTCATATCAACAAAACAGCTGCTCTCCGCTCATCTTCCTTGAGATTCTTGCACGGATTGTATCACGGATAAGAGTCTGTTCATACTCATCAAAGCTCTTGTTTGTTATACCCATATCCAGAGCTGTATATATATTTAAGCCCTTTTCCATCATACCAATTGAACCGATGAGACCACGCAAATCAAGTGCCTTTGATGATATTTCGCCATTTTTGCACTTGGTATGCAGTTCAAGAAATACCTCCGCAAGCTCATTTGCTCCCGCTTCACGTATTGCAGGATAATGCTCCTTTATGAGCTTCACAAGGCTCTCTTTTGAAATCATAGGCATCCGGATTACCGCAAAACGTGATACAAGGGCCTCATTCAGCTCCTTTGTGCCTGCATAGCCGTAATTCATCGTGGCAATAAATCTTGTTGCCGGATGAAGCGACAGTCTGTCATAGCCCGGCACATCTATTGTACGTCTGAAATCAAGTGTGGCATGAAGCACTGCCATAGCCTCACTTTTTGCCATATTTATCTCATCAAGCACCGCAAAGCCGCCTGTTTTTGCGGCTGTATACACAGGTCCCGGCCTGAATGTTACCTCTCCGGCGCTAAACGTATCCGTTCCGATAAGTGATGCTGCATCCATATTTACGTGGAATGACACATCCCAGCGTGGTCTGTTAAATACACCTGCCAGATTCTCTGCGAAAAGATTCTTCCCTGTGGCCTTTTCTCCTACTAAAAGCAGATTTTCTCCACACAAAACAGCTGTTATAGCCTGCTCCCACACATCGCTTCCGTAATAAAACTGTGTAGGCACGGGGATTCTTGACTCATACTCCTTGTCCACCGGATACTGCGAGCGAAACTTTTCAATTTCCTTAATCAGATTTTCTGAAATGCCAAGCTCTCTTAATTTGTCCAACAAGCTCATCGCTTCCTTTCATGTCAGATATTTTAACTGTTATAGGCCATACATACTCAAAACCGTACACAGTTTATGCTTTACGTTATATTGTCATGTGATATATTATTTCTTCACGCCCTTAGTGTCACGGTTTGCAATGTGCAGCCTGTGAAGCGCCACCTGCTTACCCTTTACCTCGACCTCTTTTTCCTCCTGGTCATTAAGCAGATAAATGTCAATAAGCTCATCCTCTCTGTCAAGCCTCATTCCCCTGACACCTACTGCTGCCTTTTTCTTTTCAGGAATAGTGCCACAGTCGATTCGAAGGAACATCTCCTTCTTTGAACGCATTACCATTGTAGCATTCTCTGAAAGCATGTCAACAAATAACAGCTCATCATCATCCATGAGCTTTGTAGCCTGCGAGGTCCTTCGTGTCACCACAAACTCGGCACCATCCACTAGCTTTATCATGGCTGACTTCGTTCCAAATATAAGCTTGTGCTTTTCAACATCCATAAGAGGTGCTATAAATACTATATCCTCCTTACTGCTGTCATAGTTGCTTACATTGTCAATAGGTGTGCCCTTGTCACGGAATTTGCCGTAAGGCAGGTCTAACACCTTGACAAGATGCATGTTTCCGTTGTTTGTGAAAATGCACAGCTTATCTATATTTTTGACCTTCAATATCAGCTTGTTCTCTGCGTCGGCTGTCTCTTTGTTTCTATCATAGGTTGAAGTATCTACTGTCTTCACATAGCCGAAGCGGTCCATAAGCAGCACTACATCCGATACCTCAAGCTCTTTTTTGACCACAACAGCTTCCTCGAGATTGTCAAGCTCCGTGCGTCTGTCCCTTGCATACTCCTTGCGGAACGCTTTAAGCTCCTTCATAATGACCTTTGCCATGGATGAGCGATGCTCTAAAATATCGCTGTACTCTGCAATCTTTGCCCTGGTCTCCTCGTGCTCCTTAATCAGAGCCTCAATTTCGAGTCCAATCAGCTTGTACAGACGCATTTCAAGGATAGCAGCTGCCTGACGCTCAGTAAAGCAAAGCTGGGCTGCCATGGCTTCTGAAGCCTTTGACTTGAATTTAATCCCCTCTGTCTCTCCGTTTATGAGACATGCCTTTGCCATTTTCTGGTCACGGCTTCCTCTTAATATTTCAATAATCAGATCTATCACGTTACAGGCCTTTATGAGTCCCTGCTGTATTTCTTCTTTCTCCTGCTCCTTTGCAAGAAGTGTCTCATACTTTCTTTTTGCAATCTCATACTGGAAATTGACATGATGCCTTATGATGGGTACAAGACCAAGCGTCTCAGGTCTTCCATTTGCGACAGCCAGCATATTTACACCGAAAGTGTCCTCCAGCTTTGTCTTTTTATACAAAAGGTTCTTAAGTGCCTCAACATCAGCACCTTTTTTAAGCTCTAAGACAATTCTTATTCCCTCTTTCGATGACTGGTTGGTTATATCCACAATATCCGTTGTCGCTTTTGACTCGACAAGTGAATAGACATCATTTAAGAATTTTCCTATATTGGCACCAATCATTGTGTATGGAATTTCCGTAATGACAAGCTTGTCCTTTCCTGCCTTGCCCTTCTCTATTTCGATTCTTCCACGGATTTTTATCTTTCCCTGTCCGGTCTCATATATTGCTGCAAGATCATCCTGATTTGCAACAATGCCTCCTGTCGGAAAATCAGGCCCCTTTATATACTGCATCATCTCAGCTGTGGTGATATCAGGATTTTTCATATAAGCAATCACACCGTCCACCACCTCGCCAAAATTGTGTGGCGGAATGCTTGTAGCCATGCCGACTGCTATACCCTCAGCTCCATTTATCAAAAGGTTCGGCACCTTGACCGGAAGCACCTCTGGCTCTTTTTCTGTCTCGTCGTAGTTTGGAATGAAATCAACCACATTTTTGTCTAGATCAGCAAGATATGCTTCCTGTGTGATTTTTTGAAGTCTTGCCTCAGTATAACGCATGGCAGCGGCTCCGTCTCCTTCGATTGAACCAAAATTACCGTGTCCATCGATAAGCGGCATGCCCTTTTTGAAGTCCTGTGCCAAAACAACCATCGCATCATAGATCGATGAATCGCCGTGTGGATGATATTTACCCATTGTATCACCGACTATACGCGCACTCTTTCGGTATGGCTTGTCGTACCTGATGCCCAGCTCATGCATATCATAAAGTGTACGCCTTTGTACAGGCTTAAGCCCATCGCGCACATCCGGCAGGGCTCTTGCTATAATGACACTCATCGCATAATCAATATATGATTTCTGCATCAGCTCCGAATATTCGGTCTGAATTATATTGTTGTCTACATTGTTATCTATATTTCTATCCATGTTTTTCTCCGATTATAAATACTGCTTACACTATTCAGAACCACTGAGAAGCAAAAGCAGAAGCGTCATGCTTACACATCCAGCTCCGCGTCATGCGCATGCTCGTATATGAACTCTTTTCTCGGTGGCACATCACTCCCCATAAGCAGTGATGTCACATCATTTGCCAGGCGCCCATCCTCTATTTCAATACGCTTTAACATCCTTGTTGCGGGATTTAGTGTGGTATCCCAGAGCTGATCCGCATCCATCTCTCCAAGACCCTTATATCTTTGCAACGTAAACTTGCCTGTATGTGTCTTTCTGTACTTGTCAAGCTCCGCATCGTCATACAAATATTTTTCCTCGCCCTTTGACGGAATAGCCTTGTAAAGCGGAGGCATGGCAACATATACATGTCCCTCTAAAATAAGCTCAGGCATAAACCTGAAGAACAGAGTCAAAAGCAGTGTGGAGATATGAGCTCCGTCAACATCGGCATCAGCCATAACGATGATTTTGTCATAGCGAAGCTTTGTTATATCAAAATCATTTCCATACCCTTCCGAAAATCCGCAGCCAAACGCATTTATCATTGTCTTTATTTCAGCGTTTGCAAGTACCTTATCAATACTTGCCTTTTCAACATTCAAAATCTTGCCTCGAATCGGCATGATTGCCTGAAACATACGGTTTCTTGCCATCTTTGCCGAGCCTCCGGCCGAATCTCCCTCGACTATGAAAATCTCGCACTTAGAAGCATCCCTGCTCTCACAGTTTGCAAGCTTTCCGTTTGAATCAAAGGAAAACTTCTGCTTTGTGAGCAGATTGGTCTTTGCCTTCTCCTCCGCTTTTCTAATCTTTGCGGCCTTCTCAGCACATGATATTACCGTCTTTAAAACCTCAAGATTCTTGTCAAAATAAAGCGGTACCTCATCATTTGTCACCTTGGCAGTTGCACGGTTTGCATCCTGATTGTCAAGCTTTGTCTTTGTCTGACCCTCGAATCTAGGGTCAGGATGCTTTACTGACACTACAGCAGTCATGCCGTTTCTGACATCTGCTCCGTTGAAATTCGCATCCTTGTCCTTTAATATACCAAGCTCTCTGGCATATGAGTTTATAATACCTGTAAAGGCTGTCTTAAAGCCTGTGATATGTGCTCCACCCTCAGAATTGTATATATTGTTGCAAAAACCAAGAATATTCTCATGGAACTCGCTTGTATACTGAAAAGCCACCTCAACCTTTATATTCTCACTCTCTCCTGTAAAGTAAATGACATCATGCAGCTTTTCTATATTTTTATTTAAATCCTTTACAAAACCGATAATACCCTCAGGCTCATGATACTCAATATGCTCTGTCTCATCGCCTCGTTTATCCTCGTATATGATTGTAAGCTTCGGATTGAGATACGCAGTCTCCTTAAGTCTGTTCTTTACATCCTCTTCCTTGAATCTAGTCTTCTCAAAAATCTCCGGGTCAGGCAGAAAATTAATCCTTGTTCCTGTCTTTTTGGTTTTACCTATAGTAGGAAGCAGGCCATTTTCAAGCTCCACAACAGGAACACCCTTTTCATATCTGTCATGGTGGATAAAGCCATCTCTGCTTATCTCCACATCCATATATGTGGATAGTGCATTTACAACCGACGAACCAACTCCGTGCAGACCTCCACTGGTCTTGTATACAGAATTGTCGAATTTTCCTCCGGCGTGCAGTGTAGAAAATACAACTCGTGCCGCAGAAACGCCCTTTGCATGCATACCTACAGGTATTCCACGTCCGTTATCCTCCACCGTACACGAACCGTTTTTCTCAAGAGTTACCCTTATGGTATCACAGGCACCTGCCAGATGCTCATCTACGGAGTTGTCCACAATCTCATATATCAGATGGTTTAGTCCCTTGGTTGTGACACTTCCTATATACATACCCGGTCTTTTTCTGACCGCTTCAAGTCCCTCAAGAACCTGAATTTCATTGGCGCCGTACTCTTGCTCGACTTTGGTCATCTCAATGTTATTTTCATTGTCCATTTTTTTACCTCCAATATCAGAGCCAAGGCACAGCCTTTGCCCTGTTCACACTCTTAAAAAGAGCGGAAAGTATTTTTTCTGACCGTATTTGTGCACCGAAAATTACGGCGCATAAACCGTCAGGTTGTTGTTAATTTCAATTTCTGAATTTTCAGTTGGCAAATCACAAAAAATCTGTCAATAATAAAATTTAGTTTCTTTATCAAAAAGTTAGGATAAATTACGGTTTAGTGTAACTTTCGGCTAAATAATTTAAAAATTTAGGTCAAGCCTTTTTAAAGGCTTGCGG
>ENA-OPSH01001152-OPSH01001152.1-human-gut-metagenome-genome-assembly--contig:-NODE-1152-length-12276-cov-1.972015_pt1 | contig 12276 bp, 11 predicted proteins | sample MGYA00241802_ERZ501895 | MGnify/ENA primary metagenome ERZ501895 (study PRJEB25962, sample SAMEA2042304) | human gut metagenome | biome: human gut; feature: human-associated habitat; material: faeces...
GAGAGAGGGTCTCCCCAGATAGCTGTGTATTCGACGGGGCGGCCTTCGTTGTAGTCCACGGCGCTGGACGGGATGAAAGCCCCCATGGTTTCCGTACGGGAAAGGTGGAATTCAACCAAATCTTCCGGCAGGGCGTAGCCGCGGGCCCTGGCTGCCTGTACTACTTCTTCCATGATGCGGCGCGCGCGTACGACGTTTTCCGGATTTTGGTAGAGTTCTGCAATGCTGATGCCGCCCAGAGCCAGGCAAAGCCCGTTAAACGGGATGTTCCAGGCGAGTTTGTACCACTGGATTTGCTCTGCGGCGTCAAAGGCGCGCGTTTTGATGCCGGCATTGGCAAACAGCTCGGAGAGTTCCCTGGCTTTTTCAGTCCCTTCCGGCGTGGGAATGAAGGGGGCGAATTGGATGTTGCCCCCTTCCAGATGGTTGACATGGCCCGGTTTTTCCCGCATGGCGCAGATGAAGCACAGGCCCACATAGATACGGTCCGCCGGGATGATGCGGGCAATTTCCTCCGCATTTCCCATGCCGTTCTGGAGTGTAACCACAGTTGTGTCCGGCCCCATCAACGGGGGAAGGGCTCTGGAAAATCCGGCGTTTGCCGTGCTTTTCCATGCAACGACAACGAGGTCTACCGGGCCGACTTCCTCCGTGTCCCGGTAAACGTTGATGCGGGGCAGGGAGATATTCCCATGCAGGCTTTTCACCTGAAGGCCGTGTTCTTTCAGATAGCCGTATTCCGAACGTACGATGAAGGATACGTCCTGCCCCGATTCCTGAAGTCTGGCTCCGTAATAGCAACCCAGGGCTCCGGCTCCCAGAATGGCGATTTTCATGGCGTGCGGCGCGGTTGGTGATATTTTTCAGAGCCCCTGGACGTTGCCCTTGTTATCCAGGTAGATGTGCATGGCGTTCGGTGAGACGGGAAGGGCGGGCATGCGCATGATTTCCCCGCAGAGGGCCACCAGGAAGCCGGCCCCGTTGGCGATTTCAAAGTCGCGCACGGTGATGGTGAAGCCGGTGGGACGTCCTCGGAGGCGTCCGTTGTCGGAAAGGGAGTTCTGGGTTTTTGCCATGCAGATGGGAAGGTCCGTCAGGCGGCTGGCTTCAAACTGGGCCAGCTTCTTTTTGGCGGCGGCTGTCAATTCCACACCGTCCGCCCCGTAAATGTTGCGGGCAATGATGTTGAGTTTTTCTTCCACCGGCAGGGCGGATTCATAGAGGGGCTTGAAAGGGGCGGAACTCCTGTCCGCAGCTTCCACAACCATTTGGGCCAGGTCTTTGCCTCCTTCTCCTCCCTGGGAGAAGATATCCGCAATGGCGCAGGGAATACCGCGTTCCGCGCAGTGTTTCACGATAGCGTCCAGTTCTTCCCGGGAGTCGTCAAAGAATTTGTTGACGGCGACCACAACGGGGCGTTTGTAGTGGGCGGCAGCGTCCAGATGTGCATCCAGGTTGGCAAGGCCTTTTTTCAGCGCATCCACGTCCGTGTTTTTCAGATCCGCAAGGGCAGTTCCCCCGTGCATTTTCAGCGCGCGTGCCGTAGCTACGATGACAATGGCCGCCGGATCCAGTCCGGACTGGCGGCATTTGATATCCAGGAATTTCTCTGCACCCAGGTCAAACGCGAATCCGGCTTCCGTGACGGCATAGTCCCCAAAATGCAGGGCCATCCTGGTGGCCAGCACGGAGTTGCAGCCGTGGGCAATGTTGGCAAACGGGCCGCCGTGCAGGAAACAGGGCACTCCTTCCACGGATTGGACCAGATTGGGCATCAGGGCATCTTTCAGCAGGGCCATGACGGAACCGGTAATGCCCAGTTCCCTTGCGAATACGGGCTTGTCATCCGTCGTGAATCCGATCACGATGCGGTTGATGCGTTCTTCCATGTCCTTGTAGGAAGTGGCAAGGCACAGGCACGCCATGATTTCCGAAGCCGGGGTGATATCGAAGCCTGTTTCTCGGGGGAACCCCTGCTTGTTGAGCCCCACGATGATGGAACGCAGGGAACGGTCGTTCATGTCCATGACCCGCTTCCATATGACTTTGCGTTCGTCAATGTTCAGCGTGTGGAAGAACATGGCGTTATCAATGATGGCGCTGATGAGGTTGTGGGCGGATGTAATGGCGTGGAAGTCCCCTGTGAAATGCATGTTGATTTCCTCTGCCGGCGTCAGGGAGCTTTTGCCGCCTCCGGTAGCTCCGCCCTTGCGGCCGAACACCGGTCCCATGGAAGGTTGCCGGAGCGCCAGGCAGACTTTTTTGCCGATGGCCTGCAATCCCTGCGCCAAGCCGATGGAAACGGTGGTTTTGCCTTCTCCTGATGGGGTGGGAGTGATGGCGGATACCAGGATGAGTTTGCCGGGGGCTGCCGGCCTGTCCAATACGTCCAGGGAAATTTTGGCCTTGTTGCGGCCGAAGGGGATGACGTCTTTTTCATCGACGCCCAGCTTGTTGATACAGTCGGAGAATGCAGGTGTAGCCATGCGCACATGATGACGGAAGCCCCCTCTTTTGGCAAGAAGGTTCATGGGCATTCCGGGCCGGATGAATCAATGAGCGGGAAAGGGTCGCCTTCTTCCTGTTCCGCGGCATTCTCCGGATATCTATGCAACTCCGTCCCCCTGGAAATACCCGGTATGGCAGGTTGCGCTAAGACGGGGGTAAGAATCAGGGTTGCTCTTTCTGTTTCCCCTCAACCAGCACGGGACGATAGTGGCCTGTGATGGTGTGGGAAAACAGGAAATCTTCTTCCTGCGTTCCGGCGCCGACATTATGAATGATCAGCGGCGTGCCTTCCTCCGTTTTCCGGTCGGAAACGATGCCAATGTGGGGAATACTATCGGACAGGTTCCATGTAACCAGGTCGCCGGGCTTGTAGTCCGCCGCGTTTTCCGTAATGGGAACGGACCAACCTTTTCTGGCAAAAAAGGTACGAAGATTAGGGACCCTGCGGTGGTCAATGCTGCGGTCCGTCGTTTTCAATCCCCATATTTTAGGGTATTTGGAAAAGTGGGCCTTCATGTCCTCATGCACGGCTTTTTGAAGGTCCAGGCCGAAGGCCCTCATGGCGCGGATGACCACATCCGTGCATACTCCCGTTTCGCGGGGAACGTCTCCGTTGGGGTAGGGAATGGATTGATAGCCTCCGTTGTAGGAAACCGTTACTCCTACCTGTTCACGCGCCCTGGCCGCCAGCGCGGCGTTGTCCGCCATCAGGCATGCAGGGCAGGAAAGAAACAGGAGGATGAGAAGGGCCGCCGGTTTCATAGGGCAGATGGGGAGGGAAACGCGGAAAAATCAGACGAAGCTGGCAAAGCCGATGTCCGGCCGGCGCTGCATGCCGTGAAATTGAATCTTTTTGATTTCGTTGTGGGCACGCTGGCGCGCTTCGGAGAGGGTATCCCCCTGTGCCACGACGGCCAGGACGCGGCCGCCATTGGTTTCATAACAGTTTTTATCCGCATTCCATTTGGTGCCGGCGTGGTAAACGGAAGCATTTGAAATATCGTCCAGTCCCTGAATAGCGTCGCCGGAATGGGAGGTCTCCGGATATCCTTTGGAGGCCAGCACGCAGCAGACGCTCCAGCCGTTTTGGAAGCAAATTTCTTCCGGCGCAAATTCTCCCTTGGCCCCATGCAGGCAGAAGGAAGCCAAGTCTCCGGAGAGCAGGGGCATAACGGCCTGGCATTCCGGATCGCCGAAGCGGCAGTTGTATTCAATTACTTTTGGGCCGTTTGGAGTCAGCATCAGGCCGAAGTACAGAAAACCCCGGTAAGGCAGTCCGTCTTTTTTTAGTCCGGCTACCGTCGGAGCCACGATTTCCTTTTCAATGCGTTCCAGCATTTCCGGCTCCACCAGCCGGCGGGAAGCCACCGCTCCCATGCCGCCCGTGTTGGGGCCAGCATCGCCTTCCTTGAGGCGCTTGTAGTCCCGTGCCGGGCAGAGGATGAGATAATGGTCGTCCACCAGAGCGCCGAAGATGGAGACTTCCGGTCCGGTAAGAAATTCTTCCACCAGCAGCCGTCCTTCACCAAAACGCCTGTCCGTAAATACTTCTTTCAGGAAAGAGTCTGCTTCCTCCTTGCTCATGCAGACGGCTACGCCCTTTCCGGCGGCCAGACCGTCAAATTTCAGCACGGTAGGATAGTTGTTTCCGATGAATTGCCGGGCTTCCTCCAATGTGGCCGCTACGCGCGCCTGCCCGGTAGGGATGCGGTGGCGGAGCAGGAAGTCCTTGGCAAATTCCTTGCTGGCTTCCAGCTGGGCGCTTTCTTTTACCGGCCCCCAGCAGGGGATGCCCGCACGGGAGCAGGCATTGGCCAGGCCTTCATCCTTGACCAGATAGCTTTCCTCCCCGGCAACGCAGAGATCCATTTTATTGGAAACCATCCAGTCGATCAGCGAGGGCAGATCCCTGGCCGGGATGGGGGTAGCCAGACGGTTGATGGCGTCACTTCCCGGGAAACAGTACATTTCCGGAGCGGAGGGAGATTCCTTGAGTGCCTTGACCAGTGCATGTTCACGTCCACCTTTTCCAATAACGGCTATTTTCATACGCCGCCAGTATGCCGGGACGGACTGATTTTGCCAAGCTGAAATGAACGGTGAGGTTTTCCCTTTTGTCCGGTTGTTCCCATGCTTTTCCTCCATTGCCGGGAATGGGGTTGTACCACTTTTTCTTTTCGTGGCACGGCGCAGCCATTCCGTTCGGGGAAGATGATGTAAAAAGGCCGCCTGACCCGGAGGAAAGGCGGCCTGTAAAAGGAAAGGGTGGTATTTGCGTTTAGAACGGGATTTCGTCGTCCATGTCTCCGAAGTCGTTAGACGGTTGATTGGTGGGGGGCATGGGGGGCGGGTGGTAGTTCTGAGCCGGGCGGGATTGTCCGTAGTTGTTGGAACGGGGAGCATTCTGGTACTGCTGGCGCGGAGCACCTCCCATATCGCCTTCACCGCCGCGGGGGAAGAGCTGGATGTTTTCCCCAATCACGCGCAGCTTGGTGCGTTTCTGCCCGGAGGCTTTATCTTCCCAGGAATCCAGTTGAAGGCGTCCTTCCACAAAGACTCCGCGGCCCTTGCTGAGGTAGTTGCCGGCAACTTCCGCCTGGCGGTTCCAAAGGGTGACGTCCACGAAAGTGGTTTCTTCCTGGCGTTCGCTGTTGTCGCCCGCGTAGTAACGGTTGATGGCAAGGCGGATGTCCGTAACGGCGGTTCCTTTGGGAGTGTAGCGCAGTTCGGGATCAGCGGTAAGGTTGCCCATTAAGAAGACTTTGTTGAGATTGGCCATATAGGATGGGTGTTAACGAGGTGTATGGTATATAGGAAAAGGGCCTTGCCGTTTAGGAGGAAGGCATGTGTTTGGTCGCTAGCAAGTATGGGCCTGCACATGGTCTTGTGCAATACTAAATTACGGAATCGTCCTTCATCATGTCTCCTTTCTACATTGCATTCGTCATGGAACCGTGAAAACTTTACCTCCATGAGTTTCAGGCAGCGGCGGAGAAACGGACTGTTCCGGGTTTCCTGGGGCACATGCCTTTTGCTGTCTGTGCTGGCACACCTGTTTTTGCTGGCGGGGAGCTGCCTGGTTCCTGAAGAATGGCTGGCTTCCCCACGTCCGGCTGAAGCGGCGCGGAGGAAAGTGGCTGTAAGCGCGCGCATGGTAAAGAAAGTGGAACCTCAACTGGAGAGCCGGAGACAAGAGCCCGCGGAATATCTGCCTGCCGTCGTGAAGACCAATGAGGAGCAGGAAAGCGCCACCAGGCCGGAAGTGCCCAAATTCCAGAGCAACAGGAACACGCGGGCGCCGGAAGGATCCGGACGGCGACAGGGATATGCCCGCCCAGGATGGCGTGGAACGGGAAAACGGAGAGATTGTCCTTTTTAACCAGGAAAGGCAGGATGGGGATTTAAGCCATGAACGGGACGGCAACAAAAACGCCTCCCCCGGAGCTTCTTCCAATGTTCCCTACCAGCCCCTGGAACCATCCATGCCGCCTGCCGGTCATCCCGGTTCCCTGGCTCATTCTCCCGTCAAGAAGGGAGAGCCAGGCAAATCGGAAGAGGAAAAAACGGCCCGACAAAACATCCGTCATGCACAGGAGAAGGCCATGCAGCTTCCCCATGCGGTAGTGTTGCCCAGCCCCGGAGATTCGGAGAAGCCGGATCCGCTTGAGGAATTGGCCAAAAGCATTGCGAAAGGGGCGGACAATCCTCCCCTAAATCTTCCCAATCTGGATTTGGTGCCCAATACAAAACCGGTTCAGAAACAGCCCTTGTATGATCCCATGTTCAATGTGGAGAGCCAGCCCGGCTTCAAGACACATGAGCGGAAGACCAAGCAGGTCGGCAAATTCAGCTTTGGCCGCCGTCCGACATTGGATGTGGAAGCTACGCCCATGGGAACGTACCAGGCGATCGTTTACCGGGCTATCGGGGAACAATGGTACCGCCAGTGCGATTTGAACCGCGACCTGATTGTTACCGGAACTGTGCGCATCCGCATCCTGATTAACAAGAATGGCAAAATTTCGTCTATGAGGCAGACTTCCCGCGTGGGAGCCAGCGAGGTACAGAAGTCCTTTACCTTCCTCGCCATCAAACTCGCCAGGCTTCCAGCGATGCCCCCGGAGGTAAGGAGTATGCTTGTGGGGGATTCTTTGGAAATGTATTTCGATTTCAATTTTTAACAACCTACCATCCTGCAACAAATACCATTCACAGATATATGATGATGAACTTGATCAAAGACTGCATTACATTCTTCCAGGCAGGCGGCGTTTTCATGTACCCGCTGGCAGCCTGTTCCGTTCTTCTTATTGCGGCCGTTATTTACCGCATGTTCAATATGAAGAAGAGCCTCATTTGCCCCGCCGTGCTGACCAGGGCCGTGGAGCAGTACACCCGCGGCGCCGTGGAGCGCACTGAATTGGAGAGAATAGCTGCGGATTCGGATTCCGTGGAGGGCCGCCTGGTGCTGGATGCGTTGAATTCACCGCTGGAGGATGAAGCCTCCCTGAAGGAAATGATCCAGGTGAAGGCCCGCGAGGAGTTTGTAACGCTTCAGGCGGGTCTGCCCCTGCTGGACATGATTGTGATGATAGCCCCCATGTTTGGCATCCTGGGAACCGCCAGCGGCCTGGTGCAGATTTTCAGCGTTTTCGGAATGGATGAGAGTCACGGCATGATTGCTCAGGGGATTGCCCAGGCTCTGAATACGACGATTGCCGGTCTCGCCATCGCCACTCCGGCCGTGATTGCCCACGTTTATTATTCCCGCAAGCTGGAGCGCATTTCCGCCTCCATGGAAGTCCTGCTGACAGAACTGGTTTCCTTCCGCTGCCATCATTCCCAACGCTGACAAGGCCATGCAGTTTTACCGCAAGAAAGCAAGGAGCATGGGGGTGCCCATCGTCCCCATGATTGATATATTGACCATTCTGCTGATTTTTTTCATTGTCCATACGCAGTGGAAGAAGCCGCAGTCCCTGCTTAAGATAGATGTACCCGGAGCGGAATTCATGGAAGGGACTCCGTCTTCGGAACAGCGGGCCGTTTTGGCCGTGACGGGGACATCCGCCATTTCCCTGAATGGCAGGCTGGTGGAGATGAATGAACTGGCTGCTGCCCTGGAGGCCTTGAAAAAGGAAAATCCGGGCGTCAAACTGCAGCTTGACGTGGATAAAAAAGCGGAGTTCGGCGTCATTGTCGGCATTTGGGATGCGCTGACGTCTGTGGGTATTGACGCAGGAGAGGTTCCTGCCAGAATAGAAATCAACAAGCCCGGCGCACGGTAAGCGCCTTAACATATATATTATCCCCCTCCCGATGTTATTGGAAATAGCACAGTATGGAAATCCGGTATTGAAGGAAAAATGCCGCCCTGTAGAACATTTTGACGACAGCCTGAAAACCCTGGCGGAGAATATGCTGGAAACCATGTACGCAGCAGAGGGCATTGGCCTGGCGGCTCCCCAGGTGAGCATTCCCATTCAACTGGTAGTGATTGATATCCCGAAGGAGGAAGAGTCCGTCACCTGGCTTAAAGTGAACGGAGAGGACAAGGAGCTTTCCGACATCATGCCTTTGATGTTTGCCAATCCTGTTCTGGAACCTTACGGACCCATGCATCCTTTTCATGAAGGCTGCCTTAGCGTGATGAAGATACGCGCTTCCGTCGTGAGGCCGGACTTTGTCAAGGCTACGGTGCTTCTGATTGACGGAAGGGAAATAACGATTGACTGCAACGGCCTTCTGGCCAGATGCCTGCAGCATGAATGCGACCATTTGAACGGCATCCTTTTTGTGGAGCGCGTTTCTTCCGCACAGAAGATTACCCTGCGCAACAAATTGAAGCGTCTGGCATTGGGATACTAGCTTTCCGTGACTTCCCTCAGGCCTTTATGGCAGCCAAAGGAGGGGGGCAAAGAAGACCGCATTCCGGAACCGCAAAGTTTTTACAGCCGGGAACCGTCCCGTGATGTTCCCGGCAGACTATAATCCACCCGGGTTCGCAGTATTCGGAAGAGAAGAGGTCAGGACGCTTTTTCCGGATCCGGCTGAACCGGTTTTCCAGATTCCCTTTTGACGCGTATTTGCAAATCCGCCAAAGCGTTCATGTAGTAAATGTACGCGTCAAAGGCGGATGCATACGGCGTGAAGGAGTTTTCCTTCTGCATATAATGGAAGTGGTCCGCACTCTGCAGTTTGCGCCAAACGTGGGTAAGATCCTTGTCATGGGCTGCCTTGACCGGTTTTTCCAGACGGTAGATTTTGCGGAGGGCTTCATCCTGCATGACGTTGCCATTCCAATGGGACATGGTTCCAAAAGTGGAGCAGGTCATTTCCTGGGTGCATTCACAGACGGAAACAGGTTTGATTTCCCGCGCCACTTCGGACGGAGTCATGAACCGGTTGCCGGCGTCTATGCAGGCGAGAATCATCGTACGCCAGAATTCGAAGACGCCTGTAGCGTCAGACTGGCGTTCCCCCAGCGTTTCATAGTCCATGGACAGGGTAGTGACGCTTCCCTGCTGGTGCGTCAGCCAATCCGCGAAAGTGGTGGGGGAAAGCGGGTATTCCGACCATTCCGGATCAGTCCGCATGATTGCCAGGTCATTGGAGAGTTCCCGGTTGCGGAAAATGGTGGTGGTGTTATACACCCACGGAGCCAAGAAGACTTCATTGCTGGTGAATCCCTTGAGCATGGCCGGGTTGCCGTCCGCCATGATGCCCTTGAAGCCGAGCGTTTCCGCCTGCGCCGCAATGGCGTTGGAGTACAGCATGCCGGTATTCATCAGCACATCCGTTTCCTGATGGAAGAGTTTTTTGAGAAGCTCCCGGTGTTCTTCAATTTGTTCGGCAAATTCCTGAGGAGAGTAAACGGAGGCCAGGGAATTGTAGTAAGGCATTGCCAGAAAGTCCACGCATCCGGTTTCCGCCAGATCCTTGAAAGCGGCAATCAGGTCCGGCCTGTGGTACAGGGCCTGTTCCAGAATGACTCCGCTGAGCGCCAGTCCAAAACGGAATTTGCCCCCGGTGAGTTCAATAAGCTGTTTCATCAGCCGGGTTGCCGGGAAGTAACAGCGCTCCGCCACCGTGCTGAGCACGCGGGCATTCAGATCATCATCTTCATAAAAGGCGTGTTCTCCAATTTTGAAGAAGTCATAATGAATCAGCCGGTTGGGCTGATGAGCCACGAAAGTGAGGGAAATGTTGCTCATGGACGGAGGGGAGAGGGCTGAGAGTTATTAAGTAAGGTAAAAAGGCGTTTTTAGCGGTTCAGCACATGTTCATAAACCCGGATGACCTTGTCCGCGGCGGCGTCCCAAGTGGAGGCCTTGATGTCCTCCGTGCTCTGTTCCACTACTTTCCGGTACAGTTCCTCATCCGTGCAGAGATGAACGATATGCTCCGCCATTTTGTTGACGTCCCAGAAGTCAGCTTTCAGGGCTCCCTTCATGACTTCCGCTACGCCGGACTGCTTGGAAATCACGGCGGGAATGTTGAATTGGGCCGCCTCCAGAGCAGAAAGGCCGAATGGCTCCGATACGGAAGGCATGCAGTAGATGTCCGTGATGGAGAGGAGTTCATTGACTTTATCCTTGTTCAGGAAACCGGTGAAGTGGAATTTGTCGCCCACGCCCTTGAAGGCTCCGGATTCAATCAACTGGCGGAGTTTTTCTCCCGTACCGGCCATGACGAAGCGTACGTCGTCCGTCTGTTCCAGAACCTTGGCGGCAATCTGAAGGAAGAATCCCGGACCTTTCTGCGCCGTCAGGCGACCCAGGAAGAGCACGAGTTTTTCCGGGAATTTTTTCTTGCCTTTGAAGACTTTGACCGGATCCGCGCCGTTGTGAATGGGAAATATCTTATGGGGGTCAATGGCATAGTGCCCGCTGGCGATGGTTCCCGTGTATTTGCTGACCGGGATAACGGCATCCGCCTGTTCCATGCCGAATTTTTCAATGTCGTAAATCCAGCCGCGGGCATCCGCTCCGGCCCGGTCAAACTGGGAAGCGTGCAGGTGCACCACCAGGGGCTTGCCCGTGGCTTTTTTCACTTCCACGCCAGCCAGGTAGGTCAGCCAGTCGTGGGCGTGGATAATGTCAAAATCCTGCTGGAGGGCGACTTTTACCGCTATTTTTGAGAATTGAATGACTTTCAGGGCCAGGTCTCCGGCGTAAAGGTCTTCCTTGTTCCTGAACAGCTGGAGGTCGGCTTCATGCGTTTTGGAGAAGGTGATGCGGCCTTCCTTGGTGAACTGCACCACGCCGGATTCCCCTTCCACGGTGGTGTAGGGGTCCAGTTCAATGGGCGCGCGCTCCACCAGGGCAAAGCTGTCATAAGAATATTTCCGGTCCACTTGCTCCACTTCCCGATAGGAGACGTTATTGAGACCGGTGAGCTGAAATCCGTCAAAAAGGACGGAAGGATCGGCCTTGGGAACGATCACCCTTAAATCCACTTTTTTTGCCAGCGCCTTGGAAAGACCCAGGCAGGCAATGCCCAACCCCCCGTTGACCAGGGGCGGGAATTCCCATCCTAATGTAAGAACTCGAATTGTGCTCATCGGTTGATGTGGTTTGTCGGTGCCGGGAAGGATACGGACTCGTGCCGTGTTGTACACCAACGCAATAAAACCAGATTTTTCATGTTCGGTCTAGATTAATATGAATAATTTTACTCTAATAATGAAAAGAAAAGTGCTGCTTTAGTTCAATCTTGCGTTCGTCATGAAATTGATTTAGTCTGGACTGAACGCTTTTGATCCTCTCTTCCGTCCGGCTTCAATGTGCTCCGTTTCCAACATCCCTGAAAGACGAAAAACACCTCCTCTCCGGGGGAGTCTCGTCAAATGGGAGTACACGAATACGGTTTCCAAAATAACTCTCAGCATGTGTCTTGCTGATGCCGGTATTGTCCGCGTAACGTATTTCCCCGGAGCGGTGCCGGAAGACGAGCCGAGCTATGCCGTAAGCCCCGGATATTCCGCACCGGGAGCGGAAATCCGCGAGTATGATGAGGACGGGGTTCATGTCGTTGAGACGTCTCTGCTCCGCATCCGCATTCGCACGGAGGAGCAAAAGGTGGATTTTTACGATGTTGCTACGGATGAGCCCCTGCTGACGGATGAGGGCGGATTCGGCCGGGAGAGCAAGGACTGGACTGGAGACGCCCGGGTATGGATACGGAAAAATCTTCAGGAAACGGAGCATTTTTTCGGGCTTGGGGACAAGCCGTGCGCCTTGAACCTGAGGGGCAAGTATTTCTCCATGTGGGGAGCGGACCATTATGATTTCCATGAGGAATCGGATCCCCTTTACAAAAGTATTCCCTTTTTCCTCAGTTTGCGGGAAAGGAAGGCGTACGGCCTGTTGTTTGACAACACGTGCCGTTCGTATTTCGACTTCGGAGCTACGGATGAAAAGGTTCTTTCCTTCGGGTCCTTCGGGGGCCTGATGAATTATTATTTCATTTACGGCCGCACTCCTCTGGACATCATCTCCGCTTATACGCGCCTTACCGGTACGCCTGAATTGCCGCCTTTGTGGGCGCTGGGGTACCACCAGTCCAAGTGGAGCTATTATCCGGACAAGGCCGTATACAATCTGGTGGAGCGTTTCCGGGGCCTGGGCATTCCGTGCGATGCCGTGCATCTGGACCATCATTACATGGAACGGAAGGAGGGATTTACCTGGGACAAACAGAATTTTCCCGACGCGGAAGGAATGGTCCGCGCCCTGGAGAAGGACGGTGTGAAGACGGTTCTGATTG
>ENA-OPSH01001162-OPSH01001162.1-human-gut-metagenome-genome-assembly--contig:-NODE-1162-length-12197-cov-3.405370_pt1 | contig 12197 bp, 8 predicted proteins | sample MGYA00241802_ERZ501895 | MGnify/ENA primary metagenome ERZ501895 (study PRJEB25962, sample SAMEA2042304) | human gut metagenome | biome: human gut; feature: human-associated habitat; material: faeces...
GCGCCCTGGGCCCGGAAGGCTACCCCCTCCGCAGCCGCGACGGACGCATCGTCATCGGTGCGTCGGGCGAGAAGGGGTTGCTCTACGGAGCTTATCACCTCCTGCGTCTGCAAGCCACCGGGGCGGACTGCTCGCAGCTGGATGTCACCGAACGTCCGGCATACGACCTCCGCATCCTCGACCACTGGGACAACCTCGACGGGACCATCGAACGGGGTTATGCCGGACACTCCCTGTGGAAATGGGAGGAACTGCCCGCCGTCTCACCCCGCTACGAGGCATACGCCCGGGCAAATGCGTCGGTGGGTATCAACGGAGCCGTGCTGAACAACGTGAATGCTTCGCCCAAGATGCTGGCGACAGACTACCTGAAGAAGGTGAAGGTGCTTGCCGACATCTTCCGTCCCTACGGAGTGAAGGTCTATCTGTCGGTGAACTTCGCTTCGCCGATGGGCCTGGGCGGACTGGAGACTGCCGACCCGCTCGATGCCGGCGTACAGGCATGGTGGAAGCAGAAGGTGAGTGAGATTTATGCCCTCATCCCCGACTTCGGCGGCTTCCTGGTGAAGGCGAACTCGGAAGGGCAACCCGGTCCCTGTGACTATCACCGCACACACGCTGAAGGAGCCAACATGCTGGCTACGGCGCTGAAGCCCTACGGAGGCATCGTCATGTGGCGTGCCTTCGTCTATGCTCCCTCCAGCGATGACCGTGCCAAGCAGGCGTACAATGAATTCCTGCCGCTCGACGGACAGTTCATGGACAACGTCATCGTGCAGGTGAAGAACGGACCGGTTGACTTCCAGCCGCGCGAACCCTACAGTCCGCTGTTCACGGCGATGAAGCACACCGACCTGATGGTGGAGTTCCAGCTCACGCAGGAGTACCTGGGGCACTCCAACCACCTGGCTTACCTGCCGCCCATGTGGACGGAGTTCTTCGAGGACGTCTGTCCGCGTTCCCTGCGTGCCGTATGTGCCGTGAGCAATGTGGGCGACGACGTCAACTGGTGCGGGCACGACCTTGCCCAGTCCAACTGGTATGCCTTCGGACGTATGGCGTGGAACCCCTCGCTGACCCCCGCACAGATGGCGGACGAGTGGCTGAAGCAGACGTTCACGGACGAACCGGCATTCGTGGATGCCATGAAGCAGGTGATGCTCGACAGCCGTGAGGTCGTGGTCGACTACATGATGCCGCTGGGCTTGCACCATATCTTTGCCGGCAACCATCATTACGGTCCCGAACCGTGGTACGATGTGCCGGGTGCACGCCGCGACTGGATGCCGCCGTACTATCACCGTGCGGATAAGGAAGGGTTGGGCTTCGACCGCACGAGCCGCGGTTCGAATGCCGTAGCGCAATACCCCGACTCCCTGTGCCGTCTCTACGGCGACCTGGCGACTTGTCCGGAGAAGTACCTCCTCTGGTTCCATCACGTCCCCTGGGACTACAAGATGAAGAGCGGACGCACGTTCTGGGACGAGCTTTGCCACAAGTACGATGACGGCGTGAAGGCTGCCCGCGGCTTCTGCGACGTGTGGACCCGGATGAAGCCTTACGTCGATGCCGAGCGTTACGACCGTATCGAGGAGAAGTTTGAGATTCAGGCGCACGACGCCGTGTGGTGGAAGGACGCCTGCCTGCTCTACTTCCAGACCTTCTCCAAGCGGAAGCTTCCGAAAGACATCGAGAAGACGCACTTCAAGCTGAAGGACCTGCGTAAGGTGCAGCTCCCCATCTCCAACTACGAGTGTCCCACCAAAGAGATGCTCCCCCGTTACAATGCAAACTAGATAAATGAAGAAGAGTGAAGAATGCAGGAGCCTGTTGGGGGTCCTCATTCTTCACTCTTCATTCTTTTAATTTCCTGTCCGCAGCTCTCACTCCAAATCGACTACCGTAATCCCGGCACCGCCGAACTGCACATGTTCGTCCTGGAAGTGACGTACGCCGGGCACCGTCTTCAGGTAGTCGCGGATGAGCGTGCGCAGGATGCCCGTACCCGTCCCGTGCAGGATACGCACGCGGCTTACTCCCAGCAGGATGGCATCGTCGATGAAGTAGGTCACCGCCTGGATCGCCTCGTCGCCACGCATGCCGCGCACGTCGATGTCCTGTTTGAACTGCAACTTCTTCTCATACACACTCTCCTGCGTGCTGGTGCTGACGAACGATGAGCTCTTCTCCAGTCCGGTCTTTGTCACCGGAGCATCGGTGCGCTCCAGGCGGTCGAGCTTCACCGTCGTCTTAATCATGCCGAATGCCACCGTCGCATTCTTTCCGCTGATGTCCAGCAACTCGCCCACGGACGTCTGTCCCTTGATGCGTACCGGGTCGCCCGGTTGCAGCGGTTGCACGGGGCGTGGCTTCACCACCGTCTGTGCCGTTTCCCCCTTCGGTTGCTTCTTCCGTTCCTCGCGCCGGCGCTGCTTCTCCAGCAGCTGTTCCATCTTGCGGGCAATCTTCTCTTCCGCCTTCTGCTTCTCGATGTCTTTCACCGACTCCTTGAACTCGTCCAGTTCCTGACGGGCGGTCCGTGTCTTCTCCTTCTCCGCCTGCGACTCCTTGATGGTGCGGATGGTGTTTTCGATGCGGGCGTTCGACTCCTCCAGCAGGTGCTGTGCATCCTCCTTCGCCCGGCGCAGGATGTCCTTGCGGCTCTCCTCCAGCTCCTTCAGCTGCGCCTCATAGCGGGCGATGGTCTCCTCCATCTGCTTCTCCCGCTTGCGGATGTTCTGTCGCTTGGTCTCCCAGTAGCGCTTGTCGCGGACGATGTCCTGCAGATACTTGTCGGCGTTGATGTACTCGCTGCCCACGATGGCGGACGCGTCGGCAATCACCTCCTCCGGGATGCCTATCTTACGGGCAATCTCCACGGCGAACGAGCTGCCCGGGTTGCCTATCTGGAGCTGGAAGAGCGCCTGCATGTGGTGGCGGTCATAGAGCATCGCCCCGTTGACCACCCCCTCGTGGGCATCCGCAAAGTGCTTCAGGTTCTGGTAGTGCGTGGTGATGACGCCGAACGCCTTCCGGTCGTTGAACCGCTTCAGCACCGCTTCCGCCATGGCGCCGCCTATCTGCGGTTCCGTGCCGCTGCCGAACTCGTCGATGAGGATGAGGCTCCGTCCGTCGCAGTGCTTCATGGTCTGCTTCATGTTGAGCAGGTGAGAGGAGTAGGTGCTCAGGTCGTTCTCGATGCTCTGCTCGTCGCCGATGTCGATGAAGATGCTGCCGAAGATGCCCGTCCGGCTACGCTCGTGCAGCGGGATGAGCAGTCCGCATTGCAACATGTATTGCAGTAGCCCCACCGTCTTCAGGCACACCGACTTGCCGCCGGCGTTCGGACCCGAGATGATGAGGATGCGCTGTTTCTCGTCCAGCTCGATGTCCAGCGGAACCACCTTCTTGCCGTGTTTCTCCAGCGACAGTTGCAGCAGGGGGTGCACCGCCGTTGCCCAGTCGATGAGCGGACGGTCCTCCAGCAGGGGCTTGATGGAGTGCGTGCGGATGGCAAAGCGTGCCTTTGCACGGATGAAGTCTATTTCCGCCAGGAACTCGTAGGAGCGCAGGATGTCCGGTATCAGCGGACGCACCGTGGCAGAGAACTCCGTCAGGATGCGGATGACCTCGCGCCGTTCCTCCCCCTCCAGCTCGCGGATGCGGTTGTTCGCCTCCACCACTTCCGCCGGTTCGATGAAGACCGTTTTGCCCGTGGCGGACTCGTCGTGCACGATGCCGCGTATCTTGCGTTTCATGCCCGGAGCCACGGGGATGACCAGACGACCGTCGCGCATGGTGGGTGCCACGTCCTTGTCTACGTAGCCTTCCGACTGTGCCGAACGGAGGATGGCGTTGAGGCTGCGCGAGATGCCGCTCGTGGTGGAGAGTATCTCCCGACGGATGCGCAGCAGCTCAGCGGACGCAGAGTCCTTGATTTTCCCGTAGTTGTCCAGGATGCGGTCGATGGCGCCGAGGAGCTGAGGAAACACCGCCACGTCGCCTGCCAATGCCTGCAGGGCAGGGTAGGGGTAGTCGCCCGTCTCCTCCTCTTCCCAGTGCAGGAAGCGGACGATGCCGTGGATGGTCTCCAGCGAGCGGCGCAGGTCGAACACCTCCTGCTCGTCGAGGTAGAGCCCTTCCACGCGGATGCGGCGCAGTGAGGGACGCACGTCGAAGAAATATTGGTCGGGGAAGCTGTCTTCCTCCTGAATGATGCGGACGAACTCGGCGGTCTCTTCCAGCCGGCGTCCGATGTCCTCCCGACGGTCGGAGAATGCCAGGGCGTCGACACGTTCCTGTCCCAGCGAACTGAGGCACTGCCCTTTCAGCAGTCCGCGTATCTGGTCAAAGCCTATCTTCTGTTCAAAGTTCTGTGGATAGATCATATATATATAAGGTATAGTTGAGGCATGCATCAGCCGACGGGACCTCTTCCCGTCACCTGAGAAGCGGTGCAAAATTAACGGCTTTGCCGTTGACGGACAAATTTTCCTTTCAGATTCCTGTCCGGGGGGGATGCCCCGCTGTGTCATTCGTCAAACGGTCAAATGAATCGCCCCACACGCCCCTTTGTCCCGTGTGAAAAAAATCCGAGCCGTGCAACGCTTTGGCACAGGGTGCCCTTTTCTTTGCATCAGTCAATGGGCTAAAAATCCTCGTTGTCGGAGGGCTAAAAAAATCTTTCATTTGTGAACCTACTTGAACCTAAAATAATTTGGCAGTGGTACACGAGACAAATAACTTTGAAAAACCGATGCCGAATGATAACCCAAAAAAACGGAAGAACGCATGAAAAACCGAGTATCCATCTTATCCATGAGCGTTGCAGCCTTCGGTCTGTACCTGCTCTTCACGTCGGGCATACTGCCCGGGAAAGGAGTGACCATGTATTCATCAACCCCCACCTGTTATTGCGAATACTGCGGCAAGAAGTTCGCCAGTGTCCGTCAGTTGACTTCCGCCACCTGCGTCCGTCACCCCGACGGACCGAACAAGGGACGCCACAAGCTCTACGAAGGGACGGAAAAGAGTGAATACACGTGTAAATATTGTGGCAAGAAGTTCCCCAGCATCCAGGTCATGACCGGTGGCCAGTGTGTGCACCATCCCAAGGGGGAGAACAAGGGTCATCATTCCCCGGCATTGTAAGGTTATGTTACGCGGAATAACCCAATTCAAGTGTACCCATTGCGGCAAGAAGTTCCCCGGTCTGGACATCGAGTATGCCGCTACCTTCTACACCATGCCCCAACGTTGCCCGCATTGCGGCAGCATACGTACACGCCCCGCAGGATGGCTGGGCAGGCTCCATGAATGGGTGTATCGGGGGATTTGGGAGAGGATGGAAGAAAGAGAAAAAGAAATGAGAAAATGATTAAATATGAATAGTGAATTAAAAGCAAAAATAAAAATGGCGGATGCTAAATTAGCATGCTCTAAAAATATATTAGATACAGTGTCTACCTCCTTAAATAGGGAGATAGAAAAATTTGGTATATATCGCCAAACTATTTTGGAAAATACGGTAGGAAGGTTTAAGAGAGATATGAAAATTATTGGTAAGCAAGTAAAAGATAATGCTTATTCTATTCCTTATGAACTCGAAATAGCAAAGCTGGCAGATGTTACCCTAAATGAAGTTGAGTTTTCGTCCGAACAGATATTTCGAATTACAACTAATGTAAGTAAAGTTACTATCGCTTGTACGAATAAAGTGTTTGAGATGATAGGCAAGCGGAAACGCATCAATATTGATGGATATAATAGTCCTAACAGAAATTCAGGTAATGGGTGGTTCGATATTGTTATAGCTGCTGTCGAACTGTTGGGTACTATTGCCGAAAAGAAAATGCAAGAAGAGGCCGAAGTTAAGAGATACGTGGCTGAAACAGATGTCTTGTGCAAGAAAGTTGATATGCAAACGGAGTTCTGTCGTCAAATTCTCAAACGAATAGAAGAAATTATATTAGTATCGGATGAATTAGAAGCACGTTGTGTAGATGCACTAAAAAAAATGGAAACAATACTTCATGTCTTTGATGCTACAAATCAAATACATTTGGGTTATTTCCAGTCTGCTATGATTTTAATAAAAGGTATTAGTGAGCTCTCAAAAGTTGAGATTCTGGACTCCAAGGATCAAATCTCTCAATTGGATCAACAATATATTATAAAATCAAGACAGTTATTAACAGCAACACTTTAATGATTATGGATGAAAATAAAGAAAACAACAACAGTATAGAAAAGAAAAAGCTTGATCCTGAGCAGGCTCTTAATACTCTGAACAACTTATACAATAAATATGTAGAATTGGAAAAAGCAAGAGAAGAGTATAAGACTGAACGTGACCGTATTCAAGCTGATAAAGAAAAAGCTTTGGATCAGATAGCAGCTATAAAAGATGTGTTGATGACTTACTTGAATCGAAGTTTCGATGAAAGAGCTATAATGATTAAACAGAATTTTGAAGTAATAGATACAGCTATCGCTAATAATAACATGGAGGCATTGGCTATAACAGTTCAAAGTGTTAATACATTGGTTGCACAATCTCCATTTAAGGCTTTAGTTGATTTGGCGCAAGTGAGACGGGAATTGTTAAGCAATGACAAACTAGAAATATAGTATTGAGAAAACTCGATTTCTCCTTCAAAGCTTCATTGGCTTCGGTAAATATCGCAAAGGTCATGCGGAAATGATACTATCTGTCACTTTCCATCGGATTGCTAAAGTCTTATGTGGATAATATTTTACCGAAGTATTGTTAAAGTGAAATTCGTAATAATGAAATGAAGAAAAAGTAACAGAATAACGAATAAGTATAACCTCATGTTGCAAAAGGTAAGGTATATAAAATATATAGTCCTGACATGTTTTGTCATATTATGTGCCAATTCATGTTCTTTGCGTCCTGATTTATTGTGGAGTAAAGCTAATGATGGTATTTTGTTATGGATATCTTCATCAGATACGATAAAATCCTTCTCTTGGAAAGGAGAAGTCATAGATAATATTCCCAATGGGAGTGGAATTTTATCTATTGTGGATAAAAACGGTCATAAAACAGACTCTAAAGTCGATATGTTCTATGGAGCACAATCTATCGAGGATGTGGTGGTAATGGATGATGGAAGTCGATATGTAGGTGCTATCATAAATGACAGAATGGAAGGCTTTGGGGCCTTGGTTAAGGCAGATGAGCTTTATATTGGATATTTTCATGATAGTAAACCTGATGGTTTCTTGAAATTATACAAAAAGGGGAAATTGTACTATGAAGGATATTGGGAAGCAGGTGCATTTAACGGGGAAGGTACGCTTTATAAAGAGGATGGTTCTATTAAAACCGGTGATTGGGTAGCAGGAAGGCTTTCGCAAACATTAGTTGATGCGCAACTGCCACAGGGACATTTTTGTGGATATGTTAGAGATGGTGAGCCTGATGGGCTTGGCAAAATGGATTATGCTAATGGAACATCCTATCAAGGCAAGTGGAAAACGGGACTTTGGGAGGGTGAAGGTTTGTATATTAGCGATAACGACTCTGTTTATGGTATTTGGGAAAAAGGAAAAATCAATGGAGATGCCATTTGTAGAACTCCAAACCTGTATTTTGAAGGTACTTTTGTAGATAATGTCCCAATGGGCGTCGGTAATTTGGCTCAATCTGATGGCTCTTATTATTCAGGATTCTGGCTTGATGGAAAAAGGGAAGGGAATGGAGATATGATATTCCCTAATGGAGATTCTTATACTGGAGAATGGGTGAACAATAAATTCGACGGTTTCGGTGTCTATGAATATGCAGCAGCGAAAGCGGTATATCAAGGGGAATGGTCTGGTGGACTTCAAAACGGAAATGGATTTTACAAATGCCCTCAATTCAGCTATAATGGACAATGGGATAAAGGTTGGATGGACGGTGATGGAGTACTTACGTTTAGTAATGGTGATAGATACGAAGGCACAGTTCATGAAAATATTATTGATGGTATAGGCTCATACAATTTTGCTAATGGAAACTGGTATGAAGGTGAATTTGTAAATGGAAAAATGAATGGCCTTGGAGTCTTTCAGTTTAAGAAAGGTGATAGATTTGAAGGCGAGTTCTATGATGGAAAGATTTACGGGGATGGTACCATGTATCTTGTGGGAGATAAGGGAACAGTTTCAATTACCGGATTTTGGCCTAAAGATGGAAGTTTCCCAAAAGAAGCCAGTATTCTTTTTGAAAATGGAGACTTGTACGAAGGTCCGTTGAATAACGGTGTTCCTACACAGGAAGGAACATGGATGTCAGGAGAAGAGAGGCAACAAAGATTGGATAAAGTAAATAACTCCACCCTTCATAAAGCTAATGAGTTATATAAAAAACATCGTGAAACAATCAATTGGTGCTTGACTGGTGTGAGTGCAATTGTCACAGCGGTAGAAGTTGCAAGCGCATCTACTGTTATTGGAGCACCGATTGCGGCATTCGCTCATGGCGTTAATATTGCAATAAATGTTGTTGATGCTTCTATGGCTATAGCTTCAGCAGGCATTGATGTTATGGAAAACAATCAATTGGGTGCCGATAATACGGAAGCTATTCAGAACCTTACTACTGAAGTTGCCATGAATGCGGCTTTTGTTCTAGTTCCTAAAGTTGCAAAAGTAGCAGTTAAGCCTTTGAAAACAGGCGTAAAATATATAACACGAAGTTCAATAGCCGAGCAGATTTTGAAAGGAGGCAAAAGTCTCATTAAAAAATCTTCGCTAAGATTCGTCAAGGGCAAAATTAATGGCAAGGCTATCCGCTTGTCTGTAGCTAAGAAAGAACGGAAGATTGAGGAAACTTTGGTTCACAGCAAAGTAACACAAAAGCCAATGATTTCTTTAGGTCGTTTATTGACTCAATTTAAGGATCAAGTTGTTTCTTATTCTTCCTATCTTAAGCAACTGAAAGCAGATCCAAAACTAAAAGAACAATTAGTGCTTTCTGTAGAAGGCAGCTCCAAAAATCTTGGAGACAATATGCGCCTTTTAGGTACAGACAAATGGGTCAAAAAGAGTGAGCGTATACGCCGTTATTTAGGAATGCCTAAACGCCAAGTAGAACCCCATCATGTGATTCCCTCTAATCCTGTAACAGAGACAGGTCGTAAGGCTAGAGAAATTTGGGTAAAGTACTTTGATAGTGTTGATCATCCTTGCAATGGTATTTGGCTTGGAAGAAATAATAAAAAACTAGGGTATAAGGCTTTAGCAAAAGGTTCTAATCATAGTCCGAATTCTATTGAATATGAGCAAAAGGTATCAACAGCTTTATTGAATACTTACAACAAATATCAAAAGCAATATGCGAAAAATCCAGAAATGATGCAGCAAGTCTTGGCTGAAACTGTGGATAATATTAAAAAGCAACTGTACAAGGGAAAATTACCCATTGGCAGCGACTCTCACACCGTACACACAGCGTGGAGTATATTTAAAAGCGAGAATGCATCAGGCATTATTTCTAATGCCGCGCAAAAAATAATGGTACCAATTTTAAAATTAGCAACAAGATAATATGGAAATCTATCAATTATCGTTTGATTGTAGCTATGCTTTAGCTGATGTCGTAGAATCGCTTGATGGAGCGGATTCTTTGGAGCTTTGTGCCGAAAGACCGGAGCTAATGGATAGGTTTAGATATGGGTGGATTACTAATGAATCTACTAAAATTCCGGACTTTGTAATCGTCATGTCAAATATGTTGGGTTGCAGAGCTGAGATTTCTAAAGATGTCAAAAACTTATTCTCAAGTTTAGTTCTAAATCCCATAACGGTTGGAACTGATCACTATGTTTTGTTCTCAGATATAGCAACACTCTCTGGTTGCCTCAATCTCAAGAAATCCAAGATTACGAGATTTTCTAATGGGGATATAATGGAGGTGTCAACTCCTGTGTTTTTACCGGGCAGTTATCCCTTTTTATTCAAGGTTAAAGAAATATCATCTGCCTATTTTTGCACGCAAGAGTTCAAATACTTGGTAGATTTCCACTCATATACAGGCTTAATATTTGAGGAATGTAAAATTAAATCAAAATCATGGTTTTAAAATCTACTAATATGGAAGAGACAAAACAACAAAAGCTAATGTCGGGTACTCAACAGAGTGTTGAATGCTCCAAATGTCACAAACAAGTGTCACCAACGGATGGAGTTCAAAAGTCAAATGGCTTTGTATGTAATGAATGCCTTGGCAAAGGGAAGAAACGTACTTTATTGGCTATTATTGGTGTCGTTGTTGTTGCGGCAGTCATTGCATGGATATTTTCAGGTAATAGTAAGAGAACCGGAGAAGGTTTTGAAGGAGTAGGAGAAATACAGGATTCCGTATCTCTATCGGTAAATGTCAATGAAGTGAAGTTTGATTTATCAACAGCGACAGCTGTAAGTTCTCCTGTATCAACACAAGCACCGATATCGAACTTGGCTGAATTTAAGAATGTTTTTGCTCAAAATATGGCTAGTGCAACTGAAGAAAATTCAAAGAATATCGTGATTCCATCAGTTAGTCCACTTTTTGAGATTAATACAAACCATTTTGTAAACGATGGAAATGCATTGGTTCGTGAATTTGCATCGGTTTATAATAAAACAAACAAAGAGGCTAACATCCTTGTTGAAGGATTTACGTGTGACCTTGGTGGAGTTAATATGAATAACAAACTGTCAGAGGTACGCGCAGAGACTGTAAAAAAGATATTGGTAGATGCAGGGATTCCTGAGGATAAGATTGAAGTCAAATGGTATGGTAAGTCACGCTTTAATGAATTTAAGTATTCAGATAAAAGTGAATACCGGAGAGTGATATTATCGGTGCGATGAGGATTTCTGCCCCCCCCTTTAGCACACCTCACCCCTAACTTCGCAGCAAACAAAACACATTTAACCCATACCCCATGGACAAACAAAAGATTTATCAGAAGATTCGCGACATCGCCCATCGGCTGGAGCAGAACGGAGGAACCTATACACGGGCGGACCTCGCCTTCGACCTACAGGAAATGGGCATCTCCAAAGACGGGTTCGAAGTCGGCATGCTCGTCTGGGAAGCATACAGGCACTTCCGCGATGACAAGGCCATCCGCCAAGCCTTCTACGACAACGACGGGAAACGGGGGCTGGTCGACGAGTATGGCGTGGAACACCTGGTCGAGACACAGGACGACGCACTCTTCCCCTACCTGCACAAGCAGCTCGACGGAGGAAACGATGCCCTGCGCGCACTCGAACAGCGCGTCACCCAAGCCATGAACGTGCAGATTGCCGGCGGAGGAAGCCTCCTCAACACCGTGGTGGGAACACAGGGCGTGGTCAAGGTGCGCAACGAAGCCACCGCCGTGTTCAACGGATACACACAGATGGTCGCCGGCTATGACGATGCCAAACAGCACATCAAGACCCTCATGGCGGACTTCGTACGGATCCGCACCTACATCTGCGACATCTACCGCGAGTACGCCCTCACGCTGACCGACACCTTCGGCGACTCCGTCAAGGCGGTAGCCCCCGAACTCTTCGACTTCGACTCCGTCCAGTGGCTCGACCTGCGCGACATGCTGCAACGCGTGCAGCTCGACTACGACAAGGTGACCGAACGCTGTGCACTCCTCATGAGCGACATCTCCGACAGCTTCCAGGAGTCCGTGCGGCGCGCGGGCGCATCCTACCGCAGCGGAGGCAGCAAGCAGGCTGGACTCGTGCTGGCTGCCCTCAACATGGTGTCGCACTACACCGACGCCGCACAGAAGACTGCCGCCCTCCAGCAGGAACTGCTCACACTGAAGAACAGCGTCAAGCGCGACGTCACACTCGTCAAGGGAGACCTCAGCCGTCTGTGGGTCATCCACCGGACGCTCGACGAACTGTATATCCCCCAGGCGGAAGCCTTCAGCCGGTTCAGCCGTCAGGTGCTCTCCCGCGAATGGCAGCAGCTGACCGACGCGCTCTATGCCGACGCCGACGTCCAGAAGCTGAAGGACAGCCGCGACGCCCTGCTGGCAGAGTGCAAAGCGCTGGAGAAGGACGTCAGCGACGCCGAGCTGAACATCAGCTACTATACCTCCCACCTCGGGGAGTGCCGCGCGCTGCTCGACAGTCTGCGTCCGCAATACAACCAGGCGAAGGCAAGCAAGCCGCAGAAACCCTTCTTCCTC
>ENA-OPSH01001165-OPSH01001165.1-human-gut-metagenome-genome-assembly--contig:-NODE-1165-length-12147-cov-3.146047_pt1 | contig 12147 bp, 6 predicted proteins | sample MGYA00241802_ERZ501895 | MGnify/ENA primary metagenome ERZ501895 (study PRJEB25962, sample SAMEA2042304) | human gut metagenome | biome: human gut; feature: human-associated habitat; material: faeces...
TATCCTTACGCATTTTCAGGTCGAGCGCTGCCAGCGGCTCATCCAATAGCAACACTTCCGGCTCATTCACAATGGCACGGGCAATGGCTACACGTTGTTGCTGACCACCGGAAAGTTGTTGCGGAAAGTGCTTTACACGATGGGCGATTGCCATTCGGTTCATGGCTTCTTCCACCCGTTTCTTACGTTCGGAAGCCGGAATGCCCATGTAAAGCAGGGGTAGCTCGATATTTTCGTAAACGTTTAATTCGTCTATCAGGTTGAAACTCTGAAAAACGAAACCGATGACACCTTTACGAAGGTTGGTACGCTGCGCTTCGGTAAATTTAGACACATCTGTGCCGTTCAGGTAGTATTCGCCTCCCGACGGATTGTCCAATAATCCGAGAATATTCAATAAGGTAGACTTGCCACAACCCGAAGGACCCATAATGGCGACGAACTCGCCTTCTTTAATTTCCAGACTGACATTATTCAATGCCCATGTCTCAACTTCTTCTGTTTTGAAGATTTTCTGTAAGTTTACTGTCTTAATCATCATTGTTCTATTTTTAAATGTTATTATATCATTCGTTTTTGATAATTTCTGCCGGATTGATGCGGGCTATCCTGTAAATGCGCCAACTGATGGTCAGCAGGATGACCATGGCGGCAACAAGCATTGGAATACTCCATAGCATCGGATGCCTGTAGTCGAACTTTATCATGCTGTCTGCCATAATCATCAGAAAGAGGCATATCGGTACGGCCAATATCATTGCCACCAGATAAAGCATTACATAGCTTTTGCCAAAGAGCCAATAAATATCGCTGATGTGGGCTCCATTGACTTTTCGGATGGCTACTTCTTTTTGTCGGCGTTCCGTATCTATCTGTATGGAATGGTAGATTCCCAAAATGGTAATTAGCAGTGATATGATGGCACAGACGATGAACAGATTTCGCAAGACATTCAAACCTTCTACCTGATTGTCATAAAGCGTTGTTGCTTCATATGTGGCATTTGCCGGATAATAAGGATTTATTTTCTCTTTTATTTCCTGCAGGGCTTGCTTGCGGTTCGCACCCTCTTTCAACTGTAAGATGATGTTGTCCGGTTCATATCCTTTTTCAAAAGGAAGTACTGTCAAATAAGAAGTCCCGTATTGGGGTTGAGGGAATACTTGGCACTGTCCCTTGATGGGGTATTCCAATTCTTCTCTGAACCGGATGGTTTGGAAACTGCTGTCACTTCTTATCTCAGTATCGATGGTAGGTGTGATATAAGCAAATTTTTCTCCCGGTTTGTGGCGCTTCTCTATTTTCATCTGGTTCAGATATTCTTCAGTCACTTGATGGACGATGACGTATTTCTTTCCTATATTCATCGTATTAAAACAGAATAAAGATAATGATTCGCACCAACTTTTAGCACGAAAGTAGTCACAAACTTCTGTTAGCTCCTTATTTAATTTGTTGTCATACGAGTAGGTGGGAATGATAATGAGGTTTTCCTTTTCGTCATCTGTTAATAGGGGAGTGGTGCTGCTGGAATAGCTTTGCATTTGCATATATATTCCTGCAATTCCGAAAAGGAAAAGAAAGGAAAAGAAGAATTGTGAACCCAGCGAGATATTGCGCAGCAGATGCTTCCCTCTGCCGGCTCGTCCGCTTAGCCCCTTGCGGTGTATATGGCGGATGATTCTGGTGACAGACACATAGCACAGAAGGAATGAGGCTCCCAAGATGAGAACCGTATATTTTAGTTCGCTTGCTAACAGAAAAGGAATGTCGATTTCCAATTCCCGCCGGATGTCATAGCTCAGGCTGTTGATGAAAGCCGGTAACAGGCTTTCGGACAAGGCAAGTGTAAGAATGCAACTGAAAGTCAGAATGATGAATTGCTCAATGAATAACAATCCGAAGATGTTGTTGCTCTTTCCTCCCAGGCATTGTCTGAGGGTTATTTCGCGTGTGCGGTTGACAAAAGAACTGATGCTGAATGAAAAATAATTAGTCAGTGCAACAATCAGGATAATCAATCCGATGATGCTGATATACAATTCCATACCCGCTCTGTGGGGGAGTTGGCTCATCAGATAGCATTGAGGTTCTGCTCGGTAGCCCTCCCAGTCAAGCAATGCCAACCGCTTGTTCACAGTCTCTATATCCGAAGGATTTCTGAGTAACAGTATTTTATCACCGTATGATTCAGGGGACGGGACAAATAAATCATACGAGGTGATGTAGTTATTCATGCCGGCCGGATAAGATTCTATGATGGCTCCTATGGTATAAACTTTTTTATTGATGGTAACGGAAGAACCGATGGTAGTGCCTGCATCGGCATATTTTCGGATGAAATTTCTGGTCACGACAATGATGTCCGGTCGTTTGTCGAAGTCTTTCAGGCTTCCTTCAATGAGTTTTGGAGGGAAAACCAGAAAATAGTCATGGTTACAGAAAGTGGTAGAAACACGATAGACGGCATCCGATTGTGTTTCAAAATTAGTAGTTCCATTAGTGAAGAATGCCATTCCCAGTATCTCTTCGTTACCCAATCCTTTTATCTTGTCAGGACTGAATCCTATGTACATGTTGGGATGGTTTTTACCCCGAATGACTGCCATGCGTTCGTAGGTATCCAAGAATTTATTACCTCGGCTCATGATGGTGCTATAATAATGGCAAACGCTGAAACATAGCAGCCCTGCCGTGATGCAAAGTATGGATATGATGCTCCTTACTTTCTGTTTGGTCATGTTGCGGAGGGTAATGGTCAAGAGATGTTTAATCATAAAAGCGGTTTTTTAAGTGTTTGTTCTTTATTGTAATATACAATAACTGTGCCTGAAATGTATTTGGTTGATAATAAGAGCTATACGGAATGCCTTAGTGTATGTTCATCGTGCGCTTTTGCACTATTCGTGTGCGATAGCGCACGATGAACGTTTCTTTTATTCCTTTTTTACGATATTTGCCGGGTTCAGGTGCATCATCTCATATATTTTGTAAGCCGTTACCAAGAATATCAGCAGGGCGATGGCAAGGAACAGTAGCATGCCTTTGTCCCAGCTATAAATATTCCCAAGAGTAGTGTCTGCGGCCAACTCTGCCAAAGTCAGTCTTAATATGGGATAGACGCAGCAAAAAGTGAGAACATAAATAATTAAGTAGGTTTTGCCGAACAACAGGGCGATGACCTTAGGTGTGGCTCCGTTTATTTTTCGAATGGCTACTTCCTTCTGCCGGCTGACCGTATCCATGGAGATGGCGGAATAAATGCTGAGTATCACCAGCAGCAGGCTGACAATGGCCAGCAACATGAATGCACTCCGCATCAGGTTTACAGTGCCCATGACGGTTTGCTTGGAGTCACTGAAATCGTGAATATCCAGTGGAAGTGTAGCAGGTACATAGCGGCGGCATATTTCCGTTATCTCTTTGATTACGTTTGAGGTAGCGTCGGAGCCGGAGGTCTTGAAGTAATAAGCGGAAGGATAGGGGTCTGCTAAAAATACGGAACCGGACAGATTGCGTTGTCCGCCTTCCTTATATAATGCACGGAAAGTACCGGCTATGCGATATTCATCTCCGCTCAGCGTGACGCTGCCTTCTATGCTGTCTTTTTGTAATTGTTCTTTAAACTGCTCGCTGACGTACACCGTTCCCCGATCATTCTTGTCCACTAGCTTTCCTTCCATCGGAATCTTGAAGAACTCAAAATAGTGCGGATCTCCGGTAGCCATGAGCACTTGTCCTTGGGGTCGGCCGTTTTTGATGTAATTCATATAGGTGAATGCTTGGATGTCGAAGGAGCGGGAAAGGGATATCCGGTCCGTGATATCGGGCAGACGGTCGATATCCGAAAGAATGGCATCCATGTTCTGCCGCATACGAATGCTGTTTACCGATAGAGATACAATCTGTTTCTCTTCCTCAGAAGATAACGGGCTGTACATTTTGTCGAACATATCGTTAAAGATGAGTGTGATTCCGAATACGCCCCCTACAAAGAAAATGGAGATAGCCAATTGTACACTTATCATGATGTTGCGAAACACGTGCCGTTCCCGTTTTTGCACGATATAATGAATGATGCTCAATTGTCGCAACCGGTGAATGGGGTACAGTATGACGGACATACATACCAACAGCAACACCATGTACAGTCCCAGTTGCATGCCGTATATCTTTGGCATAGGCAGGGAAATCATGTCTTCTTGAGGTATATAGACATATGCCAAAGATACTACAACCTCTGTTATGATTAATGAAAGAAGGAAAGCAACGGACAGCATCCAGAATATTTCGGCAAAGAGCAGCGAGAACAGTCCCTTGATATTCGACCCAAGACATTTGCGCAGTGCCAGCTCACGTTGCCGGTTATAAAACATTTGGATGATGAATTTCAGGAAATTGATAAGTCCCGACAACAGGATAAGAGAACCGACAAAGCGGAAAAGCAGCATGGTGATGTTTCTTTGCAAATCATCATTGCGTGCCGCATTCAGGCTGGCGTATGCATGTACATTCAGTTCCCCACGCTGCCAAGTTGTTTGTTTCAGTTGCTTGTTCAGGTTTTCCAGAGTGGTTTCTCCCATGAGGAAAGTACCGACACTGAATGATGCATACGGATCCATGGATAAGGGAAAATAGCAATCGATGTCTTGGCCGGTAACTACACCGACAATCTTGTAATCCTTTATCTGTTCGGGATACTCTTTATACGTTGGCACGAGATGGATGATCATGCCTGTCGGGTCTTCTTTCCCAAACGCTTTGTGGGCGAACTCTTGGGAAATAATGACTTCATCGGGGGCATCGAGTTTCCCTTTTCCACTGACCGGACGGATGACCTTATAGGGGAAGAAGGAAGAGGAAACACATTGGTATTTGATGATGAAAGGCAGTTCTTGCTGGTTCTTGTCGATGACCGTGATTTCTGTATTGCGAGGAAAAGAAGCTGTTACAAGGCTGTCCATGCCTGTTATGGATTGTTCATCCAGATAACGGATGTCATCCAATTTCCAATAGATGTCGGCTGCGGTATCCTCCGAACAGCAGGCCAGGCTGATGCGACGCTCGTAATCCGGCAAATCTGTTTGTTCGGTTACAATATCAATAAAATAATTCGTCAGACAGAAACAGGTGATGCCTATTGCCAGACAGATAGCGGATATAAAGCTGTGAGCTTTGTATTTTAGCAGATTTCTTAAAGCTACTTTTAAATAATGTGTTATCATTGTTGCAGTCGTTTTTATTCGTTTTTAATAACTTCGGCAGGATTAGTCTTTGCAATCTTCAGAATACGGAAAATAATGGTCAGTATCGTAATGGCGGCTACTCCCATAAAGATAGAAGTCCAAAACAGTGGTCCGTCATTGAAGAACACAATATACATATTTTTCCATAGCTGGAACACGACGTAACAGATGGGGAAGGCTATGATGGCGGAAAACGCCAGCAGATAAATGTACATACGGGCAAACAACAGGATAATCTGTTTCAGTCCGGCACCGTTCACCTTGCGGATAGCCACTTCCTTTTGTCTGCGTTCCGTATCCAGAGTAATAGCTGAATAAACGCCCAATAAAGTGATAATCAGGCTGACAAAAGAGAAGAAGAAAATAATGCCTTTCATCTTGTTTTCTATGGCTTGTTCCTGATGTATGTCATCCAGCAAGGTGGAAATCCGGGGTTGTATGCTTGGAGGAAAACTTTCTTTCAATGTCTCTTCTATGAAGCTTTTTACTTCTTCCACACTGCCCGGTTTACACTTCAGATAGCAATGGCCCACATACTCATTGAAGTTGCAGGGCAGAAAGATGAATCCCTGGCTTTGGTTATAGGTATCTGCTATGAAATCGGAACAAGTGCCGCATACGGTATATCCGTCTTCATAGTTGTATAAAGTCATTCCCAATAAATCTTTCTTCATGCGTTCCGCTAGTTTATGGTCTGCCACCATCTGTTCGTTTGTTTCCAAAGTATGTCCGCTCAGGATGGGGATATTCATAAACTCGAAGAAGTTGCTTGATATGTTCATAATGTTGACTTCTATATAGCTGTCCCGGTTTCCTTTTTCAGTATACATACCTGTACCCGAAATGCCACCCAGATAATTTATGTCTGCCGGCAGCTTGTCTGTAATGGAAGGATGGCGGCTGATACGTTCTATCAAGGCCAGTTTTTCGCTATTCTTCATAAAGCGGTAATCCAACGGAAGACTGATGATTTCGGATTTTTCTTTTTCTGTCAGTGTATGAAACAGGGTGCTTCCGGTCTTGTCGGCTTGCAGATAAAGAGCTGTTGTGAACACGACGAACAGCCAACAGATGAAAAACTGAATGCCCAAAAGGATATTACGTATGCTGTGGCGGCTTCGTTTGGGGTTGCTGCCGCGAATGCCTGTTTGTATGGAAATATGTTTTATTCGCCATACGGTTATCAGACACAATAATAAACACAGCAGGAGGATACCTGCCATATATTCTGTAGTCTGTGTCAGTAATAAGTTCCGTTCCACCAGCAAGGTGAAATTGAACAATGAAAAAGACAGGAACGGACTGAGCATTTCTATCATACTGAAGGTGAACAGAAAAGCAATCAATGAGATGAATACGGCCTGGGTAAAGAGCAGTCCGAACAATTGTCTGTCACCGCTTCCTGTCGCTTTGCGTATGCCGAACTCATGTGAGCGGTTCAGGTAACTGCCTGTCAGGAATTGGAAGAAGTTGAGCAAACCGGTCAGTAAAATCAGCAGGCCGATGACGGAGGTAATCCCGGCAAAATAAGGGGCGATGGATTTTTCGAGGAAATTCTTTCCAAAGGGAGAGGCTGTCACGTCATTCTCTTTCTTGAACATCGTATGTTTCAGGTTCATTGCCCGAAAGCGTGCCTCCAGCTGGGTAGGCGTTTTACTCGGACGGAGAAGGGCGAATCCCAAGCCGCCTGTCATATTATTATTACTTTCAAACTGCAATACACCTTCACTGTCGTTCAGGGTAAGCATATCAATTTGATGCAGGAAACTCAGGCTGGTATTGAGTGGGATATCTTCTATCACGGCTTGTATGGTGTAGGAGATGCCTCCTGTTCGTGGCGTGGTGGAGGGTGAGGTGGACAATCGTTGTGTCGATATCATCCGTTTCCCTATCGGACTCTCATCATTGCCGAATATTTTCCGCGCAAGTGAGCGGGTCAGTATTACGGAATTTGGGGTATGCGAAGCCGTTTCCCATGAACCTTGCACTATTTGGGGTGTGAATACTTTGTTATAGGAAGAATCTACCTCCATGGTGTATAAGTCTTCGTAGGGCAACTCCTTTCCTTCGGGCGTTTCTACATTGTAACTGCGCGGACGGGGATAGCCAACGAAGGTGTAGTCTTCTGCTTCGTCAACTGGTGTTTGGCGCAGGCTCTCTATCAGATTGGCGGGAATACCCGAATAGATGTCGCCGTCCGGCGTATAGAGGTTTACATTGGCAATGCGTTCTTTATTGGTGAAGCATTGGTCGACAGAGTAGATGAACCGGCTGCAATAGAGGCAGATGCTAAAGCATAAAATGCCTACAGATAACCCGAGAATGGATATCAGGTTCTGTGTCTTGTATTTTAACAGATGGCGAAAGGCCGTTTTTATATAGTGTTGAAGCATAGTCTTAATTTATGATTGATTATTCTGATTTTATGATTTTTGCAGGGTCTATGTTGGCGGCTTTGTGTATCTGCCATATCAGGGTTCCCAATGAAATAAGGAGGATTACCAATAAAGCAATGAAATAGATGCCGATGCCGACAGGAGCTTTCATGATGAATGTCCTCGTATAAATATGTATGAGATAATAGGAGAGAGGCACAGCTACTATAAATGCACCGCCTATCACCTTGATATATTTACGGAAAAGCAACAGATAAAGATCTTTCATGCCGGCTCCGTTCACTTTGCGGATAGCTATTTCGCGATAACGCTGCCGGATGTCGAACAGGGATAATCCGAACAGGCCTAGACAAGAGATAGCAATGGCTATCAAAGCAAAGACAGAGTAAATATGAGCCGTTTCTCTATCTTCGGAGTATAAGTCGCTGACTTCATCCGTAAGCCAGGAATGGTTGAACTCTTCCGTGTTGTATACTTCTTTTTCTATTTTTCTAAGGAGCTCCATCACTTCTTTCTCCTTACCGGGCTTGGTGGCTATTATGAAGTCACCGCTGACGTCTTCCTTTCCGACAACAAATGCCATCGGCTTTACTCCTTGGGTGAGATGGGCGGGATAATAGTCATCTATCACAGCTACCACGGGCATTAGTTTGGTTCCTCCCTCTTCCATTTCCCCATTTCTGAATGTTATCCAAAGCGGTGATTCGCTTCGTACAAAAGCATCCTCCATTCGGGCATATCCCATCGCTTTCATCGCCGCTTTATTCAGAATGATTTTATAGTCACTCCAGCTTTCAAACTTTTGCGGAATCTCTCCCTCCAGCACCTTCAAATCATATAAATGGAAAAAATTGGGAGAAGGAAACAGCGTGAGCATATTCAGACGCGTGTCTTTATCATTCAGCAATGTGCAGAAGGAACTTCCTCTTAATATGGAAGGACGTGAGTTCATCCACATCTCAATGTAGGGACATTCGTTCAGTTGTTGTTTGATATAACTATATCGGGCAGCACGCTTGTTTCGGTCGGTCTCTTCTTCTCGCACGAGATGATTGTTGTTCTCGTGGAACAATTCGGCCCTGAGGATGCCTTCCGTCCGATATCCGGGAGGAGTGGACAGTAAAAAGTTCAACTGTTTGCCAAAATAGAGCGACAAGACAAGCAGCAATATGGTGATGATGTATTGCAAAAACAGGAATGCCATGCGGATAGTGATGGATTGGCGATTCGATGCAATCGAACGGATGGACGCAATGGGAGACAGGTAATTGTATTTGATATACGGATAGACGGACGTAACCAAAGGCAATAAGACCAAGAAGCCCAATGATATCTGCCAATCGAATGCAGAGTAGCCGATTCGCTCACCCATCAGTTGGCTGACAGGAATCTGGCTAGCTTCCACCAACAGCCATGCCGTCAGCAATGCGACAACGGCCAGGAGTTGGTTTTCCAACCAGATTTGCAGAAATAGCGGCAAGCGTTGCAAGCCGAATACCTTTTTAACTCCATATTCTTTGGAACGTTTCATCATGAATACCATATATATATTGATGAAGTTCAATATCCCTACCAACAACAATAAGATAGCTACGCCCGAAAGAATATACAGATGTGTGTGATTCCCGAATTGCATGATGGAGTCGTAATCGTCATCATGCCCGATAGCGTTTTCCCAATAGAAGTCTTCCCAAGGAATGAATTTCCAACGTATGCTGTTGCCATTTTTGTCTTTCTTAAATACGTTGCTGACTTGGTTTATCTCGTCCAGATTCACATCGGGCAGCACACGCTTCAGCGATATATCCATTCGCTGCCATTGCTTTACCAAGTTGTATGACACGAGCATGTCAAACCGAAGTAAGGTCTTACATCCCGGTTCATCTATCACTCCGCGGATAATGACGTCTTTCCCATAATACTCCACGACTTTCCCTACCGGATTTTCTTTCCCAAACAGCCGGCGGGCATACTGCCGGGTGATGACAGCATCATCGGGGGCTGTCAGTCGTGCCTCTCCCGTCAATACGGGGTAACGGAAAAAGTGAAAGAATGTAGAGTCGACGGCCATTATGTTCATTGCATAATGACTGTTCTTGTACTTTACATTGTCTTTTTGCTGTGCCTGCAAGCGGCATTGTTCTACGATTTTATTTTCCGGGATGTAGGCTGAATCTGTGTCCGACCAGCCTTCTTCCGGACTTCCGGGGTGAACGTTTCCGTCGATGTCCCGCAACGGGATGATAATGTGTTGCGGGTCGATGCAATGCGAGTCCACAGTCAGTTCCCGGTGGATATACCGCATCAGGACAATGCAGCAGGCCAGGCTGAACGCCAGTCCCAGGAGATTAATGATTGTATATGATTTTGAACGCATCAGAAAGCGTCCGGCATATTTCAGTGTTTTCATTTTGCGTGCTTTTATTTCAATATCAGTTCTTCTGCGTCGCCAAAGGTATCATATCCTGTGACAACTACCAATTCTCCGGGCTGTAATCCTTCTGTTATCTCGTACTGTTGTGGGTTTTGGCGTCCTATAGTCAAAGGCACTTTGATGGCTTTGGTCTTCGAGGCATTTACTTTATAAACCCATTGCCCGCCGGTGACTTGATAGAAATTTCCGCGTGGAATGACGATGGCCTGTTCGGGTTGTCCCAACTCTATCTGTACCCTGAAACTCTTGCCAACACGAACATTGTCAGGCATTTCTCCGGTGAAAATAAGATCTACATCAAACATACGGTCTTTAACTTCGGGTACTACTTTTGTAATTTTTAATGGATAACGTTTTCCTTGGTAATTGATGGTGGCAGGCAGACCGGTAGTGATGCGGTCGATGTAATATTCGCTAAGCGAGGTGTGAATCTTATATTGGTCGAGCACTTTGATATAGGTGATGTCGCTGACCCAAATTAGATTGGGCTGAGGCTGGTCAAATTGGCGTGCTAACAAATTTCTGAAATAAGCACGCGGCAGACTTTTTTGATGCTCTGCCTTGTAGCACGGTTTTGCAACGGATAATCCCATCTCCTTCATAAGACGAACGATGCGCTTTTCACTGACTTTGTAGCCTAGTTCTGCAAGTTTGTGATGAATTGGCTTTCTGCCAAAACGGTTCTTACTGTCGTGGAAGATTTGACGAATCAGAGGCTTCAGCTTTTCATCATTTATCTCATAAGAAGTCCGTTGCCCCGCTCTCCGTTTTCGGTTGTAATAAGTGCCGCGCGGTAGGCTTAGTGCATCGCATAAGACATGGATGGAATAACGTCCGCGCAGAGCATTGACAGCGGCCACTTTTTCGTCGATGGAGGCTTTACTGCCGCACGGACACTGCCGAAGGACCTCTAATTCCAGCGCAAGTTTTTCAAGGTGGCGCTTGGATTTGTGGCTGGTTGCCCGGTTGGTGGTAATGGCTTCATGCATGGGGTGTGCCTTATCAAATTTCTGTTTCCATGTAAAGAATGTGCTTTCAGCCATGCCATACTTGGCTTGTGTTTCCGCGAATGAGTGACCGAGCTCGTAGAAAAGAACGGCTTCATCTTTGATAGATTGTGGGTAATGCTTTTTGCCCATTGGATAAACTCCTTTGCTAAAATAGTGTGAGGATTCCAGTATAGCAAAGGAGGCGAGAAAAGTATAATTTATAGGCGATATTTCGACGTTCTATACTGTGAATATGTGCTAATTTTAAGGGAATGACTACATACAGAACAAAGGAGAAAAGCATGGATTTTATTAGCACAGGCACAGAGATACTTAAACAAGAAAACGTACTTACGCCGCGGCAAAAAGATATTATTGATACGGAAAAGGAAATGTTAAAATCTCCGTTCGATAGGAATACTGCGATTGGACAAGTAGAGAAAAATTGCATGAGCTATCCCGAACTGGCATTAGGAGTGATTATGCCTATTGCGATAAGAGGGTGTTCATTAGAGCAAATGACGAATGATGATATACTAAAAATACTGCAATTGCAGTTTGGAATCCTGATGGCGGAAGAAGGGGTAAGAGGCATAAGAAATCAGTGATTTGCAAATCATAAATGGGACAAAATGCGAGTCATAAAATATAAGAAATCAAAGATATAACAAGTATAGAAAAAGGAATGTTGGAAACAACTTGAAGCCAACAGACCCTTTCGCTTTACTAAATAATAAGCACTACTATCGCGTTCGGATGTTGCAGAATTGCTCCATATAACACCACCGCAGTCATTTCGATTGTTGCAAAAACTGGTGAAGTTAGATCGCTTGGTTTTAAGTGGACGAGGTGCAGGAGCAAAATATTTACCCAAAGAATAACACACGCAAACGCACGCGTGCGTTTGCGTGTTCTATTAATAAGATATATTGATATAAAGAATTAGATACATCTCAATTTATAGCAAAGGTACTAATGCTGCAACTATAATCAAAAAATAAGCGCAATGGTTTTCTGTAAAAAAACAAATACACTGCAGGGTATCTTTTTTGTCACACTCAGACAACAAAAGCTCGTTGAAA
>ENA-OPSH01001166-OPSH01001166.1-human-gut-metagenome-genome-assembly--contig:-NODE-1166-length-12133-cov-2.218331_pt1 | contig 12133 bp, 10 predicted proteins | sample MGYA00241802_ERZ501895 | MGnify/ENA primary metagenome ERZ501895 (study PRJEB25962, sample SAMEA2042304) | human gut metagenome | biome: human gut; feature: human-associated habitat; material: faeces...
TGGGATAGGCCGCCTCATCCCCCACCATGACGGTTTCCCCCGTATCCAGCATTTCCGCAGCCATGCCCACACGGGCCTTCAGGGAATGGGCCAGTTCGCGTACGGCGGAGGAATCCGCTGCGGAAACGGCTGGCGGAGAAGACGTGGCCCCCTGAGAAAAAACGCAAAAGAACATGATGCAACCGCATAGATAAACACCGGTGGAAGTCATAGGCGCCATTCCATACCACGCCCGCAACAACCGCAATAATAATTTCTCCCCCTTTTTTCCTTTCTTCGTCATCCGCAAGCCGGGCAGAAACCTTGCCACCTGTCCGGCTTCCTGATAAGAAGGAAAGCATGCCCCATCTCCTTTCGGAAACCCTCGTCTGGTGCGTCACCCTGCTGTTATTCGGCATGGGGCTGATCGGCACGCTCATCCCCATGCTTCCCGGAATTATCATCATTGCGGCCGGGTGCGTCTGGCAGGGAGCCATGGGCAGAGAAAACCTGGCGTGGTGGGAATGGACCGTCCTGGCGCTACTGGTGGCGGGAGGCATGGTCATTGACAAGCTTTCCGGAGGCATGGGCGCCAAAAAATTCGGCAGCACTGCCGCCGGCATCTGGGGAGCCATCATCGGCGCCGTCGCGGGGAGCCTCCTTTTCTCCCCCATCGTAGGCCTTTTGTTCATGCCGTTCCTGGGGGCGCTGCTGGCGGAACTTATCTTTGCCAGAAAGGATATCATGGACGCCTTCAGGGCCGGTTCCGGAGCGGCGCTTGGGATGCTTGCCGGCCTGCTGCTGGAATTTACCTGCGGCCTGCTCATCATCGCCTGGTTCTGTTCCTGCTGTTTCCTGTTTTAATGTCAAAAAAAACTGTAACCGTACCCTGCGGAAGCCTTCGGCAGGAACAACGGAGTTTCTCCGTTGCTGAAAGAAACACAGTTTCCCCAACGTATTCCGCAAAACGCCGCCCCGCATGCCCGCCCGGTCGAATGACCAGGTTCTCCCATTCCCTCATTTTACCAGCTTATGGATGCACCTGTTCCGATACCCGTCGCCATGATGGCAGGTTTCATGATTCTTGGAGCCATTCTTTCCATGGGGAAATGTTCCTTTCTCATCGCAGGCTGCAACATGATGAACAGAGGGCAGAAAAAGCAGTATGATGAACAGGCGCTGTGCCGGTTCATGGGGAAGATCATGTACTGCCTCGCCTTCGCCATGCTGCTCTGGCTCGCCAGCATCATTCTCCAGAATTCCGTGCTCCTGTCCGCCTCCCTGTACTTTCTGGTGGGAAGCATTGCATTTGCAGTCATTTACGCCGGCACCGGAAGACGATTTAAAAAATAGCGTTTTTTACACCAGCTTTCTTTTACTTTTATTATACGCAACATTATCTTCTCCCATGAACGTCCCTGCAACCTTGAAACATTCCTTCCTGCTCTGCCTTTTCGCGGCAGCCGTCCCACTCTGGGCCATTCCGGCCCCCATGCAGGTCACCGCCGCCACCCCCGCCCGGGTATGGACGGAAGGATACGGCACGGGCAATGGAAGGCTGGGCATCCTCTCTTTCGGCGTTTTTCCGAAGGAAACCGTCGTCCTCAATGAAGGAAGTATTTTCGCAAAGAAAAATTTCCAAATGAGGGAAGGCGCCGCGGAAGCTCTGGACAAGGCGCGCGAACTTTGCAAAGAAGGAAAATACCGCAGTGCGGACCAGCTATTCCGTAAGAATATCCTTCCCCCCGGCAACATTGCGGGGGATTACCAGCAGGGGGGGCGTCTTCAGGTGGAATTCCAGGGGCTTCCCTCACCTTCCTCCTATCAGCGTACGCTGGATATGCGGCGGGGCAAGGCAACCACCCGCGCCCAATTCGGCACGGGGGAATTGACCACAGAAATCCTGGCGGCCCCGTCCAGCGACTGCGCCGCCTACCACATTGCCTGTACGATGCCGTCCGGATGCCGCGTTTCCCTGAATCTGGAACACCCGGATCCGGCTTCCCGAATTGTTGCGCAGCCGAATGGCTGGGCGCTGGAAGGACAGGGAAGCAACGGAGGCACCCGGTTTGAAAATACGGTGGCCATTCTGGCTCCCGGAGCCTCCATTACTCGCAAAGGCTCAACAATTATTCTTGATTCCGCCCGGGAAGTGCTGGTGCTTTCATCCATTTCCACAGATTACAATATCCGGAAGCCGGAAACTCCCCTGACGCATTCCCTGACGGCTAAAAACGAGCGAATCCTGGCAAAAGCGCAAAAGGCGGGATGGAAAAAACTGGCGGCGGAAACGGAAGATTATTTTTCCCGGCTCATGACGCGCTGCCAGGTGGATCTGGGAGATTCCCCAGCCGGGGTCTCCGCCATGACCACCGCCCAAAGGCTGGAGCGGGTCAAACAAGGAAAGAAGGATCCGGATCTTCTGGAACAGCTTTTCCAGTTCGGCCGCTTCTGCACGATTGCCCACACCAGGCCGGGGCAGCTTCCCTGCGGTTTACAGGGGTTATGGAATCCGGAGCTGAGGGCGGCGTGGATGGGCTGCTATTTCCTGAACATCAACAGCCAGATGAACCAGTGGCCCTCCCATGTCACCGGGCTGGGAGAATTCCAGAGCTCCTATCTTGATTTTGTCCGCAGCCTGCGCCCCCACGGAGAGAAATTCGCGCGCTTCATCAAGAGGGACGGCTTCTGCTTCGGCCACTATACGGATTGCTGGAAACGCACCTATTTTTCAGGCAACAATCCGGAATGGGGGGCCAGCCTCATGAACGGGGCGTGGGCGTGCGCCCACCTGGTGGACAGCTACCGCTTCACCGGAGACAGGGAAGACCTTAAAAAATCGCTGCCCATTCTGGAATCCAACGCGCGATTCATCATGTCCTGGTTTGAGGATGACGGCGAGGGCCGTTACCTTTCCGGCCCGGGGGTGTCTCCGGAGACCGGATTTTACGCGCCGGACGGAACAGGCCCCAACGTGCTTTCCTATGTTTCCAACGGCGCTTCCCATGACCAGCTTCTGGGCAGGGAATCCCTCCGCAATTACATTTACGCCTGCGGGGAGCTGGGCGTACAAACGCCTACTCTGCTTAAAGCCGTCCAATTTCTCAGGAAAATTCCCCAGCCAGCCATCGGCCCCGACGGAAGGGTGCAGGAATGGAAGCAGCCTTTTGAAGAAATGCAGAAGGGCCACCGGCACATCAGCCACCTTTACGGCTTGTTTCCCGGCACGGAATGGGACATTCTCAATACGCCGGAATACGCGGAGGCTGTGCGCAAGTCAGCCGATTTCCGGCGCAAGTACGCGGATATGGGAAACAATGGCATCAGGACCGGATGGAGCACGGCGTGGCTCATCAATCTTTACGCCGCCCTTGGCGACGGAAACGCCGCAGAGGACAGGATGTACACCATGCTGAGGCACTACATCAACTCCAACCTTTTTGACATCCATCCCCCGTTCCAGATAGACGGAAATTTCGGCTTTTCCTCCGGCGTGGCCGAATGCCTGATCCAAAGCCGGATCATGCAGGACGGGTTCCAGGTTATCCTGCTGGCTCCGGCTCTGGCAGACGGCTGGAAGAAGGGTTCCGCCACGGGATTGCGTACGCGGGGCGGGCTTAAGGTGGACTTGTCCTGGCAAAACGGCCGGGTGCAGGCCACAGCTACCGCTACGCGTCCGGGCAAATTCCGGTTCATGCATCAAGGCAGGAAAAAGGATTTGTCCATGAATAAGGGAGAAACGGCGCGTCTTGATTTTCCTCCGCTTTCCCATTAGGATTCCCCTCTCTGCGTTACCTCTTCAATTTCCGCCATGCATTTCTTTTCCATGACCTTCAGGCTCGGTCTGCTCATGGCGGTGGTCTGCATCGCCCTCAGCTCCTGTTCCAAGCTTTTTTCTCCCCGCGGAATCGGAAAAATACCGGACACGGACCAAACGGAAACGCTCCTGAAAGCGCATGTATTCCACCTGGCGGATTCCATCGGTGAACGGAACGTCTACCACCCCGGCTCCATGGAGCGTTCCGCCCGCTACATTGAACAAAAACTGGAGGGAATGGGTTATGCCGTCACGCGCCAGGCTGTCCGTATCCCACCCTCCGGAAAATTCGGCTCCGTCAAGGACTGGACGGCATATAATCTCATCGCCATCAAGAAAGGGACCTCCCCCCGGCCCAAAATGCTCATCGTCGGCGCGCATTACGATACCAAAGTGGGCATGGACAACTGGCACGACCACGGTCCTGCCCGGCCTTCCCGCACCGGAACGCCGGGAGCCAATGACAACGCTTCCGGCGTAGCCGCCCTGCTGGAAACGGCACGTGCCCTTGCAGCAACTTCCACCCTTCACGATGTTTGCCTGGTGGCCTACGCCAATGAAGAACCCCCTTTTTACCAGACGCCCGCCATGGGCAGCGCAGTGCATGCCAAATCCGTCTCTCATCATCCGGGCAGGAAAAAAATCATCGGCATGATTGCCCTGGAAACGCTGGGTTGCTATTCCCCCCGGGTGAATAAAAAACGCCAATCCGCCGTAGTTGCCGGATTGGCCGGCCTGCCGGACCGCTGCGACTATGTTGCCTTCCTCTCCACCAACACGGGCCACAAACTGGCACGCTCCTGCGCGGAGGAATTTTCCGCCTTGAGCCGTTTTCCGGTGCGTTCCGCCGTGTTCCCGTATTACACCCGCGGCGTTTCCTGGTCTGACGACTGGGGATACATGAAGGAGGGCATCCCCTCCTTTGCCGCCACGGATACGGCCTTCCTCCGCTGCGACGATTACCATGAAACCAGCGATACGGCTGAAAAACTGGACTATCCCCAGTTTGCAGAAGTGGTGCAGGGCCTTTCCAAACTCGTCATTTCACTGGCCAACAAACCATGAACAAAAAACAGATATTATTCTCCGCGCTTTTTCTGACATTCGCCTGCGCTTCAGCCGGGGCCGCTCCGCCTGAACCGTCCGCGCTGGGGGCCTTCTGCCCGCCCTCAGAGGGAAAATCCTTTCACTCCGGATGGATTTCCCTGGGGCTCAAAGCGGCGGACCTGAAAGAAAAACAAGCCTCCGCCGGACACATTACGGACGTGGGGGAAGCGCAGGTTCTGCTTCACTTTCCCGCCGGATGGAAGCCGCAGGACAAACGCACGGCCCTGTGTATCTTTCCGGGAGGGGGGTATTCCATCCAGGCCATTGAAAAGGAAGGGTGCCGCATTGCCGGCTGGGCGGCGGAACACGGCATGGTGGGGGTTGTCGTGAAATACCGCGTTTCAGGAACCAACAATGCCGTGGGGAGGTTTCCCGGTCCCCTGCTGGACGCCCGCCAGGCCCTGAGGACCGTGCGGGAAAACGCCTCCTCCCTGGGAATTGACCCTCTCCGCATCGGCGTCATGGGCTTTTCCGCAGGCGGCCATCTGGCGGCCATGGCTTCTACGCTGTGGAACCGCACCCTTCCGGAAGAAGCGGAAAATCCGCTGAAAAACATTTCCTCCCGTCCGGATTTCTCCATGCTCATCTATCCCGTCATTTCCATGGCGCCCCATACAACCCACGGGGGAACGCGCAACAAAATATTGGGCCCCCATCCCTCCCCTGCCCTGGAGGAGATGTGTTCCGCGGAGCGGCAGGTAACGGAACAGACGCCGCCGGTCTTCCTCGTCCACGCTCTGGATGACGGCGTTTCCTGCGCCAACAGCAGGCTGATGGAACAGGCCTGCCGGAATAAGGGGGTTCCCGTCAGCCTGAATCTCTATCCCACGGGAGGCCACGGGTATGGCATGGAAAAACGCGGGCATCCCACGGATCAATGGCCTGAGGCCGCCGAACAATGGCTCAGGGAACAGGGATTTCTTCCTTCCCCGGCTTCTGCCCGCAGGGGTGCGCCCTCCGGAGCGGGCACTTCCTCCGGAACACGGCGGGAATGAATGCGCTAGGCCCCAGGTGTGCCGCACCGCAGGGTTGACCGGAACCGGGTCCGGTGATACTTTTTCCGGGCATGAGTGCGCCCGAAAAGAATTATAAAGACACCATCCTGTTGCCGGAGACCGGTTTCCCCATGAGAGGGGATCTGACGAAAAACGAACCCGTACGCCTGAAAAAGTGGGAAGACACCGGGCTGTACGAACGCATTTTGTCCCGCAGGATGGCCCAGGGCGCACCCCGGTTCCTCCTTCATGACGGCCCCCCCTTCGCCAACGGGGACGTGCACATGGGTACGGCCCTGAACAAAATTCTCAAGGACCTGGTCCTGAAATCAAAAACCATGGCCGGTTATGCTGCCCCTTATATTCCGGGCTGGGACTGCCACGGCCTTCCCATTGAATTCAAGGTGGTTCAAAAGGCCCGTGACCTGGATGCGGCGGAAATCCGCCGGCGCTGTGCGGAATTCGCCAAAGGATTCATTGACATTCAGCGCACTTCCTTCCGCCGCCTGGGCGTGTTCGGCGACTGGGAGAATCCCTACCTGACCATGAAGCCGGCGTATGAAGCCAACATCCTGCGCGTGTTCGCCAAACTGGTGGAAGACGGAGCGGTGTACCAGAGCCGCAAACCCGTCCAGTGGTCCTATGGGGCCTATACGGCGCTGGCGGAAGCGGAAATCGACTACAAGGAAAAGGTCAGCACCTCCGTTTTCGTGCGCTTCCCGCTTCTGGACAATCCCCTGGGGCTGAAAGCCTCCATGGTCATCTGGACCACTACTCCGTGGACGCTGCCCGCCAACGTAGGACTCGCCCTCCATCCGCGTTTCACCTACGTGGCAGGCAGGTTCATGAAGAACGGCCAGACGGAAAACCTCATCATCGTCAAGGAGTTGCTGGATGCCTTCGCTCAGAAAACGGGCTGGGCTCTTGCGGAAACCATCCGTGAATTCAAAGGAGCCGAACTGGAAAACTGCGAAGCCCGGCATCCCTTCCTTTCCCGCACGTCAACAATCATCCTGGCGGACTTTGTCACCACGGACACCGGAACCGGCATCGTCCACATCGCGCCCGGCCACGGCGCGGACGACTATAACGTGGGACGCCAATACAGACTGCCCGTCCTCTCCCCCGTGGACGACGACGGCAAATACACGGAAGAAGTGGGCGTGCCCTCCCTGGTGGGCAAACATGTCTTTGACGCCAACAAGGACATCATTTCCATGCTGGAACAGGGCAACAACCTCTTCGGCGTGGAAGAATACCGCCACCAGTATCCGCACTGCTGGCGTTCCAAGACGCCTATTATTTTCCGGGCCGTGGAACAGTTTTTCATCTCCATGGACAAGCTCCGCCCGCAGGCCCTGGAAGAAATAGACAAGGTGCAGTGGCTGCCCTCCTGGGGCCGCAACCGCATTTACGGCACGGTGGAAGCCAGGCCGGACTGGTGCATCTCCCGCCAGCGCACCTGGGGCGTGCCGCTGCCCGTCTTCTTTGAAGAAAACGGCAAAGCCGTCCTGGACGCCGCTCTGGTTCGCAAAATCGCGGATATGGTGGAGAAACACGGTTCCAACATCTGGTTTGAACTCTCCGATGAAGACCTGTGCGAACGCCTCGGCTTGCCGAAGACCTGGAAAAAGGGCAAGGATACGCTGGACGTCTGGATTGATTCCGGCAGTTCCCATATGGCCGTCATGGACAACCGCCCCGGGCTGGACGCGCCGGCGGACCTTTACCTGGAAGCTACGGACCAGCACCGCGGCTGGTTCCAGAGTTCCCTGATGCTTTCCGTCGCCTGGCGCGGCAAGGCTCCGTACAAGGCCGTAATGACCCACGGCTTCGTCGTGGACAAGGACACCGGGAAAAAAACCTCCAAATCCGACGCCAAGAGCGGCAAACCCATTGACGCGGCCTATTACTACGACAAATACGGCGCAGACATCGTGCGCCTGTGGGCCGCCTCTGTGGACTGGCAAAATGAAGTCCCCTTCGGGGAAGACCTCTTCAAGCAGGTGACGGAACCCTACCGCCGCCTCCGCAACACCCTGCGCATCCTGCTGGGCAACATCAGCGGATTCGATTTCGCCGCGCAGGCAGTCGCCCCGGAACACATGCCCCTCCTGGACCGCTGGATTCTGGAACGCCTGAACGCCGTCATCAGGGAAACGCTGAAGGCCTATGAAGCCTATGACTTCCGCAAGGCGTTCAGCGCCATCAACCAGTTCTGCACCAGCGACCTGTCCGCCCTGTACGTGGACACCACCAAGGACCGCCTGTACTGCGACTCATCTTCCTCCGTGCGCCGCCGCGCCACACAAACGGCCATGACCATCATCTTCAAGGCTCTGTGCCGTCTGCTGGCTCCCATCCTGGCCTTCACGGCGGATGAAGCCTGGGAATACGCGGGATATGAAGGCAGCGTGCATGAGCAGGACTTCCCCGCCCCCATGCCGGAATATGATACCCAGGAGGCGACCTCCGTTATTTCCCGTCTCCAGGAAATCAAGTCCGTCATTCAGGTAGCCATTGAAGAACAGGTGAAAGCCAAGGTGTTTTCCAAAAATAATGAGGCATCCATTACCCTGACCGTTCCCGTGAATGAGAGCGAAGACGTCGTGGCGCTTCTGGAAGACCGGGCGTTTGCCACGGAATTCTTCATCATCGCGGACCTTGACGTGAAAACCGGTCCGGAACTGGCAGCCTCCGCCGCAAAAACGGAACATGCCATGTGCCCGCGCTGCCGCCGGTATGAACCGGCGGCGGAAGGCGGGGACGTATGCGAACGCTGCGCGGAAGTTCTTTCCTGAACCGCATCCACTCCATTTTCCGACCTTTATATGGACCCCCAGACGGAAAAAGAACCCGCCCCCCATAAAAAGACGCCCCCCGGCTGGCTCTGGTGGAGCTTGCTGGGCGCAGGGCTGTATGCGCTGGACCAGGCCAGCAAGCTGTGGATTATCCGCCGCTTCCCGCTGAACTACCTGAACGAAAAGCTCCATAAGTACGCCTATCTGCCGGACTTTCCGGGCTTCCAGCACATCAATGCGGACGGCACGCTGGACTTCGCCACGAACGGACGCATGCCGGAGGCGGAACTGGCGCGGCTCCCGGACCTGAATCCAAACACGGTGGACGCCCTGAACAAACTGAGGGAACTGGAACCCATTTCCTTCCTGGACGGAACCATGAACATTACCCGCGTGCACAACACGGGCGTTGCTTTCGGGCTGGGGAACGGCACCGTCTGGTCCAGCTATCTTTTTCTGGCAGTTCCCGTGCTCGCCATCGTGGTCCTGGTCGTGCTTTACCGGAAAAACTTCTTCCACACGGCATGGCTCAAGCTGGCCTATGTCCTGCTGCTGGCGGGCGTAGCCGGCAACCTGACGGACCGCCTGATTCAGGGCTTCCTGATTCCGTATGAGCAGCAGCACGGTTTCTTCACCAAGCTGATGAACGGTTACGTGGTGGACTTCATTGACGTCACCATCCCCCTCTTCAACTACCGCTGGCCCGCCTTCAATGTGGCGGACTCCTGCATCTTCGTAGCGGCAATTATTTTCTTCATCGCCAGCATTTTCTCCGCCAGGAATAAAGAAGAAAAAACATCCTGAAACGCCCATGACCACCCGGCTCGTTATTCTGTCAGGACTGCTTTTGTGCGGGAGCCTCGCCTCCGGCAAAAATGAATTGTCCTTCAAGGAAACGGTGGTTCCGGTAAAGGTGGCTCCGGACCAGGACAGCATCACGGCATCCTTCTCCTTCACCAACACTTCCGGCACCCCGGTCACCATCAGTAAAATCCACGTTTCCTGCGACTGCACCACCGCCGGAGCGAAGGATAACAAGCTGACGTATGCCCCGGGGGAATCCGGCGTCATCAGCGCCGTAATGAAAACCGGCAACTTTTCCGGCACCGTGGACAAGGACATGACGGTGTACGCCAACGGCTCCGCCTACAAGCTGGTCATACGCGCGCAGATCCCGGACATCATCCGGATGGAACCCCGCAAGCTGGAATGGGCCAGAGGAGAGGCCGCCGCGCCCAAAACCATAAAAATCACCATCTCCAAAGAACTGCCCGTCAACCTGACCACGGTGGATTTGACGGGAGACGCCTTTGACTACGAGCCTGTGACCGTGAAAAAAGGCAGGGAATATAAAATCATCGTCACTCCCAAATCCACGGCCAGGCCGGCCTTCAACACCATCTGGGTGCGCACGGATTCCGCCGTGCCGCGCTACAAACGCCAAATGGGGTTCCTGGCCATCAAGGAAAACTGACATCCGCCCTTCCTTCCATGAGAGACGCCTTTTCCTCCGCTCTGAAACTCCTGCTGGCCGTATTTCTGCTGGCCGTAGGCGTCGCCGCGCTGGATCTGCGCGTCATCCAGCCGTTCCGCACGCCGCCCTGCAACCCGGAAACTCTGGAGGAAGGGCACGTGTGCCTCTCCCAGGTATTAAAGGAATGGCCGGGAAAAATCCTCTGGATAGATGCCAGAAAGCAGGACGACTTTGAACGCCATACCGTCACCCGGGCCCCCGTTTACCCCATCCGTCCGGCGGATGCCAATTACCAGGAACTCCTGGCGAATGCCATGGAAGCCCTGATGACGGCAGAGGACAGGGGATTCTGCATCGTCATCTTTTGCAGCAGGGACTGCACCTCCAGCGCGGCCGTGGCCAATGAACTGAAAAAGCCGGAATACGGCATCCGCGCGCCCATTTTCATTCTGGAAGGAGGCTGGGATGAATTGCGCAAAGAACCCTCACTAGTACCATAGCCATGCTTGACACAGCAACCATTCGCCCGCAGTTCCCCATTCTGGAAACCAGCGTGCACGGCAAGCCTCTCATTTACCTGGATAATGCGGCCACTACGCAAAAACCCCTGGCCGTGCTGGACGCCATCCGCCATTACTACGATACGGAAAACGCCAATGTGCACCGCGGCTCCCACTACCTGAGCCAGCTCGCGACGGAAGCGCATGAAGAATCGCGGGAAACGGTGGCGCGGTTCATCAACGCGCCGGAAACGGCGGAAGTCCTGTTCACTTCCGGCTGCACGATGGGCATCAACCTGGCGGCGGATACCATCGCCGCGTCCGGCATGGTCAAACCGGGAGACGAAGTCATCGTAACCGCTTCCGAACACCATTCCAATATCGTTCCCTGGCAAATGCTGTGCGAACGCACGGGCGCCGTCCTGAAAGCGGTTCCCCTGACGCCGGGCCAGACTCTGGACATGGAAGCTTACCGGAACATGCTTTCCCCACGCCCCCGCATCGTAGCCGTAGGACACGTTTCCAATACGCTGGGAACGGTTAATCCCGTGAGGGAAATGGCCGCGCTCGCCAAGGAGAACAGGCAGGAAACCATCGTGCTGATTGACGGAGCCCAGGCTGTTTCCCACATGAATGTGGACGTTCAGGAACTGGGCTGCGACCTGTACGCCTTTTCCGGCCACAAGCTGTACGCGCCCACCGGCATCGGCGCGCTGTGGGGAAAAAGGGAGCTGCTGGAGAAACTGCCGCCGTGGATGGGCGGTGGGGAAATGATCAAGGAAGTCACCTTTGAAAAAACCGTTTACAACGACATCCCTTTCAAATATGAAGCGGGAACGCCCAACATTGGCGGGGCAGTGGGTCTGGCGGCCGCCATCCGCTACGTCTCCGGGCTGGGCCTGGACAACATTGCCGCCCATGAACAGAAACTGACGGATATGGCGGTGGAAGGCCTGAAGGCCATGCCGCGCCTGACCGTACTGGCCCCGGACGTGCCGCACAGCGCCGTGGTCTCCGTCCTGGCGGGGGGCATCCACCACTATGACCTGGGTACGTTGCTGGACCAGATGGGGATTGCCGTAAGAACCGGGCACCATTGCTGCCAGCCGCTCATGTGCGCCCTGGGCACCACCGGGACTACCCGCGCCTCCTTTGCCCTGTACAATACGGAAGAGGAAGTGCAGACCTTCCTCAAATCCATGAACCGGGCGCTGGACATGCTCTCCTGAATAACCCTCCCTTCCCTGCTTATTTACACCGCGCATCATGAAAACGGTTTCCATCCTTCTCTTAGGACTGGCCATAAGCCTTTCCGGCTGTTCCCTGCACCAGCGGCAGGAAATGGAGTACGCCCATTACCAGGATGACGCCGCGGCTATCCGGGAGGCCTATGCCGCATGGCTCATTCTTTCCTCTCCCAACCGCAGCCGGGAATGGCCGGAAGCCCGGAAAAAATACAA
>ENA-OPSH01001167-OPSH01001167.1-human-gut-metagenome-genome-assembly--contig:-NODE-1167-length-12125-cov-2.370505_pt1 | contig 12125 bp, 10 predicted proteins | sample MGYA00241802_ERZ501895 | MGnify/ENA primary metagenome ERZ501895 (study PRJEB25962, sample SAMEA2042304) | human gut metagenome | biome: human gut; feature: human-associated habitat; material: faeces...
GGGCCAGTTCGGTCTGCAGCTTGCCCTCGTTGGTCACGGCGCGGCTGCGGAAAATTTCCAGAATGAGCATGGTGCGGTCGATCACTTCCAGCCCGCCCAGCGCATTGGAGATGTTGCGGATCTGGCTGCCGGTCAGCTCGCCGTCAAAGATGGCGGCCTCGGCATCGGTATTCAGGCATACCAGGCGCGCTTCCTCCACTTTGCCCTCCCCCAGAAGGGTGGCGGCTTCGGGGATGCTGCGCTTCTGGCACACGGTAGCAACGGCCTGCATGCCGTTGGCTTCCGCCAGGGCGGCAAGCTCATCCAGGCTGCGCTGGGCGTCAAACTTGCCCTGGTCCAGCGCCAGCAGCACAACGCGCACCGGCGGGCGCTCGCTGTCCAGAGCCTTCTGCCCAACAGGGGCGTCCTCTGCCGGGGCCTGGGTAGCGGTAAAGTCCAGGGTGATGGGGTCCTTCATTTCGTCCATAGGGGTCCTTTCTGGCCGTATTCGGCCAGGTCAGCAAAAGTATGGGGCAGGGGAGTGAATGTCAGACGGTTGTCTCGGCATTCTCCGCTGGTTCCGTTGGTTCTGCCTGTACAGCGGGGGCAGCGGCTGCCGGGTCATCGGATTTCTGGCTGCCGGGGTTCAGCAGGTACCAGGCCAGGCAGGGCACCTCGGTGCCGTCAAAGCGGTGCAGAACGGTATCGTGGTCATAATGGAAGCCGGTCTTGGCCAACACGCGGCTGCTTGCCACATTCTGGCTGGCGTGGAACCCGGCCAGCCAGGGCGCACCTACCATGCCAAACCAGTAATCGCGCACGGCAGCGGCGGCTTCGGTGGCATAGCCCTGGTTCCACCATTTTTTGCCCAAGGTGTAACCGATCTCATACATGCCGCCCAGCAGCTCGGTTTTCACGTTTTTCCAGGCATAGGGCTTTTCACGCTCACAGGATTCGGCGGGGGCAATGCTGATGCTGCCCATCAGCACACCGGTCACTTTATCGCAGATGCCCCAATCATAAAAATCCGGGCGGTCATATTGTTTGACGATCTCGTTCAGATATGCCATCGTTACCACCCAGTCACGGTGGGGCTCCCAGCGCAGGTAGCGGGTCACTTCCGGGTCATTGGCCCAGTTGCCAAACATCATTTCGCAGTCGTCGGTTGTCATACGACGCAGGACCAGCCGCTCGGTGGTCAACTCTTGTGTGCCGCAATGCTTCATCTTGATATACAACCTTTCCTTTGCAGTAGTTATGCTTGGCTGTGCAGCAGATACCGCCGCACAAAGCCCATAAAGATCTGCCACAGCTTGTATAGCTGGGCACGGTAAATGTTACAGTAAATAAACAGGATTGCTGCAGTTAAAACAAACTTGATGATAAAATTGTGGGCGAACACCACGCCGATCACGGCCACACCCACCGCCAGCAAAAAGCCGCAGATCGTCCGGCTGAAGCTGGGGATGGTGCGGTAGTAATACTGCCCGGTCACAGTGCGGTACAAAAACATCGTTGCATTGGCCGCTACCAGGCCGACCGCGGCACCCATTACGCCAAAACGCGGCACCAGCACGGCGCACACGGCAATGTTGGCCGCAACGCCCACGGCGGTTCCAATCGTATCCTGGAACGGCTTGCGGGCAATGGTGTTGCCGTACACCGTGCCTTCGCACAGGATGGCGAACACCACGGCCAGCATCATCAGCGGAAAGTAGGGCAGGCAGGCCGATTTGGCCGGGAAGATGATGAAGATGATATCCTCAAACATGACCAGCAGACAGAAAAAGCCGAAGATCAGCAGGTTCAGCAGATCATGGATGCGGCCAATGCGCTCCTGCTCGGTGCGGTAATGCGCGTAGACATAGGGGCCCCAGTAGGTGGAAAAACCGGCCTGAATGGTGGTGACAAGCTGGGCCAGGGTGTAGGCGAAATCAAACGAACCCTGCTCCGCCGCGGGGGCGTAATTGCCTAAAAAAGAAAGGCAGATGGCGCGGTACAGCGGGATCAGGATGGCCGCAGGTGCCAACACAATGCCGTAAGGCAGTGCCGCCCGGTAAATGTGGGCATAGGGGCGCAGGCCGCGCACAGGGGCCTCTTTCGTTTGACCTTTAGAAGCCCGCCGCCAATAGAACACTGCGACCCCCGCAAAGCTGCACACCGCACCCAGCACAAAAGCGCGGGCGTCCTGGGTAACAAAGCCGGGCAGCAGGTAGATCAGGTTCAGGCAGGCCTGCATCCACAGCGTTTCGGTGGTGTAGGCGCGCACATTGTTTTCCAGCCGGAGCAGCACGTTGAGGTAACGCACCAGCATGTACAGAGCAGCGTTCAGGAACAAAAACGGCACCAGCCCGGCACCGCTGGCCCCAAGGCCAAAGGCCGCCGCCAGCGGCTTGGCGAAAAAGATGCTGCCGATGCCGCCCACCAGCAGCATGACCAGCACCGAAAGCCGGGTACACGCGGCAAACATGCTGCGCCCGGTGGAACCGGCAGGCGGTTCGTGGTAAAAGCGCAGCAGGCTTTGGTCCAGCCCAAGCATGCCCACGTTCATCAGCGACATGGTGTATGCCATGAAGGAAGCAGGAACGGCGTAGCTTTCGGCGGGCAGGACGCCCTTGATGACAAGCGCTGCGCCGGAAATGCCAAAGCCAAGGTAGGTGGCAATGGAGTATTTCATCACATTTCCGGCAAAGCTTTCAGTTTTTTTCGGTTCAGACATGGCAGGCTCCCATTTGCAGCGGGCGCACCGCAGCGCGCCGGAAAAACAACTTTATTTTACATATGGCCGGATGCGCGCTTCCATGCGCTGGATCTCCTCCGGCGGGATATAGGCTTTGTCCACATAACCGTAAATGCGCTGGGCAAAGTTGGCCAGCGGCGGGCAGAAGGCAAACACCTGTTTGGGTTCCCACTTGTGGCGGTACAGCATGTGTACCCCCGCCAGTGCGCAGAACTTGAGCAGGTTGAAGTGCGGCGTAAAACCGGGCCCCATCGGTTCATCCCGCGGGGGATTTTTGTACACTTCCTCCAGCAGGTCGGCCATCCGCTTGTAGGCCGGGGCAGGGGAGGGGTCAAAATAGCCCTCAATCACATCCCGTGCAATGGGGAACGGCGGGTTCGGCTGCGCCATGGCAGCGGCAAACTCCGGGTAGCTAGTCACATAGTGAGCATCCTTGTAGATGACGGGGTCATACTCGTGCTCGATGGGCACCGGGCGCAGGATATGGCAGCTTTTGCCCGCCATGTACACCTCGGCGATAGCGGTGCTCATCCAGATGGAGATGGAATCCGCCGCCACAATCCACTGCTTGACGGAATCCGCAAAAATCACATGGAAGTTTGGGCGTTTGGCGGCCAGCTCGTCCAGGGCTTTGCATTTCCATTCGCTGGGGTGGCGGCGGTATACCAGTTCCACCTCCGGGTGGTCACCCAGGTAGCGGTCAAACCAGGCCAGCGTTTTTTCCATCGAAACGCGGTTGGTGCGGGCAAAGCCGGAAAAATCCGTTCCCGCCATTTTGGAAAGCTCGGCCACTTCCTGGTCGGTCATGCTGGCATAGCCAAAGCTGGAAATGTACAGGTGCAGCTGTTTGGCGGGGTCAAGGCCGAATTCCTTGCACAGGGTTTCCTTATCCTTAAAGTAGCCCTTGAACTCCGGCCGCAGAAAGTCCATCATCACAGCGCCGGTCACGGGGGTGTTCTTGGCATCCATGCCATGGGCCTGTAACCGCTGGGCAGTGCGCTGGCCCCAGCAAGTCTGCACGCAGCGCTTGGCGTTGCCGTTCATGTTGAACCAATCGCCCTCCTCCTGCGTGTCGGAGAGCATCTGCTCCCAGTGCAGGTTGACGATCTTGTTGCATTTGCCAATGTTGTTGTACACATGGCTGTTGATGGCTTCGTTGTCATACATGCAGCTGGCAACCAGAACTTCCGGCTTGTCTTTGCCAAACAGGCGCAGATCTTTGGCATCCAGCAGCTGGCGGATGCGCACGGTGTAGCCGCGGCGCTCCAGCTCCAATTTGAGCAAAAGATCGCTCTCATATTCCCGAACGGTGTGTTCGTACAAAATCAAAAAGTCCAGTGCCACAGGGAACCTCCTTTTTGGGGTGGGGCAGCATCAGCGCTGCATATCATCAAACAGTTCGGCTGTCCAGTCCGGCAGGCCGTATTTTTCGTCCAGGTGGAACCCATCAAAAAACTGGGTGTCATCATCGGTAATGCAGCTGGTGCCCCATTCGTAATTCAGCACGGTAAAATTCTGCTTTTCCAACAGCGGCAGAACTTCGTCCTGCATCACGGCGGTAATGCCAAAGGCATCGCATACCTCGGTGCGCACATTGGCGGCCATGGGGGGCAGCACAATGGTCAGCTCCACGCCGCGGTCTGCACAGCGCTGGGCCATAGCCAAAAACTCCGCCAGCTCGGTTTCGTTCAGTGTCCAGTTCTGGCAGCGGGTGGTGATCAGCGCCGGGTACTCATACAGCTTTTTGTGCAGCGGAATCGTGTTCCCGGCATCATCCAGGTAATCCGCCGCGGTCCAGTCGCCGGATTCAATGGTGTCCGGCGTGCCCTTTACGGTGTCCATAAACACGGTCAGGGCGTTCACGTTGTATTCCAGGTTCAGACAGTAGGCCAGCGGGTTGCGCAGGGTGGCTTCCAGCGCCGAAAAGCGGTCGGTGTTATAGCTGCTGTTTAAGGTGTAGAACGAAAGCTCAAACAGAATGCGGTCCACCTGGTTGCCGGAATCCAGCACATAGTTGGCAAGGTCCACACATTCCTTCAGGGAAGCACCGCCAAAGGCCAGGTTCTGCCAGCTTTGCCCGGTCAGGGAATCCACAAGGTCCATATCAAAGTGGGCCAGGCGGCTGTCCCCGATGATCAGGTTGGTGCCGGGGCTCTGCTCATAGGCGCGCACACGGGCCACCGGCTGGCTGGAAGAGGCTGTTTTTTTGATGCCAAAATAATTGTTTGGCTCAAACGCCACAAAAAAGGCAAACCACAGATAGACCGGCACGAACAGCAGCGCCAATTTTTTGATGATATGCTTCACGCCGGAAATCTCCTTTTTTCCATAAGATTAAAACCCTGCATAGGGGCCGAACGCGTTGGCATTAAAGCCGCCGCTCTGCATGATGTACCCCACCAGGATAAAAACGATCAAAACAACATACAGCGCATTGCGGTGCTTGGCGCTTGCCAGGGCAACCTCAGCCGGTTTGTTTTTGCAGGCAAAATTGCGCCGGTGATCCAGCCAGATGCCAAGCGCCAGCGCCAGCGCAGCGAACGCCCAATAAGCCGCTACCATAATGGTATTGGCGTAAAAGCCGGTATACGCTGTGCTGTACAGCTCCCCGGCAAAGCGGGCGGGGGACCAGCTGTTCATCAGGCAGCGGCCCAGGTAGGCGAAAGCATCGCCAACGCCCAGGTTTTCGGCCATGCCGGAAAGGTTGCCGGACCCCACGCGGAAGAACACCATGCTGATGGTCCACAAAACAAACACCACAACCCGCTTGCCCCACAGCACACGGGCCGGGGTGCCGCGCTTTTTGGGTTTGCCAAAGCGGCGGTGCAGCAGCTCTTCGCCCACGCGGTAAACCGCCTGCAGCAGACCCCAGATGATGAATGGCGCGGTGCTGCCGTGCCAGAAGCCGGAAGCAAAGAACACGCAGAACACGCACAGCTCGGTGGGCAGGCGGCCAAAGCGGCCAAGATCTGCCCAGGCCAGCGGCATAAAGAGATAATCCTGTAGCCAGGAAGAAAACGAGATGTGCCAGCGGCTCCAGAAGCCGGAAAAGTTGGTGGCGTAAAACGGGGTCTTAAAGTTTTCCGGCAGGTCCAGCCCCAGCACAAGGCCGGTGGCACGGGAAATCTCGGAATAGCCGGAAAAGCTGAAATACAGATAAAAAGTGTACATCACAGCGGTCAAAATCAGCATGGGGGCGCTGTAATCCGCATAGTGGGGAAAAACCGTATCCACCACCATGTTTAGCACATCTGCCACGGCAATGTATTTGAACAGCCCCAGCGCATATAGCCGCAAAGCGCGCACCGTGCGGGCAGCATCAAAGCGGTGCTCGGCGCTCAACTGCGGCAGCAGCGCACCGGCGCGGCAGATGGGCCCCTGGGTGACGGTGGCAAAAAAGTTGAGGAACAGCGCCAGCCGGATAAAGCTGGTTTCCACCTCGCAGTCGCCGCGGGTGGCGTCGATCAGGTAGGCGATTGCGGCAAAACTGGTAAAGCTGATGCCCAGCGGCATGGCCACCGCGCGCCAGCCGTGCAGCACCCCGCCCAACAGGCCGTTATACTTAAAAAAGGCCAGAATGCCCAGCATACCGATCACGCCAAGGCGCAAAAAGGCGGTTTTGTGTGCGCCGCCCCGCCAGGCAAGGCCGCGGCCGCACAGGTAGGTGAACACCACCAGCGCAATGGTGACCGGCAGCATGGCCGGCATGGCCAGCGCATAAAACACCCACGAAGCTCCCAGCAGAAACACCGGCTGCATGCGCACCGGCAAATGCAGGTAAACGGCAGCCACAACCACCAAAAATGCACAGTATTGCAGGCTTTGCAGCCCCATGAGCGCAACCTCCAGACCTAATAGGAGCGGTACCGCACAACGCACGGCGTGCCGCAAAAAATCCACAGGCAGCAAGGATAAAATAAGACCGCCTGCACCCGCAATATGGCAAAATGGCGCAATATCACAGATTAACTAAACTATTATACCTGTTTTGCCTACTAATGTAAAGTGGGCCGCCCCGCGGGGACAAAATACGCACGAAAAAACGTAAAGAATATTGTTTGCACAGCGGCAACAAAAGCGGCGTTAAAATGTGATAACAAAGAGCAAAACGCGGAATAAAAAGCAAGCCTACTAGGTGTGATAAGTTTCCTGGAACGGTTGCACTGAATACGTGAAAATGATATACTATCATAGTAATAAAAAATAGGCTGGGTGTGTACCAAACTGTCCGGCGGTTGAAGTGCTGGTGGGGCGGACAGTTTTTGCGGGACTGCAAGCAGGGTTCCGCCGCAGGCTTACGGGAGTGAAAAATATGAAAGTTGTAATTCTTGCCGGCGGCTATGGCACGCGCATTTCGGAAGAAAGTAAGTTCAAGCCGAAACCGATGATCGAAATCGGCGGTATGCCCATTTTGTGGCATATTATGAAAGAGTATTCTTACTATGGCTTCAATGATTTTGTGATCTGCGCCGGGTACAAGCAGCATATGATCAAGGAGTGGTTTGCAGATTATTTCCTGCATACCAGTGATGTGACCTTTGACTTCACCCAGGGCAACGAGATGATCGTGCATGACCAGCACGCCGAGCCGTGGCGCGTGACGGTGGTGGATACCGGCCTGAACACGATGACGGGCGGCCGCATCAAGCGGGTGCAGAAATATATCGGCAACGAAACCTTTATGATGACCTATGGTGATGGCGTCTGCGATGTGAACATTGCCGAACTGGTCAAGTTCCATAAGCAGCATGGCAAGCTGGCAACTCTGACTGCCGTGGTGCAGGAACAGCAGAAAGGCGTGCTGGATATCGGCCAGGACAATTCGGTTCAGGCGTTCCGTGAAAAAAGCGTCAACGATGGGGCTATCATCAACGCGGGCTATATGGTGCTGGAACCGGAAGTGTTTGATACCATCAGCGGTGATGATACCATTTTTGAGCAGGCCCCGCTGCGCGAGCTGGCGGCCAAAGGCCAGCTGATGAGCTATGTGCACCGCGGATTCTGGCAGTGCATGGATACCGAGCGCGAAAAAAGTATGCTGGAAAAAATGTGGGCGTCCGGCTGTGCGCCCTGGGAAGTGTGGAACCAACAATGAACTTGGAATTTTACCGCGGCAAACGCGTGTTTGTAACCGGGCATACCGGTTTTAAGGGCAGCTGGCTCTGCCGCATGCTGGTGGGTGCCGGTGCAGTGGTAACGGGTTACAGTTTGCAGCCGCCCACAACCCCCAATCTGTTCACCCTGGCTGGGTTGGAAGGCAAAATGACCAGCGTGATCGGTGATATCCGCAATTTTGCCGCCCTGAAAGCGGCCTTTGATGCCGCCCAGCCGGAAATTGTGCTGCACCTGGCGGCTCAGCCCATTGTGCGGGACAGCTACAAGGACCCGCGCTATACCTATGAAACCAATGTGATGGGCACCGTGAACCTGTTGGAATGTGTGCGTACCGCCCAAACCCCACCGCGCTCTGTGCTGAACGTAACAACGGATAAGGTGTACCAGAATAATGAATGGTGCTGGGGCTACCGCGAAAACGAACCGTTGGACGGCTTCGACCCCTACTCCAACAGCAAAAGCTGCTCGGAGCTGGTGACCCACAGCTATAAAAACAGCTTTTTTGCGGATGGCAGCGTGGCCATCTCCACTGCCCGCGCAGGTAATGTGATTGGCGGCGGCGATTTTGCCAATGACCGCATTATCCCGGACTGTGTGCGTGCGATGGCAAAAGGGGAGAGCATCGGTGTGCGCAACCCGTATTCCACCCGCCCATACCAGCATGTGCTGGAACCGCTGGCGGCGTACCTGCTGATCGCCCAGCGCCAGTATGAGGATAACTGGTACGCCGGCTATTATAACGTCGGCCCGGATGACTGCGACTGTGTGACGACCGGCACCCTGGTAGACCTGTTCTGCCAGGCGTGGGGCGATGGTGCCGCATGGGAAAACCGCGCTGAGGCAAACGCCCCGCATGAAGCAAACTTTTTGAAGCTGGATTGCAGCAAATTGAAATCCACCTTTGGCTGGAAACCGCGCTGGCATATGGCGGAATGTATGCAAAAGACCGTTGCGTTCAGCAAGGTATGGCTTTCCGGCGGGGATATCCCGGCGGAGATGGACAAAGAGATCAAGGAATTTTTGAGTAAGTAAGGGAGCAGACGATGGCAAATTGGAGCAATGAGGCCGAAGCCCGCGAGCAGATCAAGGCGCTGGTGGCAGAATATTACCATGACTTTAAGGAGAAAAAGGCGGATTTCAAGCCCGGCGACCGCGTTACTTATGCATCCCGCGTGTTTGATGAAAAAGAAATGTGCGCCCTGACCGATGCAACGCTGGATTTCTGGCTGACCACCGGCCGCTTTGCGGATGAATTTGAAAAAGAGTTTGCCAAGTGGATCGGCGTAAAGTTCGCCAACCTGGTCAACTCCGGCTCCTCCGCCAACCTGATTGCCTTTATGGCGCTCACCGCCCCGGAACTGGGCGACCGCCAGATCAAAAAGGGCGATGAGGTCATCACTGTGGCATGCGGGTTCCCCACCACTGTCACCCCGGCGCTGCAGTATGGCGCTGTGCCGGTGTTTGTGGATGTGACCGTGCCGCAGTACAACATTGATGTGACCAAGCTGGAAGCCGCTCTTTCCCCCAAGACCAAGGCAGTCATGATCGCCCATACCCTGGGCAACCCGTTTGACCTGTCCGCCGTCAAAGCCTTCTGCGATGCCCATAACCTCTGGCTGGTGGAGGATAACTGCGATGCCCTGGGCACCCAGTACACCATCAACGGCGAAACCCGCTTTACCGGAACCTGGGGCGATATCGGCACCTCCAGCTTCTACCCGCCGCACCACATGACGATGGGCGAGGGCGGCTGCGTGTATACAAACAGCCCGCTGCTGAACCGCCTGATCAAGAGCTACCGCGACTGGGGCCGCGACTGCATCTGCCCGTCCGGCCATGATAACTTCTGCGGCCACCGCTTTGACGGTCAGTATGGCGAACTGCCCGCAGGCTATGACCACAAGTACGTTTACAGCCACTTTGGCTATAACCTGAAAGTGACCGATATGCAGGCCGCCATCGGCTGCGAACAGCTGAAAAAGTTCCCCAGCTTTATCGAGCGCCGCCGCCATAACTGGGACCGCCTGCGCGCGGCCCTGGAACCGGCCGCCGATAAGCTGATCCTGCCGGAACCGGCCGCCAACAGCCGCCCGTCCTGGTTCGGCTTCCTGATTTCGGTCAAGCCGGAATCCGGCCTGGACCGCAACGCCGTGACCCGCTATATTGAGGACCACAATGTCCAGACCCGCCTGTTGTTCAGCGGCAACCTGATCAAGCACCCCTGCTTTGACCAGATCCGCGGCACCGACGCCTACCGCGTGGCAGGGGAGCTGACCAACACTGACTTTATCATGAACAACACCTTCTGGGTCGGCGTGTACCCCGGCATGACCGATGAGATGATCGACTATATGGCAAAGATCATTATTGAAGCGGTGAACCAATAAAATGCGCTGATAAGATGAATCAATAAGAAAAAGCAAAGCCGTGCTGATAAGAAAAAATGGCTGCTGCACTGCGGTAAATTATCAATACAGGCTTTGCTTTTTGATTGCTTATAAAGAATAATAAAGGAACGGGATCCATGCAGAAATTGTTGGCACTGTTGGGAGCAAAAAGCAAAGAGGAATTTGTTGCGCTGCTTGCACAGTTTATCAAGTTTGGCCTTGTTGGCGTAAGCAACACGGCGGTATCGATGGCGGTGTATTACATCTTTTTGTGGATCAGCCCAGACCTGTATATGGTAGGCAGCGTTCTGGGAACAATTCTGAGCATTGCCAATGCCTTTTTTTGGAACGATAAGTTTGTGTTTACCGGGAATGCAAACGATTGGCGCAGTAAACTGAAACGCCTTGGAAAAACATACGTCAGCTACGGCGGCACGTCGATCCTTTCTAATGTTTTGCTTTGGATAGAGGTTACGTTCTTCAGCGTAAGCAAAACGATCGCGCCGATTGTAAATTTGCTGGTCACGATTCCGCTGAATTTTATCATCAACAAGTTGTGGACATTTAAGGAAAGATAAACGAAAAAATGTTTCCCGTCAACGATGTGGAGCTTATCCGGCACGGAAAAGTGCGGTATCGGGATCCCTAACCATCATCCGACTCAACGAGGTTGGTTGGCGGTGCTTTATTGTTGAAAATAAGACTGCAAAATATATCGGTAAAAAATATGGGAAACCAGGGAATATCTGATACATAACCGGGAACAGAAATAGGGCAAGGCTGTGTATGGACAACATGACAACAAATAACGAGAATAAATCTGGTATCAGCATTGGATTAGATCAGCTGTTGCCGGAAGATAACAAATCGGTGCAGCTGGGACTGAATTATGGCCAGAATGAATGCAACAGCCAGCGCGTGCTGAAAGAGAATAACACGAAACGGGGAAAAGGCCTTTTTGGTAAAAAAGAAAGAGGGAGCAATCCGTTCTGGAAAAAAACGGCCAAGTTGTACTGTGTACTCAGCGCAGTGTGTGCCATTGTGGTTATGGTAACGCTGTATGTTACCCATGGCGATTTTCTTTCGTACTTTTTATACCATGATACACTGGATGCCGGCATGGATTTTTTCCATAGCATTGAATATGTTCGTGGACGCCAGCCGTATGCGGTGTTTGACACACTGTATCCGCCCTTGGCAAATTTGTTCTTTTATGCCCTGTTTTTACTTCTTATCCGGCGGAAAAGGACGTTTCTTACAAATAGCCTCATTTTTGATGCGGTTGTCCTAATTTTCAAGGGTAAGTCTCGTCAAGAATGATCGAAGCGCTATGAATATCCCCTCCAAAGGGCGGGTTCAGTTTGGAGAGTTTCAACTCGATAGCTGCCAGCTGGGGAAAACGCTCCTTCAGGGCATACAAAATCCGTCCTGCCGCATGCTCGATCAGTTTGGAAGGGATATCCATCTGTTCTTTTACAACCTCATAAACAGCGGCATAGTTGATCGTATCGTCCAGTTCATCACTTCTTACGGCCTGTTCCAAAGGTGCCGTAAGGATCAGGTTCACAACAAAATTGTTCCCTACCTTTGTTTCCTGCGGCATTACACCGTGATAGGCATAGAATCTCATTTCCTTCAGTTCTATTCTTGTTGTCATAATTCGTTATTTTATCTGTAAATGTAAATAAAGTAAACCTTTCTGCAAAAAAATAGTCTTATATTTGCGATATACGAGGGTGAGTCCCATGAATACCGATATTTGACACCCCCTCAACAAACAATACGAAACATGATGGGAATAAAGCAAAAAGAAGAAAACACGAATGGCGGCCTGCATAATACCCTCGCCGCCGGCACAACCGTAAAAGGCGACATCGTGACGGAAACAGACTTCCGACTGGATG
>ENA-OPSH01001171-OPSH01001171.1-human-gut-metagenome-genome-assembly--contig:-NODE-1171-length-12087-cov-2.116938_pt1 | contig 12087 bp, 11 predicted proteins | sample MGYA00241802_ERZ501895 | MGnify/ENA primary metagenome ERZ501895 (study PRJEB25962, sample SAMEA2042304) | human gut metagenome | biome: human gut; feature: human-associated habitat; material: faeces...
TTCAGAAAAATTTCAATAACAATTAAAGAAAAAAGGAGAGCTAAAACTTTAACGGTTTTTCAACCGTTCCAAAAATTCCTTTTTACGTGTGCGCGAGAGCAGACAAGACTCATCACCCTCAAAAAATACCATATTAGCTGTACGATCAACGCTGGCGACATTGCTAACATTGACAACAAAGGAGCGATGCGTTTGGAAGAAAATGTCATCCAACTTTGCTACCTCTGCAATCTTTCCATAGAATTCTACCAAGTTTAACTTGGTGTGGGCAATCAACTTATGGGGTACCGGAGCTGTCTCAATATATAAAATATCTTCATAAGGAAGATTGACATCATTTTTATCTGTTTTGACAGTTAGGCTCTGAGCCTTAGTTTCTTGTTCAACCTGTGACTGAGCAAAATCTAATAGTTCTACTAGGGCTCTCTTAAGATCCACATCGTCCATGGATTTATCTACAAAATCAAGGGCTTGAATCTTATAACGAAAGGTCAAAGGCATAAATTCGGAATAGGCCGTTACAAAAGCAATTTGTGCCTTTAAATCTTCTTTTCGAATCTCCAAGCCAATATCTAGTCCCTGCTTGGTCTGATTCTTGAGGTCAATATCCAAAAGATAAACCATGGATTTACCCGAACCTCTATCAGCATCTAACAAGTCCTGACCCTGTTCATAAAAAGTAATCCCATCAACAACGGCCTTCGACTCCTCAACTGCTTCGTCCAATAAACGACTAACACGATGACGCTGCAAGGCATCATCTTCAAGGACGATAATAGAAAGCATCTTATTTCCCTCTTTCTTTCTAATATACTTTAATATACCTACCTAACATTTTATCATAATTAATCGGATAATATTCCTTTTTTCACAGCATAAAGTCTTTTTATCTCACCTAATTCCATTTATAAAACAATTGTTATCTCACCGTCACTTTATATTCATTTTTAGGTGTTATCATGAGAATTGTTTTTGTTTTAAATTAAAAAGGAGAAAGTTATGTTACGTTCATTTAAAACACAAGGGACTAAGACAAAGACCATCTTGACCCTTGCAACTGTCGGTATCATTAGTGCTTTTCTTGTGGGAAGTCCTCAGCATGCCTCTGCGGATCAAACCTATGTTTCAGATCCTAATCAGGCTCTGACATTTTCCGAACTTGAAACAGGTACAACTACAAATACCATCGCTCAAACAGGTGTTTCTACTGAAACACCTACTACTGTGACTACTATATCACATACCTCTGTGGATGATCTTCATACACATGAAAATGACTATGAACAAACTCCCACAAACACTCCAACTTTTGAGGAATTGAAACAAAATAGTCAAACAGCTAGCAGTACTGTCGATAGCCAGACTGGAAGCAAAACCTATGAGACTAGAATTCCGACAAATACAGATAGCAATCATAAGGCTGTAGAAAACCAGTCTGAACCAAAGACCGAAACTGTTGCTCAAGCACAAACCTGGTCAAAAGATGGTGCCACATGGGTTTCAACAGAAATTAATAATGGTAATGTTCATAAGATTCTATCTACTTATATTCCAAAACCATTAACACCTTCTACAAAACCAACGACAACAGCTACACCGAAACCTAAACAATCAACTCCTGCTGTTAGTCAACCTAAAAAACCAGCCACAGTCGCTAACAAACCTAAAACACCTACAACTCAGCCTAAGAAACCAACAACGACTGTCACTAAACCAACAACTCCTAAAGCCACTCCTATCCAACCTGCTAAACCAGTGGACCGAATTGCTCAAGTATGGCAAAAGAATAACGAACTCGTAAAAGAGAATTACGATACTCCTCACTGGTCAAGTAAGGAAGCGACAGTTTTCATCAATGCTAAAAATCCTGAAATCGTGAATGCCTACAAACAGGCTATCACTTCTTGGAATAACACTGGTGCCTTCAATTTCTTGCTCACTAACGATAAACAAAAAGCCAACATCATTGCTGATGAACGTTATGAAGGTAATGTGGCAGCTCCTCTTGGGGTTACCTACTCTACTTACTACCTCCCAACTAAGCAATATAGTAATGCTACTGTTTACTTGAACACCTTCCATGTTCAAAACAATTATTACCAAAAGAACGGTGGGAAACTCCTTAACACTGCGCAACACGAATTAGGACACTCAATTGGACTTGAGCACAACAGTGCTGTTGCCTCTGTAATGGAACCTAAAGGTGGTAAGACAAGTATCCAACCTGTTGATATTAACAATGTTAAGAAACTCTATAGCAAGATTTAAGTTCTTACACCATCACTACAAATATAAGCAGACCTATCAGGTTCTGCTTTTTTTATACAAGTGAGATGACCATTCAAGACCAGAAAATGACTGTTCATGATTTTTTCTTACATATTTTTGGATTATGTAAAGTTTTCTTCATTTTTTTTGGTAAAATAGAAAATGTAAAGAGAGACCGGATGAGTTAGAAAACTCGACTTTGTTAGTTTTTGCTCATTATTCTCATAAACAGAATAAAAATAGTCTAGGAACCCTTCTTAACATTTATACCTATCTTCCCCAAACACTTTTCCCCCATTCCTAGATTATCAGATCTCTCATAAGAAAAGCGTCTAGCTCACCCGGCTAGGCCTTTTTTCTTTTTCCATACTTTTGCTATAATAGAGTCATACCGTTTGAAAGGAACTCATAAAATGACTATAGATCAGCAACTTCTTTGCTACAAACGTTTACCAAACTGGACAGCTACAACACTTCCGGAAATGGTGACGCAAAAACACAATACTAAGGTGGGAACTTGGGCTAAATTGACCGTTCTATCAGGATCTCTCCGCTTCTACGAATTAGATGAAAAAGGACAGGTTACTGCAGATCACCTTTTTACCCCCGAGACAGAGATTCCTTTTGTTGAACCACAAGCTTGGCATCGCATCGCTGCTGCTTCAGATGATTTGGAATGCTATCTTTCTTTTTACTGTAAGCCTGAGGACTACATGGCTAAAAAGTATGACACTAGGGCCCACTCCGAGGTTCTTGAAGCTGTCCAATCTGGCCATATCAAACCTGGTCGCACCCTTGACCTAGGCTGTGGTCATGGCCGTAACGCTCTTTATTTGGCATCTCTTGGGCATGATGTTACAGCCGTTGATGTTAATAACGAAGCTACACAACGCATCCAAATGATTGCAGATGAGGAAAATTACAATGTTAGAGCTGGCTACTACGATATCAATGCTGCTGCTCTTCCTGAGTCTGAGACCTTTGATTTCATCCTCTCAACAGTCGTCTTTATGTTCCTTGATCCCGATCAAATTCCGGCTATTATCAAGAATATGCAAGAGCGTACTGTTGTCGGTGGCTACAACCTAATTGTTTGTGCCATGGACACTGAGGAGCACCCTTGTACCATGCCTTTCCCATTTACTTTTGAAGAGGGTGAGTTGAAGAACTACTATAAGGACTGGGAGTTAGTCAAATATAACGAAAATCTTGGTCACCTTCACCGTTTGGATGAATATGGCAATCCCATCGCCCTTCAATTTGCAACCATGTTAGCTAAGAAGGTTAAATAAGAGCGAATAACTGTAGACGAGCTGAGCACAGCTTGACTTGTCTTCAAAGTAAAAACTAGGAACCCAGTCGGATTCCTAGTTTTTAATTGTTTACAATGTCTGCATATCCTGATTTAAGGTCTGCATTTTCTGTTTCTTTGACATAATAGACACCACCATTGGTAGTTGGTGAATAAAGAACAAAGGGAGTCCCATCTTTTTTAATGGTAAAGAAATAACGGTGAACTGATACATTTTCCCATCTCTCGTAAACGGAAACAATAGTATACTCAGAACTGCTATTACCATTTGCAGCATAAGTAGCATCCACAGTCTGGTTATGATCCGACATCCAACGGATAGGCAAAGAAGAAGCCTCATTGGTGATTTCTTTGTATCCAGGCTGATTCATCTGATTGCCCCAAGAAACCATCAAACTAGCAAGTCGACTAGCCTTATCATTGGTCCAACGTGGATTTTCAGTATAGGCTTCCTTGGCATGGTTAGCATCAGGTGTGTCAATACTTGCACTGCTAGATTCACTCGTCTTCGTATTTTCGGTCGATGACGTACTTGGCTTTGCACTAGCCTTATCTGTCGATGAAAATATCGAGCTAGGCACTGTGGCAGATGACTTAGTCTGTTTGACGTTCTTCATTGAACTAGAGACTAGAGTCAAGCCAATGCCAACTACGATTGCTACTAGAGCCCCCAGAAGAATATAGATATAATTATAATTTTTCGAGATTCCAATAAGGCCAGACTGATAAGCTAATTGTAGTTCATCAGGTTTCGGTTTACGCCCTTGAACTTGCTCAAAACGACCTATCCATTCTGCTTCTGATAGCTTTCGCATAATTTTCCTCTTCTCTTTATCAATTATCTTCCATCCTATCATAGAACAGTGATGATGACAATAGTAGAGAGAACTTGAGGTCTACCTTCAACCAATTACCCTTTATTTTCAAAATAACGACGAACAAGTCGATTCTAGAAGGGTTGTTTCTCCAAAAGTTGAAATGCCAAGTTCAATCGTCATAAATCTTTTCTCCAGTGATTCTTTAATTTTTTATTGATAATTATCACTAATTAGTAATAATTATCAATAAAAAAGCCTAAGACTCTATTTTCCAAGAAAGGCTAATAGGGTTAGGCAGAAAAGGAGAACTAAAACACCCATGACCACTAGGAGACTAATCTTATAGCCTAGGGGATTTCTAGGATTTAAACTGGTTCCAAGGCCATTCCTACGGAGGACAAATAAGGGTTCTGAGGGAGATTGCTTAAGGTCGTAGACTAAGAGATACCTTAAGCAAAATAGAAAGAAGAGACTCATCCCTGGAAAAATAGCAAGGGGAAGAATCATTCCCCGTGACAGACCAATCATGACAGTAATAATGATTTCTATCAACAAGAGCACCCAAAACAAGTAATAAATGTAGGATTGCTTTTTCATTAATATGTACCTCTCAATCTAAGATAAGTATACTCCTCCTAGCTTCTCATATCAAACCCATAACTCGCCTGACACCTTATTTTCTGCTACAATAGAAAGGAAAGATTCAAAAAAGGAAACTGTACACATGAAATTAATTTCTTGGAATATTGATTCCCTAAACGCCGCTCTCACTAGTGATTCTGCACGCGCTCAATTATCACGCGCTGTTATCGACACCTTGGTCGCTGAAAATGCAGACATCATTGCTATTCAAGAGACAAAACTGTCTGCCAAAGGTCCGACTAAAAAGCATTTGCAAATCTTGGAAGACTACTTCCCTGACTATGACAATACTTGGCGTTCATCTGTTGAACCTGCCCGTAAAGGTTATGCTGGAACCATGTTCTTGTATAAAAAAGAATTGACACCAGTCATTACTTATCCTGAAATCGGAGCACCTTCAACCATGGACTGTGAAGGGCGCATCATCACTCTTGAATTTGACAATTTCTTTGTGACACAGGTCTACACACCAAATGCTGGTGATGGCCTTAAACGTCTGCTTGAACGTCAAATCTGGGATGAAAAATATGCGGATTATCTAGCTGAATTGGACGCTCAGAAACCCGTTCTTGCGACTGGTGACTACAATGTTGCCCACAAGGAAATCGACTTGGCTAACCCTTCAAGTAATCGTCGTTCACCAGGATTTACTGATGAAGAGCGTGCTGGTTTCACTAACCTCCTTGCAAAAGGTTTCACAGATACCTACCGTCACCTCAACGGCGACGTTACAGGAGCTTACACTTGGTGGGCCCAACGTAGCAAAACATCTAAAATCAACAATACAGGCTGGAGAATCGACTACTGGTTGACTTCAAATCGTATTGCCGATAAGGTCACAAAATCAGACATGATTGACTCTGGGGATCGCCAAGACCACACACCTATTGTCTTAGAGATTGATTTATAAAGTATCTCTAGACATAAATCACAAAAAGAGTAGACCTGCTACTCTTTTACTATGCCCAATAATTAAGGAGAAATATGAAAACAAAACTTAACATCACTCAAAAACTTGTTCTGTCAGCTATAATGATGGCCCTTTATATCGCTATCCTCTTTGCTTCACAAGCCGTTTCCTTTGGTGCGGTTCAGATGCGTCTGGCCACTGCTTTATATGGATTGACTTATATCTTTCCATTTTTGGTATTCCCTATCAGCATAGCCAATGCTATTGGTAACTCTTTTGGCGGATTGGGATTAATTGACGTGGTCGGTGGCTTCTTTGCTAGCTTTTTAACAACCGGTAGCATCTACCTCATCCGTAAAGCTAAGTTATCTAGCTGGTTTATCATTCTTCCAATCCTACTCATTCCTGCCTTAGTGGTACCAATCTGGCTTAGTGCTTTGCTCAAACTTCCTTATTTTGCTCTCGTTATTAATCTCCTCCTAGGACAATTAGTGCCTGCAATCTTGGGAGCAGTTCTAGTACAAGAGTTAGCTAAACGAGGATATAAAGACTGACAAACAAAAATATCTCTGCACATTGCAGAGATATTTTTTAGTAATGATATGCTTTCTTGTAAGCTTCTCTTGGTGTCAGCTTGTCACCAGAGATAAGCAAACGGTAGTCAACATTAGTAGGATCTTTCTGATAGTCATCAACCCAATCTTGATTCATTTCGAGATAAAGATTATAAGTTCCCAACTCAGTCGAAACAGTACCTACCTTGTAAAAATCTTTATAACGCTTTTGGTTATCCGTTTTTTTCAATTTTTCATATCGATAATAGGTTCTAGCAAAGTCAGTGAACTGGTATTCTTTCTTATCTTTTCCAGAGCCAGTTGTGACTTCAATGGTGCCCTTGTTATTTGTTAAATGCAAATCATAATCATAATCATTGTGACTATTCACTTGGAAAACACCTGAAGTAATGTCACTATCATCAGAGAATGTCTGAATGTCAGCGAACTTAGCAGCCTGCCAAGAAGTAGGGACTCCTTCATATTCACCATCACTCTGTAGACCTAGAAGTGACCAATAGTGACCGAGATAGAAGGTATTAGACTTCTCACGATCTGTCACCAGTTCACCTACCATATTAAGATTTTCAGCACCCAGACGGTATGGGTTAGAAAGATAACCAAAGACTGGGAAGAAATAAATGATGACTGTAAAGGTCAAGAGGGTCTTCATATTAATCTTATTGATAGCCCAGAAGAAATAAGCAGCTGAGAATAAGAGAGCGTAAGCAGCCCCGTAGCTGAACTTATGCGCATGGGCGATCAAAAGTAAAATGAAGAAAATAGGTTGAATAGGACGGACCTTATGATAGATGATAGAGAAAACGTCCTCCTTGTCTTCCTCAGATTTGAAAATCAAGGACAAGACAATAGTCAAGAGTACAAAGAAGGCGCCAAACCCGAAACCAACATCATTTGGACGGAAGAAGTAAGCCAAGATGGACATGTCCATTACCAAAAGCCAGACAGATGCAAATTTGATTATGTTGTTACCAAATTTTGCAGCCGTTTGACTAGGTGCCTTTAAAGGTACCTCGAATGCCTGTGCAAGTGCTCTTTCTTTGGCTTGGCGTTCGGCCTCTATTGCCGCTTTCATTTCCTTAGTACGGCGTTCCTTTTGGAACAAATGGGCAACCTTGGTCGGTTCATCTTGCCTTGACTTGGTGATACTCAAAAAGAGTAAATATTGCATGGCAAAGATAAGAGCTGTGTTCCCACCGTATTCTAGGAAGGAACCATCCCAAATACTAGAAACAACTGCAAAAACGATATAACCCCCAATTGAGATTAAAACCGTCAGGAGCAAATGAATCCAACGATAGCGGTAAGTGTATTTATCAGTTGTATCTCGTCTCAAAAACGTGTCACGTGGGTAAAGATACCAGATAACGAAGATAAGTTCAATGGCCTGAACTGCTGTTAGAAAACCAACATAGTTGAAGCCAAAAACGGCTGCTACCACATTGATGAGATAGGAAATAATAGCCAAAACTCGCAGACTGGTGCGCTTAGACAAGAGTCCAATACTCATCAGGGTGATAGTTGAGAAGGCAGAAAAACCAGCGCCCATCTTATTATCAAAGATAAACACATTGACAAAGGCAAAAATCAAGATTCCTAGAAGAGTTAAGACCTGTTTTTGCATTTCTTTTTTCTTTTCTTTCATATTTTCCCTCCTTATGGAAATGATAACGCTTCTGTATTCCTATTTTAACACAATTATACTGTTTTTGTCAGATTTGAAAAGACATTCGGATAATCGAATGCCTTTTTTATTAATTATCCATTGCTTCAATCTTAAGGAAAACAAAATCTCCATCAAAGCGTTGAATATACTTTTGAAAGCCTAATAAACTAAAGGTTTCAATCTCATAACGGACCTGATCAACACCATCACTAGTGCTTTCCTCTAGCAATTTTAGTTTTGGGATATCGGATTCCAAGACATCACGGTAAAGTCCTTTATACTCAAAGATAATTCGAGCCCACTCATTCCCAGAAAGCATTGAGAAAGCCTGGTAACGCACCTGCTCATCTGTAATAAGACGGGCTTGTTGTTCTGGACTAAGCGTGAAGGCGACGTCATTTTCAGATTTATGAATGGTCTGAAAACGATCGACACGGAAATAACGTATTTCAGAGAACTTGTAATCACAAGTAAAGTTATTATCCAGTTTGTAAGAAATACAGTAGAAATAGTGGTTGTCAAAAATGACTGAAATTGGAAAGACCTTATATTCCTCCACTTTTTCTCCTGGCTTACGATAACTAAAAGACAATGGACGTTGGTCCACTATGGCATCGAAAATGGCTGAAATAGCTGGTAAGAGTGACTTATCTTGATCCTGATAAATCTTAAGTTCTTGATAACTATCTAGTTCTAGCTCAGTCAATCGCTTGATTCGTCTGCGCTCCTTGTCGTCTACAGCCCTCTCAACAAAGATGTTGATTATCTCTGCTACTTCATCCTTTCGAAGGGCACGACTCTCTAAAAGAATCTTAGATAAGATAACTGCCTGATTGTATTTAAGGTTACCGTAGCCTTGTTCATACTGAGCATGGTAGGAACCGTATTTTCTGGAATACTTAACCTTCATATTTGGACGGAGTTCAGTCAAGTTCTCCTTGAGCTCACTCACATCCTCTTTAAGCGTACGCTCACTGATACCAAAGCGAGCTAGGTAGTCCGTTTTTGAAATGTCATTTCCCTTTTCCAATTCGGACATAAAGTACAAGAGACGTTTGGTTTTTGATGCTGTCATTATAAAATCCCCCTTTATAATCAAACCTCTTATTACTAAAAAATTGCTGTCTAGTTATTAATTATCATAGATAGTCATCACCAGTGGCCACGAGCCACAGAATTATAACTCAAATAATAGTCCTTTTTCTTTTCGTTATACTCATAAGAAGACCGACATCCAGCTCACACTTAAGAGTATCAATGGCAAAACAAGGGTCAAAAAGAAATGTCGCTTTTCAGCTTTTTCCTCCTGAAAAGCAGATTCAAACTCTGGTCCTTGATTACTAAAAGCCGACTCGAAAGCCTGATCACCATTCTTTCGATGATCATCACTTAAATAACGTTCACTTTCTTTATTAAACATCTACTCCTCTAAATATTCTATATAACAATTTCCCAGTTTTTTCTATTGTAACAAATGAAAGCGTCATTTTCTACAAATATACTTAAAAAGCAACCTATCTTAGGTTGCTTAAAGGTTTAACATTAGTCATTCTCAATTTTTTCAGCTTCTGTACTGAATTTTTGTGCGATGGCTTCAAGGGCTAATTCATCTGTATCTGGAAGAGTGATGGCATCATCAGAAATCTCATCAATATTTGCATAAAATTCAATATGATTCTTCAGATTTTGGAGATGAATTGGTGCATCACCACCGTATTCGCCATCGAGGTTAATCATCATACGATCATCACTTAAAGGCTCAATATACAGCGAGCTCGTTTTGATATAGGAAATTCTCTTGTCATAGATGTGTTTACCACCTTGGAGAATTTGACGAATGAGGTCAACCAATTCAAAGAGGTTAGCTGTCTTAACCATGATTAGAGTAAATTTACCATCATCCAGTTTAGCATCTGGGGCAATCGTTTCAAAGCCACCAACTGAATTGGTCAAGGCAACGAAAATCATAGAAAGACCACCTTCAAAAACACCCTCATCATGCGTAATACGAACAGGAACCTTCTTAACTTGTGGTAACAACTCTGCCCCCTTAACAAGGTAAGCCAAATAACCAAGCACTGTCTTTAAGCGGCTAGGCACACTATAAGTTAGTTCCGTAAAGGAACCCGCAGCTGCAATATTGATGAAGTATTTATCATCATAGGCACGACCAATATCCATTTGAAGGGTTTGATTTTTAGCAATAACCTTGGCTGCTTCAACAGGATTTCCTCTTGGAATCTTCAAGGCGCGTGCAAAGTCATTTGTCGTTCCCGTTGGAATAACCGCCATTTGTGGGCGCTTTTTGAGTGGGGCAATCCCAGAAACAACCTCATTGATTGTTCCATCGCCACCTGCAGCAATAACTAAGTCAAAGCCTGCTTTAGCTGCACGAGTGGCCTCATTTTTTGCTGAGTTCTCATCTGGTGTTGTTTGAAAGGCTGATGCTTCAAAGCCAGCGCCTTCCAGAATATCCAAGACCTCGGCAACATTTTTTTTCATAATTTCTTGTCCAGATGTTGGATTATAAATTAAGCGGGCACGTTTTTGTTTCATATTGAACTCCTATAAATCCAGCAACCAAGCCTCATCTTTTACGTCAATTTCTAGGCTTTGTGCTTTTTCCAACTTACTTCCGGCATCACTACCAGCAACTACTAAATCTGTTTTCTTAGAGACAGAACCTGTCACCTTAGCACCCAGAGCTTCTAGTTTTGCCTTTGCTTCACTACGTTTAAGATGCTCCAATTTTCCTGTCAAAACAACTGTCTTACCAGATAGGATGGCATCATCTGCTACCTTTTGCCCAAGGTAGGACAAATTAACCCCATAAGTTTCCAGTTCTTTCATAAGAACTTGAGCTTCTTCCTTGTCAAAATAGCGCTGGATGGACTTGGCAATAACCTCTCCTAAACCATCTACAGCAGCAATTGCCTCGACATCTGCACTTGCTAACTCTTGTATACTTCCAAACGCTTCTAGCAACTGCTTACTAACTTTGGCGCCAACATGACGAATACCCAAGCCATAGAGCAATTTCTCTGCAGAATTTTCTTTTGATGCTTGAATGGCTGCATAAAGTTTTTCAGCAGACTTTTCCTTGAAACCTTCCAATTGGAGGAAATCTTGACTGTTCAAACCATAGATATCAGCCACATCTTTAACCAATTCAGCTTTAAAAAGCTTTTCAACCACTGAAGGTCCCATACCTGCGATGTTCATGGCATCTCGAGAGGCAAAATGAATCAGGCCTTCCTTAATCTGAGCAGGACAAGAAGGATTAATACAACGTAGGGCAACTTCATCTTCAAAATGTAAGAGGCCACTACCACAAGATGGACATTGCGTCGGTACTTCCATCGGTTCCTGTGTTGTACGCTTACTTTCCACTACACGAAGTACTGCAGGGATAATATCACCAGCTTTGTAGACAATAACGGTATCACCGATACGAATGTCTTTTTCCGCAATGTAATCTACATTATGAAGGGTGGCCCGACTAACCGTTGTCCCCGCTAATTGCACTGGAGTCAAATTAGCAGTCGGAGTTACTACACCTGTACGACCTACCTGCCAGTCAACTGATAGAAGCTCTGCTTCCTTTTCCTCAGCAGGGAATTTATAGGCAATGGCCCAACGTGGTGCCTTAACTGTAAAACCTAGCTCTTCTTGCATGGCTAAACTATTGACCTTGATAACAACGCCATCAATATCGTAAGCCAAGTCATCACGATCCTGACCGACAGCTTGAATAAAGTCCCAAATTTCATCCATCGATGATGTGACAATACGTCGTGGATTAACAGAGAAACCGAGTTCTGCCACTTCATTTAAGACATCATTTTGTGTTAGACGCTCCGTTGGACTAGCTTCCTGATAAAGGAAAGTCGCCAAAC
>ENA-OPSH01001182-OPSH01001182.1-human-gut-metagenome-genome-assembly--contig:-NODE-1182-length-12003-cov-1.955641_pt1 | contig 12003 bp, 9 predicted proteins | sample MGYA00241802_ERZ501895 | MGnify/ENA primary metagenome ERZ501895 (study PRJEB25962, sample SAMEA2042304) | human gut metagenome | biome: human gut; feature: human-associated habitat; material: faeces...
GCGTTGCGGCTTTCTTCGTACTCGCCTAAGCGTACATCCTCCGAATGACCTTCACGATACTTGCCGCTGGGATCAATCCAGTAACGGTGGTGTGCTCCGGTGATCCATCCTCCCTCCATAATGATGGGCAAGCGAAAGCGGTAAGCGCGGGCAAAATCTTTTTCCCACTGTTCGTAGTAGCCGGTCATCCCAAAAGCGTCGTGACGGATGGTGTATCCTTTGGCAATGGCTCTTTCAAGCAGCCTCTTACTATCAGGGTGTGGTTCCGCCCAACTGATGGTATCTCCGACCAGACGATGGTAGTTTATCACCAATGGCACACGTTTGAAGGCTTTTGCATAGGCATCGGTGATCCATTCAAATACTTCTTCTTTTTTTGAGTAATCATTATATTTCACACCGTGTGCTTCCCCCCATTTGCCAAGCCCATAGGCATCAATAAAATCCACTTTATCGGGGTCGTCAAAAGCAACGGCAAAGGCTTGAAGGAATTTTTCGTATTTCTGTTGGAATACGGCATCGTCGGGATAAGGCGACCATATTTGGGAATTATTAGGATCTTGAAAACCTTTCGCACCGGCTTCCTTTACATAAAGAGGTGTGTTCTGTCCTTGGTCGCGGCTGTCTACATTGATACGGAAAGCCAAACGCATACCACGTTCGCGCACCGAAGCAAGCAATTTATAGATACGTGAGTCCGGATCGTTCCATACATACTTTCCCTCCTTATTCTCAAGCATATTCCAATTGATTCGAATATAACATGTACCGGCGTAATCGCTCACACGAACAGTGGAATCCCCACCATTTACAGGCATAGCATCATAGCGTTGGGTCTGCCAAAAGTTTTCATCCCATGCACGTCCCAGGTACATCACCCAGCCCGTAAGGGGATTTTTGAGTACAGAGGTAGTATCAGGCTCAAAACATACTGTTTGTTCGGGCGCTTTTAGTCCTTTAGTTATAGATACTTGTGTATGTGCCGAAGACCATCCACAGAGTATCAGAGCTGCTATAAAAAGCATAAATGTGTGTAAAAAAGTGTATCTTTTCATATTTTTCACTGGTATTAATAAAGCATAGCTTCTCCTTACGAGAAGGCGTATAAGTTTCCTCTACCTTGCTATGAAGGCATTATAAATTGGTTGATAATAAGTTCTTATGTAATTATTTCATTCGGTAGCAACTGACTACAAAAGCAGTTACTTCTTCACTAAGTAGATTGTATCACCACGAATTTCCATACGAGTCCGCGTCATGGTTTCAATGGCTTGCAAGGCTTCACTGACATGATCACCCAGCATTAATTTGCCATAAATTTTATCTGCCGACATCCCATCGTCAAACAAAATAGTCACTCCATAATAATGACTAAGCCGTTGAGCTACCGACTCCACACTTTCACCATCAAGGTTAATCATACCCTGCATCCAACAAGTGTATTCATCCGTATTCACTGTCCGTTTCTCGGCAAAGCTTCCCTCCAGCAAATTCACCAATTCATTCGGTTTCATACGAACCCGGTCATTGTTTGTCGTTTTCAGTTCTACCGCTCCTTGAACCAACACCACTTGCGAATCCGAAGTATCGTAATTGTTCACATTAAATCTTGTCCCAAGTACCTTCACTCTAAAATTATCGGAATGAACCAGAAACGGATGCTCTGCATCGTGTGCCACATCGAAGTAGGCCTCACCTTTCACGTATACCTCACGGCACTCGCCATCAAAACGTTTGGGATAGCGGACAATCGTACGCGAGTTGGCTACGATCTTCGTGCCATCGGCTAACATCAGCGTCATCTTTTCACCGACAGGCACTTCCACTTCTTCATCATATGCGTCAGCCATCAATTCCGTAACTTCCATGTGGGACAGACCGCCCATTGCATCTTCTGTAACTATATATTTTATACCTATTAAAAAAAGCAGCGTAGCAGCTACTGAGCCGATATACATCAGAACGCGTCGCTGCCTGGTTTTACGTTCATGTTGATGCATTTTCAAAAAGGCTTTTTTCTTAATGCCGGAGATATCTATCTCGGCTGGGGCACTGTGTTCTACAAACGACTTCAATTTGATGTCGCCCGGTAAATCCCCATATGTATAATCATTAATATCTTTATCCATCTTCAATTCTTTTTATCCTTTCAATATCTTTTTCCCTTTTATAATCCTCTCATGAGAAGTTCCCTTCTATTTATAAAGACGCAAAGGTTAGATTTATCTATAGGTTGAAATTCTATTTTTTTTCTTTTAATGCTATTTTTTTATAAATCACCCGTCCACAAGTCTCTTTCTCAAAGCATTCATAGCATATCCTATATGGTAATTCACAGTAGGAAGCGAGATTTGCAACATACGCGCAATTTCCGCATAAGGCATTTGTTCCAATTTAGCCAAAAAGAATACATGCTTGCACTTGGGTGGCAAACTATTGATTGCTTCATTCAAGCATTGGAGTTCTTCATGCGAAAGCATATCATCCATTGGAGTTTGCATATCAGGAAAAGAGAAATCTTGAAGTTCCTCAAAAGATATCTCTTGATTACCCTTTGCCTCCTTGCGCAAATAAGAGATTGACTTACGATATACAATCGTATTCAACCAACTCAACATGCTGGCTATTTCCAAAAGCGTCTTACGTAGTTTCCACACTTCAAAGAAAACATCGCCTACCACTTCTTCAGCCATTTCCTTATTACTAAGGATACCAAAGGCATGATAGTATAACCTCTTTGAATATCGGTTCATGAAACTGTTAAAAGCCAGTTCATCCCCTTTGGAAATCAACAAAAGTTCTCTTTCCAAGTCTTCCATTTAATTAGATTACTATTTTATATATTTACAGGCGCAGAATTCTTGTATGTTATATAGGTGGAGCTACATAATATTAACTTTCTTTATCAATAACAGAAGGAGCCATATCATTACTTTGAAACGAAGTTTGATATAGCCCTTCTATACTCAACAGTTACAATCGGAACTGTATAAAGCAGGTATTCTATTTTTGGCATCCTCTCTATAAGGGAACTGATTATCTCGCCATTTTGTAAATTTCATTGCCCGCCATCAAGAAAGCGCCGACTCCATAAACTTCCGTCATATCACGGGTCACTTTCTTCGGGTCGGCACCGATTTGCTGTACGTAGCCCAGTTTTCCATTCGGTTCTACAGCCGAGACTAATGCATTCCAGCCTTTTACCATCACAGGAAGATAGGTTTCCTTATCCAATAAGCCTTCGTTTATTCCATAAGCAATGGAATAGACAATGAAAGTAGTACAACTCGTTTCCGGTGACGGATAAGAGGCAGGATCCAAGAGACTGGCATGCCAGAAACCGTCCGGATGCTGCAATCCGGCAACACGTGTAGCCAGTTTTACAAATAATTCCTCATAGAATTTGCGGTTCTTATCTTTCTTGGGCAGTTCCTTTAATATTTCAACCAGACCACCAAGCACCCAACCGTTGCCACGTCCCCAAAAGACTTTCTTGCCATTGGCTTCACGCTTATCAAAATAACGCCAGTCACGGTAGAACAAGTTTTCTTCTTTATCAAACAGGTAATCATAAGTCGCTTTATACTCACGATTCATAAATTTGATATATTTTTTCTCCCCGGTCAGCATATACAGTTTGGCATATACAGGAGGAGCCATAAAGAGAGCGTCACACCAAGTCCAACGTTCCAAGGTCTTTAAGTCTCCCTCCACCAGCTTGAAACTGCCTTCGGACGGATGATTGACAATCCATTCCGTACGGGCGAGCGTAGGGATAATCATTGCTTCGTCTTTGTACTTGCGGTATAAATCCAAAAAGGACTGTGACACAGCGATGTCATCAGCATGGTAAAACCGTTTATCCGGCTGCCAGCAATTCCGTCGGCCTATACGGGTAAGCCACTTATAATATGTATCATCATTGTCTTCTTTTTCAGCCAATTCCGCCCAATCCACCATGCCGACATAAAGAGCACCTTGCGGCCAGTTCAAGTCGTCATGTTCAGGAGCGGGATGTGGATTGGCAATCTGCCAATCCGCAACCTTTCGCATGATAGACTTTATTTCTGCTTTTTGAAAAGGAATCTCTGTTGCCATTATAAAAACGGAACATAACAGAGACGCTCCCAATAAAAGTGTTTTTTTCATTATATATTTATTTGTTTATCATTCGGTATTATAACTAAGCCGTAGCCTTTAAAGACATCTCCTTATTTTTCCCATTACCGGATTTTAGTCTACCAGCTCTATCTTTACTTTCTGGTCTTTTACCAGAATATAATATTCTCCGGTTTCTAGAAATCGTTTACCGTTCCCATCAACAAAACCAAAATCACGTTCCAAGTCAACATCAAAACGAAATACTTTCGTTTCACCAGCCTTGATTAGTTGCTTCTCAAAATGTTTCAATTCTTTCACCGGACGAGTAATAGAACAATAAGGGTCGGAGATAAACCAATGTACCGTTTCCAGGCCATCACGTTTTCCCGTATTCGAGACAGAAACTTCTACTGAAAGACTTCCATCACGTTTGACTGTCGTAACAGAAGGAGTAACAGTGCCATACTTGAATTCTGTATAGCTCAGTCCGTGACCGAACGGATACAACGGGTCACTTGTAATGTCCTTATAGAAGCCCTGATGTCCGCGACCGCTCTTACGACGGTTATAATAAATAGGAATCTGTCCTGTTGAATAAGGGAAAGTCATGGCAAGTTTGCCGGAAGGGTTAATACGCCCTGACAATATTCCCGCCATTGGAACCGCACCATTCACACCCGGCTGCCAAATTTCTAATATAGCATCAGAAATAGGTTCTAACCGGTTCAACTCTAACGGGCGTCCGTTCACCAATATCAATACGACTGGTTTACCGGCTTTCTTCAATTCTTTTGCCAGTTCTTCCTGAATCTGAGGCAATGCAATAGAGGAACGGGAAGCATTCTCACCACTCCAAGTCATCATCTCGCCCAGACAAAGAACAACTACGTCAGACCAACGGGCCGCTTCCAATGCCTCTTCAAAACCTTTGCGATTATTTCCTTGTGTGTTGCAACCTAATGCATAACGCAGTTCGGCTTTTCCAGCAAACTCAGTTACCAATCCATTATAAAGCATTGCTACATCCGTATCTTTCCCATGACCGCACCAAGAGCCTAACAAATCCCAGCCATTTTTTGCCATTGGCCCTATTACGGCAATCTTCTTTTTATTTACCAACGGCAGTAGCCCGTTCTCGTTTTTCAGCAATACCATAGATTCTGCCGCAAGCTGGGCTGCGATATCCATACTCTGCGGACGAAAAAAACGTTCCTTCTCTGTTGTAGTCGGAGTATAAGGGCGTTCAAACAAGCCTAAACGGAATTTGACCCGCAAGACACGACGTACTGATTCATCAATCTGAGCCATTGTTATTTTTCCTTCTTCAACGAGCTCTTTCATATGGCGATCGTAAGCATGAGACATCATATCCATCTCAAGACCGGCATTAAAAGCATACACTGCCGCTTCTTTCTTGCTAGCTGCCAATCCCTGATTTTTCAGTTGCTCGATTGCTCCCCAATCGGAAACGATAAACCCATCATGTCCCCAACGTTCTTTCAGAATCTCCGTCATCGTATAGCGATTGGCTGATCCGGGAATTCCACTAATATCATTAAAAGAGCTCATAAGAGTAGCCGCCCCCGCCTTCACTCCCATCTCATAAGGCGGCAGATAGGTATCCCAAAGAGTTTGCGCAGAGATTTCAGTATAAACATAATCACGTCCAGCTTCTGAAGCACCATAACCAATATAATGTTTCAGGCAGGCAGCTATACGGTCTTCGGCCGACATATCATCTCCCTGATAACCACGCACCGAAGCAGCGGCAAATACTCCATTCGCATACGGGTCTTCACCGTATCCTTCGGCCACACGTCCCCAACGAGGGTCACGCGCCACGTCAATCATCGGTGAGAACGTCCAGTCCACTCCCGACATACGGGCTTCTTGCGCAGTAACGGCGCATGCTTTCTCTACCAGTTCAGGATTCCATGAACAAGCCTGCCCCAAAGAAATAGGATATATAGTACGGAATCCGTGAATGGCATCGTAACCAAAAATAATAGGAATGCCCAAACGAGACTCTTCCATAGCCTTCTTTTGCACATTATTACGCAAAGTAGGGTTCGTATCGTAATAAATCAATGAACCGATTTCTGCCGGCACTTTCTTAACCTCTTCTCCTATATTATTCACATTGTTATTCCGCCCCATGGTATATTGGTTTAGTTGCAGAATTTTCTCTTTCAAAGTCATGCGTGACAACAAATCATCAACCCGTTTTTCAATCGGTGCTTTGGCATCCTTATACAAAGGAATACTTTTTTTATCTTTTGCCGAAAGGGCACATGTTACTTCCAACAGGCATAAACCGAAAATTAATGTTTTTCTTCTCATTACGTTTATGTCGGTTAGTTATTATTCTATTAATCCAATTTCTACTGGTCATATGGAAGATACATTCCCACGCGAAAAAGCCAGTAATCTCCTGATAGGCAGAAACGGGATAGAACTTATTTTATTTCATAATCATCCCAATTTATAGGAAAACAAAGCCATCAATCCGATGACCTTGCGCTATCTAAATCTGTCCTAATAAATAGGTGTTTTCAACCCACCCGATATAGTTTCCGGTTTTACAAAATCAACCATATCAGTAACTGCATCCGGTTTCACTACTGCCAGATGCGCCGCATTTTGAGCAATCTTGACTATTTGCGGATCAATAGTTTGAGGCGCATATGAATTTCCAACTACCGTTTGCCTAAAAATAGCCTCAAACCAAGTGCATGCCGCCGTATAGCGACCATAAGTTACTTCCAAATGATAACCATCCCTATTGAAGGAATCTCCCAAGAAAGAAGTACGTCCATTCTGAATAGCAGTTCCTGAAGGAACCAATATATTGAGTTCTGTATTATCTTGCATTGCTTGGTTGGCTGCCGACACAATCGCATTATACATAGTCATCTGATCCCTATTATAATCCGGAAAACTTTCATGTGTTGACGAAGAAGCGTAAGCCCATGTCTGATGCCACATCAACTTTGCTTTTGGACGAAATGTCTGTACTTCAGCTATCAAATCCGCTAGTGCGGCATAAGTTTCATACTTACCCGATTTCCCGCTTGCCTGCTGCAAACTAATGTAATCCCATTTTTCATCAATCAAGGCATCAGACAAGCGATAATTACCTTTATTCACCTTCCTTCCATCTTTAACCTTTCTATATTCATAAGCTGCATTATCACCTTTCATATTATTCAGATGTTTGTCCAAATCACATCCACCTATATACATATTCCCAATGACAACTTCAATACCAGCCGCCTGAGCCAGGTCGTACAAATATTGTTCTACCGCATCCTGAGAAAAGCTATTACCTATTGCCAATATTCTTGTCGGACTTTGATTAACCGTCACGGAAATAGAAGCTGAAAGACGTTTTGTTTCTCCCGGACATTCTATCTTGATAGAAGCCTTTCCGGAAGAAATACCCGCTATAGTAATACTTCTATCATAGTTCTGAGTAACTGTAGCCACATCAGGATTAGAAGAAGTACAAACATATTCCAATTCACGTTCTTCATCTGAGCTAAATGTAATATTCACATTGGTTTCTTCGCCAGTCATTACAGTTATCTGTTCTGAGGCTACTATCATCCACTTATTGTTCAAATAAGGATAAGGTTTTTCATCATCTGAGCATGATGTAAATACATTTCCAAACGACAGGAATATATATAATAGAAGTAAACCACTCCATAGTGATTTGCTTTTCCAAAATAAAGTCTTCATAATAATTAATTTTAGTTACTACTCCGTCCAATCAAATGCAGGAAATAAATGAAATTATTCAATAAATCACTTTACAGTGACTTGCAGCAATTTCACCCAACCAGAATCTGTCAGATTCTTTGTTACAGCCATTTGCAAACCAATCTCATTATCCTTGGTTGTATCAACAAGTCCTACAGCCCAGTTGTAAACTCCAACAGAAACCCCTTTCATTGTTAAATCGAAGTTATATGTAGTCGGTTTTCCTTTTAGCCATGTAGACAAGTCTGTTTGCTCATCAACAAATACTTTTACCACTTTATCATTATTGTCCAACAATGCAAACGCAACTTTATACTTTTGATTCCACTGCGGTATATTCGTAGGGCAATATCCCCATCCCATATTATTCCAACGATGAACAATTGACACCTTCTGCCCACTTGTCGCATCTTTCGGCAAAGAAATCATATCGGGATATAAACGATATCCTCCTTCGGTAACAAAACGCTGTACCAAAGAAAAGCATTTGGTAAACCATGAATTTGTTTCATCTCCCACACGAAAATCCATCATATTTACATGTGCTTCAGCAGAAGCGTCAAATTCCCCCTGACGAACATCTTCCGGATGACCTTCTCTATATTTTCCACTCGGGTCAATCCAATAACGGTGCGTTCCTCCAGTAATCCAACCACCTTCCATTATTATAGGACGTTTATAATTCCATCTTTCAGCATACTGCTTTTCCCAATCCTGATAATAACCCGTCATACCAAAAGCATCATGACGTAGACTATATCCCTTATTTATTGCACTACTTAAAAGCTTTTCTGTATCCGAGGCTACCGCACCCCAACCTGAAGTATTATTGGCACCTACTAATCTATGATAATTGATGACCAAAGGAACTTTCTTAAAACAACGCATATGAGCTTCTGCCTTTTTTATAATTGTTTCCAATTGTTCATCATGCCATTTTTTATCCTCTAGTATCTCTTCTTCTGACATTTGCGCTTTTTCTGCATTAATTTCTCTTTGCATTTCTTCCAATTCACGCTGTGCAATATCATAATATTTCTTTTCAATCACCATAATCTCCCAACTCCATAAAAAAAGAAACAGTCAACATTTTCGTTACAACTGTTTCCTTTATTTTTGAAGTCCCCGGAGCATTTGTATCACTACATTCTGTTCTTTTTCATCAAGATTATTCCAAATATTCAGAACCTCTTGTTGTGATTCTGATAAGCTTACTGGAACATCCATTCCGGCAAAGAATTGTGCCATTGTTACTCCCAGTGCATCACATATCTTTTCTACAGTAGGCATAGTGGGTAAACTTTCTTTAGCAATAATTTTTCCAATCGAAGATTGAGATATACCAGTCAATTGTGACAGCCGATATTTACTCATATCACGTTTTTTACATAAAGCTATAATATTGTCCGCAATATAATCCTCTGTACGCAAGTAAATACACCTCTTTCCGATAGTAGTTACCTTAATTGTAACTAGAAATCCGAAAAAATATTAGAGATGTATCTTGCAAGTATTTACTAAGGGAAACAGTAGTATTAAAACAAAAAAAATAGAACTATATAAAGTTGTATTCCATTAATGTCAGCTTATTATCTAAATGCTCATATTCTCTTTGTATTTCTTCAATTTTATCATATAGTTTCAGCACTGTCGAACCCTTTATCATTTTATTTTCTTGGCACATCTGCCGGAATTTTTCTTTGTACTCCCGCAGTATTCTTCCTTTTTCCTCTAATTCCTCCAGTGTTTTAATTTCCTCTTTATCTGCCATGTATTTTCCTCTCAGACATAATTTTTAATACATAAATGATAACCCTTTTTTCGCTGTTGTTCAATTACAACTTATCGCCTTTTTCTCCCATCAATCGACAATCTTCTTTTTGCTATATACATATGATATACTTCTTTTTATACAACCAATTACTATTGTATAACTCACCATTTTTTCTATCTACAACACAAAAAAGTCAAGTTGTGATGGAAAGGAGGTGAGGACATGGAAATAAATTATGCACTTATAGGCAAACGTATAAGAGAAACCCGCAAACAACGAGGATTATCTGCCGAGGAGCTGGCTGAAATTGCTGATCTTTCTACTGTTTATATAAGCTATATAGAAAATGCCAAGCGTAAACCCAGTTTAGAATCTTTAATCAAAATTAGCAATGCCCTTGAAATTACTATTGATGAATTACTCTATGGGAACTTGTTATACAATCCTACTGAATATCAAACTGACATTGATTTATTAATGGCAGATTGTACCAGCACTGAAAAACGTTACATATTCGAGGTTCTTTCAGCCATAAAAAACATTTTACGAATCAATAATTGGCATCTATCCTCAAAACACAATTACGATGCTGATAACCCGAATGATTATTAAATCATTCAAATATCTATTTCTACATAAACCATCCGTTAATCACTTAACCGATGGTTTATGTCTTTTTCAATCCAAAAATTCTATGATAGTTATATCAACTATAAAGGATGTCGCTATTGATGAAAGAAAGTGAAGAACGAAGCAGTAATATTGATGAACAGAAAGCCAGAATCCGGCAAAGATACAAAGGTATTGATCCAGAAGAACTGGAAGTAATTCCGGCACTTCCACCAGAGGATATTTTTAAAACAGAAAAAAAACTACGAGTAGCTGTATATGCAAGGGTATCTACGGATGATCCACGCCAAACATCCTCATATGAATTGCAGAAAAATCATTATCAGGATGTAGTAAATAAAAATCCGAATTGGATGCTTGTAGAAATATATGCCGACGAAGGCATTTCCGGCACTTCGCTTCAACATAGAGATGCATTCAAAAAAATGATTGAAGATTGTGAAGCCGGAAAAATTGATTTAATCATAACAAAAAGTGTATCCCGATTTGCAAGAAACGTTGTTGACTGTATCCGATATGTACGAGAGCTTTCTTCACTCCGTCCACCCGTCGGTGTATTTTTTGAAACAGAGCATTTAAATACTCTTGATCCCAAAAGCGAAATGATTCTGTCATTCATGTCAACACTTGCGCAGGAAGAAAGTCATACCAAAAGTGAAATTATGAATTCTTCCATTGAAATGCGTTTTCGTCGGGGAATATTCCTTACACCTCCTCTGCTCGGATATGACCAAGACGAAAATGGAGATCTTGTAATCAATCCACATGAAGCTAAAATTGTGCAGCTTATTTTTTATATGTATCTGAATGGAAGCAGTACTCAACAAATTGCTGATTCTTTGACAGAACTCGGTTGTAAAACAAAAAAGAATAATGATGTCTGGTCATCCAGTACCATACTACAAATCCTTCAAAATGAACGCCATTGTGGGGATGTTCTGGCGAGAAAAACATGGACTCCAAATTATCTTGACCATAAATCAAGGAAAAACAATCAAGACCGTAATCAATACAGAAAAGTCGGACATCACGAAGCTATTATCTCCCGAGATGATTTCATAGCTGTTCAAAAATTAATTACAAATGCGAAATATGGAAATAAAGAGATTTTACCAGAATTACATGTGATACAAGAAGGCTCTCTAAGTGGATTTATAAGCATTAATCCAAGATGGTCTGGATTTAAAGCCAGAGACTACTTTGAAGCATCTCAAAGCGTCCTTAAACCGGCAAATATGAATGTACCTGATACAATTACTGCTTCCGCCGGTTCCTTCGATTTAAGAGACTATGAAGTTGCCAGAGGACAATTTTTCTCCTCTGTTGGTCGGATTTCTGTTTCTTTTTCATATAAACAGATCTCTTTTAACAAAGATGCTATACGGAAATTTCCAAACATAAAATTTGTCGAACTGCTAATACACCCAAGCTCAAAACTACTTGCTATCCGACCATGTTCCTCTGAAACAAAAAATAAAGTGCAGTGGTCACGTCTCAAAGATGGTCAACTTATTCCAAAACCAATTTCCGGCGCTGCATTTTTGCCAACATTATACGAGATATTTAAATGGGACAAAAAATGCAAATATAGAATATTAGGAGTTGCCCACCAAAAAGACAATGAAAATGTCCTTATTTTCAACATGGACGATACAGAAATACGAATACCGACAAATACCAACGACGTATCCGCCCCCAACAATAACACGCCTGATACAATATCTGATTCTAAGAGT
>ENA-OPSH01001184-OPSH01001184.1-human-gut-metagenome-genome-assembly--contig:-NODE-1184-length-11990-cov-2.875911_pt1 | contig 11990 bp, 10 predicted proteins | sample MGYA00241802_ERZ501895 | MGnify/ENA primary metagenome ERZ501895 (study PRJEB25962, sample SAMEA2042304) | human gut metagenome | biome: human gut; feature: human-associated habitat; material: faeces...
ATTATCTCGATGCGCAAGTTGCGTGATGAGAATAGTATGTTGAAACGCCGTGATCTTAAGTTGGTCGAGGTACGTGACGCTATTCCGGCTACAGCCAACCAGATCCTTCAAGGTATCACACGTGCCGCTTTGCAGACGAACAGCTTTATGTCCGCCGCATCTTTCCAAGAGACGACGAAAGTATTGAACGAGGCTGCTATCAACGGGAAGGTAGATCGTTTGGAAGGTTTGAAAGAGAACGTTATCTGTGGTCACTTGATTCCTGCCGGTACCGGTCAGCGTGAGTTTGATAAGCTGATCGTAGGCGCAAAGGATGAGTTCGATCGTATCTTCGCTAATCGCAAGAACGTGGTTGATTTCAATGCCATGGACAAAGATGATGAAGAATAGGAACGTTTAATAAACTATAAAGAAAGGCCGGCAGAGCAATCTGTCGGCCTTTTTTGTTCTTCCTTATTTGCTTAATAAATGGATAAACTTTATTTTTGCGAGGTAACAAAGACCATAGATAAATACTGAGACATATAAGAAACATATAATAATCAATATCATGAAGAGAATTTTACTTTGTTTAATGGTGGCTTTATTTGCCACTGGTTGCTTATTCGCTAAAAACAACGATGAGAAAATGAATGTAATGTCTTATAACATCCGTTACGATAATTCGGGTGATAAGGATAATCAATGGAAATTCAGAAGAGATTTCGCTGCTGATTTAGTGAAATTCTATGAGGCGGATGTGTTCGGTGCGCAAGAGGTCTTGAATAATCAGCTGAATGATTTGCTTAATCGTTTACCGGAATACGCTTATGTGGGTGTTGGTCGTGAGGATGGCAAGACGAAAGGGGAGTACGCTCCGATTTTCTATCGTAAGGATCGTTTCTCCGTTGAGAAAAGCGGTAATTTCTGGTTAGCCGAAGATATAAATGCCATTGGTAAGAAAGGTTGGGACGCCGCATGCGAGCGCGTAGCTACTTGGGCGATCTTGAAAGATAAGAATACGGGAAAGAAATTCTTCTTCTTGAATACGCACTTGGATCATATGGGGAAAGTGGCTCGTCATGAAGGAGCTTCATTGGTGCTGGAGCAAGCGAAGAAATTATCCGAGAATTTGCCTATAATCGTGACTGGCGATTTCAATGCCGTGCCTTCTGATGAGCCGATACAAGTATTGACTAATCCGAGTGATCCTCGTCATTTGACTCATTCCCGCACGATCGCAGGGTTTATTTACGGCCCGGAATGGACATTCCATGATTTTGGAAAGATCCCTTACGACAAGCGTGAATGGATTGATTATATCTTCGTGAAAGGGAATATCAAGGTATTGCGTCATGGTGTATTGACTGAAACGTTGAATAACCTGTTCCCATCCGACCATTGCCCGGTAATCAGTACGTTGATACTCGAATAAAAAAGCTTTGTGTGTATGGGGAAAGTAGACGTATTGAAGGAAACTACCCCGCTTTCATCAGAAGATTGCTTCTTGGTCATGCAACGCCCGAAATCGGGGTTTAATTTTCCGTTACATGTACACATGGAGTTTGAGTTGAACTATCTGGAGAATGCCGCTGGCGCTATTCGGATAGTTGGCGATTCGGTCGAGGAAATCGATGATCTGGATTTGGTGTTGATCGCGGGAGGAACGAAGCATGCTTACTCGAACCATAAGTGTCCGTGTAATGGGATCTTTGAGATAACGATACAATTTCATAAATCGTTATTTGATAGCTTAATCAATAGACGGCATTTCAAGACCATGAAGGATATGTTTGATAACGCTTCCAGTGGTCTTGTTTTCAGCCGGGAAATGATACTTGGCATTCAAGATAAATTAAGAATGTTGTCGAACGATAACAAGCCGGATTCTTTCAAGAACCTGTTGCGTTTGGTCGAGATTCTTAAGATTCTATCTTTGGATAAAGCAGCCCGTCGGTTGAATGCCGTGAACACGGTAAAGAACTATAATAATAACGATACCGATCGTTTAGATAGTATCATGTTATATTTACACGAAAATTATCAAAAACGTATCACCTTGTCGGAAGTGGCTAAGTTAACAAATATGAGCGATGCCTCATTGATGCGTTTCTTGAAGAAGTGGACGGGAAAGACATTTATCGATAACTTGAACGAGATCCGGGTAGCTGAGGCGGTATGCCGTTTGACCGATACAAGTGACAGTATTTCTGAAATATGTTACAGGTGCGGTTTTAATAATCTATCGAATTTCAACCGGGTATTCAAACGGCGTAGGGGGAGTACCCCTACAGAGTACAGGGAGAAATATTCCCGTTCGAGGTTTATAATTTAAAACATGATTTAAAGCATGTTTACATTGATTTGTGTCAAGTGTTGATGATATAGTATTATTTATTGCACATATAGTATTGGGTGGTCTTTGCTAAAGCCCTTACTTTTGTAAAGTTCAAGTGAAAGAGATTAGCACTTAGACAAAACAAACCTTAACTAAAACGCCAAAACCAATTATATCAAACACAAAAGGTATTTTTACATTGGTCTAAAGAATTGAGAATTAAAAACACAACTAGAAAACGACTGCCTGAGAAGGTAGTCGTTTTTGCATTTATAGTCTTCAACCCCTTTGTAACCCGGAATAAATATGTATATTTGTCTTCGCAATTTTTAATCACCATAAATTTAAAAGAAGAAAGTATGGAAAACAACAAACCTGCCAATAACGAGATTCAGATCGAGTTATCTGAAGAGATGGCACAAGGAACTTACGCCAATTTGGCTATTATATCTCATTCAAGCTCTGAATTTATCCTAGATTTTATCCGGGTGGTTCCGGGAGCTCCTAAGGCACAAGTCAAAAGTCGCGTAATCTTAACTCCGGATAACGCTCAACGTTTGTTATTCGCTTTGCAAGACAATATCAAGAAATTTGGGGAGCAACTTCAAGCAGGAAATAATAATAACAAAACAGCTAATTTTGAGGACTTCGCAGGTCCGACAGGAGAGGCTTAATAGATTTGTTTTCAGCCATAGAAAGAGTACTTTTCTACAAGAGTAGGGGAGTACTCTTTTATTGTTGGGATGGCTCGTTTACATTGAAAAACCTTGATGCCTATTCTTAGATGCTTACAATGGGCATTCTAAGGTGTTAAGAATGCCTGTTATAAACACCTGAGAATGCCCATCGTAAAGAATACCCTACCTCTCTATCCTAAAGATTAGATAATCCCATCAATATTTTCTTCAATACGGTTTGCGCGGAGATCTCACGGTTCGCGGCCTCGGGGATTACGATACTTTGCGGACTCTCTATCACGTCATCGGTAACGATCATATTGCGACGAACCGGCAAGCAATGCATGAAATAAGCGTTATTCGTAAGTGCCATTTTCTCTGCGTCTACGGTCCAGCTACGATCTGTGCTGATTACTTGTCCGTAATTCGGATCTTTATAAGCGGACCAGTTCTTTGCGTAAATGAAATCCGCTCCTTCAAAAGCCTTCTTCTGATCGTATTCCACTTTAGCGTTGCCTACGAATCTAGGATCAAGCTCATAACCTTCCGGATGAGTGATAACAAACTCATAATCTGTAGCGTTCATCCATTCGGCAAAGCTGTTTGGAACGGCTTGCGGCAATGATTTCGGATGAGGAGCCCAAGTCATGACTACCTTCGGACGAGCTGTTTTCTTATATTCCTCTATCGTGATCAAGTCGGCGAAACTTTGCAACGGATGGCGTGTCGCCGCTTCCATGCTAAATACCGGCCGGCCGGAATGCTCGATGAACTGACTCAATATCTTTTCGTTATAATCATCTTCTTTATTCTCAAAGCGTGCGAAAGAACGGACCCCGATCACATCGCAGTAACAGCCCATTACAGGAACAGCTTCCAGCAAATGCTCCGGTTTATCACCATCCATGATAACACCTCGCTCTGTTTCCAGCTTCCATGCACCTTGGTTAACGTCCAAAACGATCGTGTTCATACCCAAGTTCATGGCGGCCTTTTGGGTGCTTAAGCGGGTACGTAGGCTTGAGTTGAAAAATATCATCAACAACGTCTTGTTTTTTCCCAGTTCACTAAACTGGAAACGATCTTTCTTGATCTCGAAAGCTTCATTAAGCGCTTGTTTCAAGTCACCTAAATCCTGTACGCAAGTGAAATGTCTCATATCTGTTACAATAATATTTTGTTAAAGGCAAAGATAATGACTACTTGTCAATTATCCTTTAGAAAGACCAAGGAATTGTTTAAGAGATCGTATCCGGAGGTGTTATGGGTAGTTTGAAACTGAAGGTAGAACCTTTCCCTTCCTCCGAGTTCACCCAAATGGTACCTCCCATGGCGGTGACCAGACCTTTACAGATTGAAAGTCCCAATCCGGTACCCGGTTCAAATTCGTTCAATTGCAGGAATCGCTCGAAGATGTGCCCTAGTTTGTCCTTCGGGATGCCGTTGCCTGTATCGGACACGTAAAATTGCACGCTGACCGGATACAACGATTGGTATCCGAAATGAATTTCTCCTTTCTCCGTATATCGGAGGGCGTTAGAAAGTAGTTTTTTCAAGATAAGCATAAGCTTATGTCTATCCGTGTGAAGAGATACGTTTGGAGAATCATCCAAAATTAACCGTACGTTTTCGGATATGCGGGGAGAGGCGTATTCGTATACATCGTGCATGATAGCGAGCGGATTTACATCCTCATATGACCAATTGATCGTATTGGACTCGATTCTGGACATCTCGAGTGTGTCATTGATTAATTCGAGCAAAGCCGTGTTATTTTCTTTAATCATGGAAATATACTGTTCACGCATTTCCGGATCATCTTCCAGTCCTAACATATCGGAGAAGCCGACGATGGCATTTAGCGGAGTCCGGATCTCGTGCGTCATATTTGCCAGAAACGTAGATTTCAATAGGGAAAGATCCTTGGATTTCTGATGATCCGCGATAGCTAGCTCGTCGTTTTCCTTTTCGATAATGCTACCTATAATGACATGTGGGGTGCCGCTTTCATCAATATCCATGCTTTTACCCGATATTTCATACATCTTATAAGTCCCGTCTTGATTCCTCAGGTGGAAGGTGACGTTGTGAGACGATAATTTCTCGTCCCGGATTTTATTGAACAGATAGAAGAAATCCAAACTATCCTCGGGCTTACGTACGGATGATAAAGCCCTGCATATAAACCTGTTTTTATCTAATAGAGTATTGGTCGTGCCGTAGAATTGAAAACAGCGGTTACAATGCCTTTTGTCGCAAGTGGAGAAACGGTCGAAGCTGAATGAGTAAGCGGCTAATTTACCGTCTTCCAACGCTTGCCGCATCAATATCCGGCTCTCGTTCAATTGTCCCATCAATAGTTTATTTTCCCTGTCAGTTTCTTTTTCTCCCTGCTGCGTAAGCCAAAGCGTATACCCGCTAAGCCCCTGTTCATCGGTATAGATGGGTTCTACTTTAAACGTGACGGGCTCTTCGCATATAATTGCGTCACCTTTTCTTAAAGATGACTTCAAGGAATCGGTTAGTACGATGTTATTAAATAGATGTTCTATAATAAAGTCATGCTTATCCGCCAAGGAAAAATGAGCGAACATCGCCTTATTCAAGTCTATCAGATTTCCTTCCGTATCATAGATAGCCCCTCCTAAAGGACAGGAATAGAATGTATTTGAAACTAAAGTGTTGAAAATATTTGAATCTATTACTGTTGACATTATTCGTTTAGATTTAAGTGTTGTTCAAGAAGAAAGAGACAGGCGAGTTCCTATATTCTCGTCTGCCCGTCTCCTTCTATGATGTATTTATAAGTCGTTAATTCAGGAAGCGCCATCGGTCCCCGGGCATGTAGCTTTTGGGTACTGATTCCGATCTCCGCCCCGAATCCGAATTGGGCCCCATCAGTAAAGGCGGTAGATACATTTGCGTATACGCAAGCGGCATCTACCAATTGCTGGAAGCGCCGGATAGTTTCCGGATCTTCGCTGATTATGCTTTCGCTATGTTTTGAACTGTAGCGGGCGATATGTGATAGAACCTCGTCTAAAGAGGATACGGTACGGATACTCATTTTGTAATCGAGGAACTCGGTACCGAAACTGTTTTCGTTAGCCTGTTGTAAAAGCGTCTCCGGATAATGTTCGGATAGAGCGGCATAAGCCGGTTCGTCCGCATAAATGATTACGTTGCTGTCCGGAAGCTTTTCACAGATATACGGAAGATCAGATAGACGTTCTCGGTGGATGATTAAGCAATCCAAGGCATTACATACGCTGACCCTCCGTGTCTTTGCGTTATTTACGATCTCACGTCCCTTGCCTTTATCTCCGGAGCGATCAAAATAGGTATGACAGATACCAGCGCCAGTCTCGATCACCGGAACTTTCGCATGTTCCCGGACAAAGTGAATCAAGGAACTGCTTCCACGAGGAATGATTAAGTCAACCAAGCCGACCGCTCCCAGTAATTCCGCCGTAGCCTCTCGATCCGGAGGTAGTAAAGTGCATACAGCCGGATTTATACCCTGACGCTCCAATACAGAATGGATGATGCGTACCAAGGCTCGGTTAGAGAAGTCCGCATCCGATCCACCCTTTAGTACGCAAACATTACCGCTTCGGAAACATAAGGAAAAAACATCGAAGGTAACATTCGGACGAGCCTCATAGATCACGCCGATCACCCCGAAAGGCACGGTTACTTTTCGGATAACCATTCCGTTCGGGCGGATAGTCTCACTCAAGACCTTATTTAATGGAGAAGGTAATGTCGATACATTCTCCATATCGGCGGCGATACCTTGTAGCCTTTCCTCTGTTAATTTCAGCCGGTCGTATTTCGGGTTCGCTGGGTCCATACGTTCCAGATCTTGGCGATTCGCGGCGAGTACCTCCTCCGTATGAGTCCGTAGAACCTGCGCTGTCTCCTTTAAGATCCCGATAATCGTTTGATCCGATAGCGTTATCAATTGTTTAGCCGCATCCGATGCCTGTCGCAGCATATCTTTTACATTCATACTTTTTAATCCAGATATAGATAATCATAATGTATAAGCGGTTTTAAATCCCGTTGCCCTATTTGCTTACGTGCTTCCTCGCTGTCATAGGCGGTACAGCCTACGCCGATTTGCACGCCTTCCTCATTCATTATCTTTACGATATCATCTTTTTCGAAATCACCCTCGATGCGGGTTACTCCAACCAATAATACGCTAGTCGCTTTCGGGGCGGTCAATGCCTCCTCGGCTCCTTTATTGATATGTATTTCCCCTTTGGCGAAACCCTCGGAGTGGGCGATCCATTTCTTTACGCTGCTGACGGGTTTCGAGGCCGGAATGAAACGGGTGCAGACCGTGTCGCTATCCACCGCCAATAACATCGGAAGGATATTATCCTTTTTGCCGTTGGCGATGATAACCGCAATACCTTCGTCCGCCACTTTTTGGGCGATATGACATTTCGTCAACATACCTCCCCGTCCAAAGGATGATTTGCTAGTCTGTACATATTCCGACAAATCTGTTTTCCCACATTCGATTTCCCGGATCACGGAACTATCCGGGTCCGACGGATTTCCATTGTAAATCCCGTCTATATTACTGAGAATCACCAAGGCATCCATTCCCATCATCGTAGCGATCAAGCCGGATAACTCATCATTATCCGTGAACATCAACTCGGTTACGGATATCGTATCATTCTCATTTACGATGGGGATCACCTTGTTTTCAAGCATTACCTCCATGCAATGCTTCTGGTTCAGGTAATGCGTACGACTCCCGAAATTCTCTTTTGTAGTAAGCACTTGCCCGCAAGTCATGCCATGCTCCCGGAATAACTCGTAATACCGGTTGATCAACTTGGCCTGTCCTACCGCCGAATACAGTTGCCGGGCTGATACGGGATCCAGCTTTTTGCCGGCCTTTATCTCGCTTCGTCCAGAAGCCACGGCACCGGAGGAGATCAAGACGATCTCCATACCTTGCCGGTGCAAGTCCGCTACTTGGTCAACCAACGCGGACATGCGGGTGATATCTAGCGTCCCATCCTTGCGGGTCAGGACATTGCTTCCTATTTTTACAGCGATCCTTTTCAAGAAAGTTATGATTTATTATTTATTATCTTTATCCCGGATCTCTACCCGTCGGATCTTTCCGCTGATTGTTTTCGGCAGTTCGTCCACGAATTCGACAACACGGGGATATTTGTAAGGAGCGGTGACACGTTTCACGTGATTTTGCAATTCTTTGACCAAGGCATCACCCGCTTTATCCTTATAATCCTTCGCCAATACGATCGTGGCCTTTACTACCTGTCCGCGGATCTCGTCGGGGACACCGGTGATAGCACATTCCACTACCGCAGGGTGAGTCATCAAGGCACTTTCCACCTCGAACGGCCCGATACGATAGCCTGAACTCTTGATCACGTCGTCCGCGCGGCCAACGAACCATAAGTAACCATCCTCGTCACGCCAAGCCACGTCTCCCGTGTAATACAGGCCATCGTGCCAAGCTTCCCGGGTACGTTCTGCGTCCCGGTAATATTCCTTGAATAACCCGATAGGCTTGCCATTTGTTGTGTGGATCACGATCTGTCCTTGCTCGCCATCCTCCGCACGGCTTCCGTCCGGACGCAATAAATCGACATCGTACTGCGGGTTGGGAACACCCATAGAGCCCGGTTTCGGCTCCATCCACGGGAAAGTGGCGACTGTCAGCGTAGTCTCTGTCTGGCCGAAGCCTTCCATCAATTTAATGCCGGTCAACTTATAGAACGTGTCGAACACGGCGGGGTTCAAGGCCTCGCCGGCGATCGTACAATATTGTAAAGATGATAAATCGTATTTAGTCATATCCTCACGAATTAAGAAACGGAAGATCGTAGGAGGAGCGCAAAGCGAGGTGATCCGGTAATCCTGTATCATCTGCAACATATCAGCAGGCGTGAATTTCTCGTGGTCGTAAACAAATACGGTCGCTCCGGCGATCCATTGCCCATATAGCTTACCCCAAACTGCCTTGCCCCAGCCCGTATCCGCGATCGTCAGGTGAAGGCTGTCCTTATGCAAGTTGTGCCAGAAACTACCGGTCACGATATGCCCCAGCGGATACGTAAAGTCGTGGGCCACCATTTTCGGGTTTCCAGTCGTACCGGAGGTGAAATACATCAAAGAGATATCGTCATTGCTATTTGGGTGAGACGGGCGGACGAAAGGAGCGGCGTTTTGGATACCCTGTTGGAAATCCTCGAAACCTTCCGGTATTTCCGGCCCTACGGATACAACACTTTTTACGGTCGGTGAGTCCGGCAAAGCCTCTATGATATGTTTCGTTATCACTTCCTCTCCGGCGCAAACGATCATCTTTCTTGGTCAGTAAGTGTGTAGCCGGTATCACGACAGCCCCTAATTTATGCAATGCGATGATAGAGAACCAGAACTCATAACGACGTTTGAGTATCAGCATCACCATATCGCCATGTCCGATCCCCAAGGATTGGAAATAAGAAGCCGTCTGGTCCGTATACCGTTTCAAGTCGGCAAACGTAAAATCAATATGCTCTCCATGATCGTTTGTCCAACATAACGCTTTCTTATCCGGCTCTTCCTCCGCCCAAGCGTCTACCACATCATATCCGAAGTTGAAGTTCTCCGGAACCTTGATCTTGAAGTTTTTAATAAAATCCTCTTGCGACTCAAACGTCGTTTTATCTATAAATCTTTCTAACATAAACTGTTTTTGATTTATGATCTATGATTTGTGATTTATGGATGTCGATGCAAGAGGCTCCATAAATCATAAATCATAAATCAAAATTCATAAATCATAATATGACGGCCAAGAAACTGACCTTTTCCCCATCCAGCGCTTTCATACCGTGAGGAAGCTCTGAGTTAAAATAAATACTATCACCTTCTTCTAAGATAAGATCTTTATTGTTGATCTGTAGTAACAGACGTCCTTTTAATACCATATTGTATTCTTGCCCCGGATGGGAATTGAGATACATCGGCTCATCCTCTGGTTTGGGATGTACGGTTACCAAGAAGGGGTCCGCTTTACGTCCGACGAAACCGGCGGCCAATGATTGGTACTTATAGGCTTTCGTACGCTCTACGGCAACACCTTTTCCGTTACGAGTAATAAAGTACGTACTCATTTTAGGCTCGTCGCCAAACATCAACGTGGTTAATTCTACGCCATAAGCCTGTGAGATCTGGTGCAATACGCTAACGGAAATATCAACCGTGCCGCTTTCCAGCAGCAAATATTGCTCAGTCGTGAGGTTGCAGACCTTTGCCATTTCTTCCGGCGTAATCTCCAGTGCGTCCCGTAATCCGGCCAGACGCTCTGCGATTTGTTGTATCTGTTCGTTCATTTTGCTGAAGTTATTGTATTATGTCGCTCCAAAGATAGGAATAAAAAGCAAAAAGAAGGTGAAAGCCCTTGTTTTCTTTTCTAATTAACAGGTATGGATAGGATGGTTGAGGATTATAATGAATAGGCGCTTCATTTGCTTCCGGATGGAGAATGGTGATTTATATATATGGGCGATTATCATTTTGACATTTTGTAAACTCAAGTGCCGGAGAGTCGCATATTCCGGACGGAGGTACACCTTGTTGCTAAAAACGGGAAAAAATAACAGCAACTACTTGTTCCCTTGATTGTTATCGAAAAAAGGGTGTTTATTCTAGCTGAAGGAATTCATCCTAGTTCATATTTATTAGAGCGCAAGCCTTGTTTTTATCCGGATCGGAGCGTATTTACATACGGTTATATCGCTTCATGAGACTAAATGTATCGCTTTACGTCTCCTATTGTATGGGATAACGCCGCTAGTCGCATCACTTTACGCCGGTATCCGTGTGAAAAAGCAAGGCTTTTTGAGTGGAAAATGGCCTTCAAACGTGCTTTTTACCATCTTCTAGTATCTGATTGAGCCCTTTTTAAAAAGAGATGTGTCAGAATTATTCCATTAATTTAAGCAAATAGATAGGATTACCTCATCAATATAATCTCCTTCACCTCATGATCCTTGATAAGGGCATACATGATATGTCCGGCAATTATAAGCTATTCGGCATTTTTCTTTAGCCATTCTAACCGGCGCTGATCCGGGAGGTGTTTTACCTTGAAATGCTCGAATGTCACATTAAATCCTTTCCCGTCGGGACAAGCGGCCATAAACCCGACTTGTACGGGGATATTGTCTTGTAGCCAAGCGTTACGCATAAGGGTGTATTCCTTATCATCGAATGAGTAGAAGATCTCCACGGCGTCCAATCTCCGGACAGCTTTTATCCATACATAAGGGATCGCTTTGTCTAAGGTGATAACGCTCCAGTCGGAGGTCTTATGCGTAACGACCGCGCTTAGGTTGTATTTACCATCCACGAACTCTATACCGGCTTTTATATAATTTTCATGATTGATGCGAAGCATCAGGCCGGCTTGGTCAAAACGCTGCTTGTAATCGCCGGTTATCTTGACTTTCACTTCGAATTCACCCCCATAAGTCGCATAATAAAAAGGAGCGTCATCTACCGTAAACCCGTAATGGGAAATCCTCCAATAGTCACTTTGGGGAGTGACCTGCATGGAAAGTGACTTGTCTTTAATCTCCCATTGCTCCGGCTCGTTGAACCATTGCATCTTATCTAATGATTGCGCCCCGCAAAATTGCAAAGAGGCGACAATAACAAAACTCAGTAATACTAATTTTCTCATTTTACTTCTTATTTCTTATTTTGATTCTTTCTATTCCCGTAAGAAGTTAATGTTATTAACCTTACCTCCGCAAAGGTAACGTGTTATTATAGATCGCGCAATGATTCTGTGATTTTATCTAGGAAGGAAAAGTAAGGGTTAATGTGTTTTCGTCTATTCGTATTTGATAACCTCGACCGGGCAGCTTTCGGCAGCCTCTTTAATACCCGCCTCGAAATCATCGAAATTAACTCCTTCGTTTACACGTGAACGATCTGTAACAGTGAAT
>ENA-OPSH01001194-OPSH01001194.1-human-gut-metagenome-genome-assembly--contig:-NODE-1194-length-11932-cov-2.873116_pt1 | contig 11932 bp, 9 predicted proteins | sample MGYA00241802_ERZ501895 | MGnify/ENA primary metagenome ERZ501895 (study PRJEB25962, sample SAMEA2042304) | human gut metagenome | biome: human gut; feature: human-associated habitat; material: faeces...
AGACCCTAAAAAGTAAAGACCCTAAAAAACTTTGAATACCCTGTAAATTAGAGGAAGCAATCTTTGGGTGAGAACTCGGAGGTTGCTTCCTCTTTTTGTTGAGATAATTGCAGGCATTGGCAGTAGGATGGGGCTTCATTCCGGGCCCCCAGCCTGTCTCACGGAATGAAGTCCCTTACGCTGTGGCAAAAAAAGAGAAAAATATGATGACAAAGCACAGCCTCTATGTTTTCATAATTCTTTTAAGCATTTATTTTGTCACATTGCATATAATGTTATGAGCTGGAAAAGAGCTTGACATTTTGTGAAATGCCGAGTATTATATTAACCAGTGATCGTGTTGCAGATGCTTGCGGGGCCTGCAACCTGGGGAGAGCCTGCGGGGTCTCCTCATTTTTTTTAATGAGAAAAAGAGGTGAAAGTTGCAGGGCTAAGGTATTTTTTAGAAATATTTGTGCACATGGGGAGCGTTTATATTCATATAAAACCAAAAATGCCATTCCAGATTTCCCCATTCATGATAAACTGGGAATTATAAAAAAAGGAAAGCAATATGAATGTGGAAAACATGATTTGTTTGCGGTCGTAATAGCGTTACGTTATTTACTGCCGAAGGATTTGTTTAAAAAATTTAAACAAGAATTGGCGAACTTATTATCTAAACATTTATCGGCAACATCTTGTTACACAGAAAAAGAATTTTTAAAGTATATGGGATTCCCGGAAAACTGGATAAAGATTACACGTTACAGAAAATTATAATGAAAAAGAGACACAAGAATCAATTCCGTAAAAGGAAGTTTGAAGTTGTGTCTCTTTTTTGCATATAGTTTTTATTTTGATTTTGGAAATTCCAGATTAATTCCATATGCGATTGGTATTTTTTGCTGGGAGTAAATAACCCATCTGTGTCTTTAAATAAACATATTGAATATATAGGAGACAAGTTATCGCTTAATGTGTATATTTTTCATGTTTTAATTGGTGGTGCGATAGGAATAGTTTGGAATCATATACAAACCACGGCATGCGCAGATAAGGTATTTGCATGGATGCTTCCAATTATAACAGTTGTCATTGCTGTGCTTTGGGCTTATTTGTTGGAAAAAGGAAAAGTTGTTTTGAAGAAAAGGAGAGTACGTGGGTGAAGATAGCCTTAATAATGTAAGTACGTAATCATCGCTGCACTGCCAAGATACTGTAGAATGTAAGCTGAGAGGCGGGCAGTGTAGAGAGAAGTATTAAAAATATGCTGAAAAAAGAAAAAAATTTTGATGACAAGGAACTGCCACTATGCTACAATCAACTCAAAGCATTATATTTCTGTAAGCAGCACCACATGACAGTTTTTTTACAGGTGCACACCACTTTGAAGAGGGCAGACCACTTCGCATCATTCTACAAAGGACATGGAAGTTTTCGATGCTTTAATTACCAATCAACAGCAGGAAAATTGAAATGCCGTATGTAGACAGAATGCAGAAGCTGAGGGATATCTTCAAAAATGCCAGCATCAAATATACCGGCAAATCATATGTCGTACTGATAGGAGTAGAAAATCAGTCGGATATACACTATGCCATACCTGTAAAAAACATGTTTTATGATGTGATGGCATACGGCAATCAGGTAAAGGAAACAGCAAAAAAGCACAGAAAGGATAAGGATACTACAACATCAGATGAATTTCTCTCGGGATTTACGAAAGAGGATAAGCTGATTCCTGTAATTACGATTACAGTGTATCTCGAAACAAAAGAATGGGATGGCCCAAGGAAGCTGTCAGATATGTTTGGTGATGTGGATGAGGAGCTTCGGCCATTCATACCGGATTACAGGATTAATCTGCTGGCACCGAGGGAGATAACAGATTTTACAGGATTCAGGACATCCATCAGGCAGCTTTTCGAGGTACTGAAGAATGCGTATGATAAGGAAAAAATGCAGGAAGTGCTGCAGAATGACGAGAAGTTTAGCAGGGTGGACAGAGAGACAGTCGAGGCAATCAACCTGTTTGCAGGAACGGATATAGACATAGATGAGAAAGACGAGGTGATTGATATGTGTAAGGCGTGGGAAGAACAGAAAAATGAAGGCAGAGAGTTAGGCAGAGAAGAAGGCAGAGAGTTAGGCAGAGAAGAAGGCAGAGAGTTAGGCAGAGAAGAAGGTCGAGAAGAAGGCAGAATTCGTCAGGCAAAAGTAACTGCTTTAAAACTTCAGAAAAAAGGTCACTCAATAGAAGATATAGCTGAATGTGTGGATTTTGATGAGGAAACTGTAAAAAAATGGCTTGTGAGCTAATATTGTAGTGAAATGTAAATTAGAGGAAGCAATTTTTGGGCGAGAACTCGGAGGTTGCTTCCTCTTTTATTGAGATAATTGCAGGCATTGGCAGTAGGACAGGGCTTCATCGCTTACAAAATAGGGGGATTATGTAAAAGTAAATTGGTTATAACAGATGCACAACTGCCTTGATTGTGGTAAAATATTGAAATAAAGTTTCACGCAAGAAGGTGATCACCATGAAACAACACAAGTTTTTAAAGATAACAATTTCACTCATTCTCCTCGTTGCGCTTATCACGGCTGCGAGCATCTTTTTGTCATACAATGTTTTGAAGGTCAGGACATTTTCGTATGAGACGGACAAGGCTGTGGACCCGGTGCGGGCGGTAGTGATTTCGGATCTGCATGAGCACGAGTTTGGAAAGGATAATGTGAAGCTGGTGGAGAAGATTCGGGAGCAGGAGCCGGATATTATTCTGATGGTGGGGGATTTTGTGAATCAGGATTCGACGGAGTCGACGGTTGTGGTGAAGCTGGTGGAGCAGCTTAGTAAGCTGGCACCAGTGTGCTATTCACTTGGCAATCATGAGGAGTCTTATATGGCGAAGACGGACTGGAATTTTCCGGCAGAGATTGAGAAGGCGGGAGCACATTTTCTGGATAAGGAGTATGTAGATGTGGATATTCGCGGGACGAAGCTGCGGATTGGGGGGATGTTTTCCTATGCATTTGGAGCGGATGGAAAGGATTCGGCGGCTGCGGCACCGGAGGATGTGAAGAATTTTCTGATGGATTTTCAGGATACGGAACGTTTGAAGATTATGATGGCGCACAGACCGGATTCCTTTATATTTGGAGATGCGGCGTCGGTGTGGGATGTGGATCTGGTTGTGAGCGGACATGACCACGGTGGACAGGTAGTCGTGCCATTTGCGGGGGGAGTGTTTGGCGGAGACCAGGGATATTTTCCAAAGTATGTGCATGGCATGTATGAGAAGGAGAGGCTGCATCTGTTCGTGTCGAGTGGGCTTGGAAGCGCCAACGAGCCGTTGCCGAGGGTGAATAATCTGCCGGAGGTGGCTGTGGTGGAGATTGAAAAATCAACTCAAACTTGATGATGCGAAGCAGACATGCTATATTATATAGGAAGAAAGACGAAATATCCTAGAAAGAATGAGGAGAAAAAATGAGAGTAGACGATGGATTTGTATTAAGAGAAATTGCAGGAGATTATGTGATTATCCCAACCGGTAAAACGGTGCTTGATTTTAACGGAATGATAACGGTCAATGAGGTGGGAGTTTCTATCTGGAAGATGCTGCAGGAGGAGACGACATTTGAAAATATTGTGAAGGACATTTTGGATGAGTACGATGCCGATGAGGAGACCGTGAAGGCGGATGTGCAGGAATTTTTGGACCGCATTAAAGAGGCCGGGATATTGAAATAGAGGTGTATGAGAAAACGAGTCTCAATGTTTATTTTTTAAGATGGCTTCATATGTATAGTAGGAAAATTACCAAATCATATCAAATTTTTTAGATTATATATAAAAAAATCTACAAATTATACAAAATATAACATTTTTGGGATGATTTACCTATTGTATTTTCATCAAAAAAACTTTAGAATATTTTAGAATAAATCTATTGCTAAAACTATGTTTTCACGTAGCAGTAGAAATAACATATTAATCATACTCAATTTAAAGGGAAGGGAGAGGAAAGTATGAGAAAAAAATTTAAGAAACGGTTGCTCGGAATCATCCTTACCATCTTGATGGTAGTTAGCGTGATACCTGTGCAGCAAGTACAGCCCGTAAAAGCGGCAGCAGGAGATACGATTCCAGCGGGAACAACTATTTATTTACGCCCTAATGCTGCAACAACTTGGATTAAAGATAATGCAGTTATGGCATTTAAGACTAGTGCGAACAATAAGCAATCGGAAATTGTTGTTATGACAAAGATGGATGATGGTCTTACATGGTATGGAACGACAACTGCAGCTGCGACCAATATTGATTTTCTTCGCTTAAATCCCAATGACACCAATCAGGTATGGAATGAAGCGGGTACATGGCCGGGCTTAGAAAGTGGAAAAAACTTATATACGTTTGCATTACACACAGGAGTAACTCCAACAGGAATGTGGACTACATATTCAAACACAGGAAGTGAGACTACATCCTATTTTAATGTAAATGCTACATTAGTTGATTATTTCAATAATGGACGTGTGGAACAGCCAAAAAATACACTTTACAATGAGGGTAATATGACTGGAGAGAAAAACGCTCCGTATGCGAAATTGAACCAATGGCTTTCAAATTTACCGGGTTACGCGTTGAATGGAGTTGATAGCACGGATAATGTTAATGCACCAGTGCCTCTTTACTTTGGTGATTTATTACATACATCTCAGGCAGGTGGAAATGGTAATCTTAGCTGGTACTGGAAAGGCGCAAATGTTGCATTTGGTCCAAATAAAGAGACAGCTAGTAAGGACGTAGCGCAGGGTATAGTAGGAAAGAATTTAGATGATGGAAATCTGATTACTTCTTACACGAACGAAAATGGTGACCCGGTAAAGGTACCTTTCTTTAATGAAGATGCTTATCCTAATCAGAGCAAATATATGCGATTTTATAACAATTTACAGTTCCCATTTACAAAGACAACAAATGATAAGGGAGTATCTACATATTCGTTTGATTCAGCAAAAAATACTGTTTATTATGATTACGATAATAAGAAAATTGTAAGAAAAGATGATTTAAAGATTCATGATGCAAGTAAAGACAATAGTATAGGATATTTTCCATTCAATAGTACTGATCCTGATCAATCAGCAAAGGATAATTTGAACTATGGATTTGGTACACAGTTTACGATTCCATTTACTGTAACAGAAACTGGTAAAAATGTGGATGGTTCAGAAATGGAATTCAACTTTACCGGTGACGATGATGTATGGGTATACATTGATGGTGCATTGGTATTGGATATGGGTGGTGCTCATAATAAAGCTGAAGGAAAAATTAACTTTGCAAAACAGGAGGCTACCATTAGAACAGGTACATCTAATGCAAAGCTGGGTAATAGCCTTACAGTTGGCGGAAGAACACCAGCTGAACCTAATGGAAATACCACAGTAAAATTCGAAAATATTATGGTAAAGAAATCAGGTAGCGAGCCCGTTACGTTAGATAAATATATGAAAAAGTCTGGAACGGTACACGAATTAAAGATGTACTATATGGAACGTGGTATGTGGAACTCCAATATGTCCATTTCATACAGTTTCGTCCCGTTGCCGTCAGGTCTCACTCTTAGTAAGACACTTGACACAACAGACGTAAATGCAGGATTAAAGAATGCAGTACAGGGTCTTGATAACTTTGATTTTAAGATTCAGACAAAGAATCTGAGGAAAGGTGAAGCAAATTATAGTGATGTAGAGAATTTGGGATATACATTGTACGATTACGATGACCGTACATTTCCAGGACAAGAGGCTAAAGATAGTACGGCTACATTTAGCTCATCATATTTTGCAAGTGACTTTATTAATACTAAAGATAAAAATAACAGTAGTGCATTCTACGCAGGAACAGGATTCCAGATTACAGAATCTATTCCAAAAGATACAATATTACAGTATGACGAAAACAAGACGAGCTGGGGAGTTTATGACAGTGTTACATCAAGAGAAGCAATAAAAAATCAAAAAGGTACGGTTGCTACTTTTGACATGGGTGATGCTAATTCGTCTGAGATGGATGTTGTGAACAGATATGTTAACTTTGTTAATACACCAAAGGTTGGTAGCTTATCAGTAGAAAAGAAATATGAAGGAAATGCACCAAAAGATAAAACCTTTGGATTTACAGTAAAGGTAGATTTGACAGGCGGCGAATACTATGATACATATGAACTGGAATATACTGGTTCTCAAAAGGGAAAAACAGATGAGAATGGACACTTCACATTAAAAGCTGGTGAAAAAGTTACATTTGCAGGTATTCCAGCAGGTGCTTCTTATGAGGTTGTTGAAGATGCGCCAGGAGCAGACGATACATGGGTACAGGAAACTACATCTGATGTAACTGGTAAAATTGAAGCCGATGTTACATCTGCAGCAGTTGTAACAAATAAGACAAAAACAACTGTAAAAGATTATGTAATCTATGCAGAAGCTGGAAAGACAGTTACTTATGCACCTGATGGTGTAACTATTACAGAACTGACTGCTCAAACTACAGGTGATACAGTTATCAATACTAATGTAAAAGGAGGAAAGGGTGAATTTACTCCAGAATCTCCAAATGAAAAGTATGTTGTAAATTACACGGGAACCACTACTAATAATGGTAATTTTACAGGTACAATTACTGTATATACATATAAGGCAACTGATAAGGTTTATGTATTCGATTACGGTTTAGAGTCAAACATTGCAGATGCAACTACTGGGGATGGCTTATTCCAGGACGGTACATTTTATAATGATAAAGCCAAAGATACAGTTGATGATACCACTGCAAAACTGGATCAGATTACTTCGGAAGCAAGTGATATTGATGATAGGCAGACAGAGATAACGGGTAATCAGAATGCAATCAACCGCGATGGTTCAGCAGAAGGTGAAGTAACATTCAAGCCAATTGCGTTCATGGATAAGGTTGAGAAGTACACTTATACAGCAAATATTACTAAGGTGGATACAGAATTTAATAGTGCTAACCCAGAAACTGGCACAACAGTCCATGGTACAATTAAGACAATGCCGGCAAACGTTGTTTACTATGAAGATAACTTCAACGAAAAAGCAAATAGTAGTAACAGTGCAGTAAAGATTATTTACTCAGAAAATAATACATCTAAAGATGGAACGGACGTGAAGCTTGAGCAGAGCAATGACCAGAGCGAACAGTATGGTCATGATAATGCATATGCAAATGGCGACAAATACAGCAGCGGCTCATCTACAAAGATGGAAAAGAGTGCAACAGCAACATTTACCTTCAAGGGAACTGGATTTGATATCATAAGCAGAACAAATACCGAAACAGGAACCATCGGGGTAAAGGTATATAAGGGAGAAAAAGCAAGTGGAGAACCTATAAGAAATATTCCTCTGATTACATATTACGATGACGGAGATTTATATCAGGTACCAGTTATTCATGAAACAGATTTTGACTATGGAACTTACACAGTTGTGGTAGAAGTTAAATCTTATAATCCAGACGGAATCGTGTTCTATCTTGATGGAGTTCGTATCTATGAACCATTAGATGATCAGGAATACACAGATGAGGAAGGTACTACATCTGATTCAGATAATTATCTCGAATCAGAAGTTGACGCACACATATATGAAATACGACCAATGATCATCGGAAATACAGTAGACGGAAAAACTGCTAATCATGCAATGCTGATGCAGTACACGCCAGGAGGAAACGTAGTTCTGTCTGCAGGAGGAAATACAGTCGTTGAAACATTAAACGGAATTGTTCCGGAAGGAGCAACAGAAACAACAGATGATTTTGAAAGATACTGGAAGTGGGGACCAAATAATGAATTATATCTGGAACCAGGAAATGCAGTTGGATTCTTAATCCCGGCTGACATCTATGACTCGACAAAACCATATGCAACATTCCAGATTGGGGCAAAGGCAACATCCAATAAGGCAGTAACACTGAAAACAATTCTTCCGGATGGAACAGAAGCAAAAGATTCTACAATTACAGTAAACTCTGCAACAGATATGTACTATAAGATCAATGTTACAGACGAAATGAAAACCAAAGATGGAAAATATTATCAGGTAGTAATAGCAAACACAGATGGTGGAATGGTATCTCTTACAAATATTAAGAGTACCTGCGATCCAATTGATTTTGGTGTACCAGCTGCAGATACTACGGCAATGAGAATGATGGCAGCCAGCATGATATCCGCATTTTCAACGAAAGATGAAGTAGTAAGTGAAGCAGCATTTGCGACTGTAGTACGTTCAGGAAGAGATGCAACGCTTGCTGTAACATCAACAGTAGGAGTGGAGAAATTAAAGATTACGGATTCCAATGGTCAGGTAATGGATAATTCTACATTGAATATCAGTTATACTGATAAGGTTTTAAATGGAAACAAGCTGCGTACATGGAGAGTAAAATTCAAACCGAACCTGAAACGAGGAAAATATAAGTACACAGTAGAAGGAATCACAGCTGAAAACAAAGCAACAGTTAGAATTGGAACTCCAACATTAACTGTAAGGTAAAGGAGAACGATTGTCATGAAAAAGAAATATAGCAAACCCTGCATTGCAGTAGAAAACTTTGTGTTACAGGAATTTATAGCTGGAAGTTGTTCAGTTAAAATGAATTATGCAAATGATACATGTGTAACTGAAGATAAACTGACGACTGGTGGAATTGATGATAAACTGGCAGCACAGATTAAAGGTATTATTCATGAATATCAATATTTCCAATCTACATCCACATGTTCTAATGAATACAAAGGTACAGATGCCACCGATGGTGTGTGCTATTTTACAGCGACAAATGCAATATTTGCGTCATAAGAACTATATACAAGAAAAGAACTGTCATTAGACAGTTCTTTTCTTGTGCAATCCAACGGTTAGAATTGGAACTCCAACATTAACTGTAAGGTAAGAATTAAATAGAATCGATAAGACCGCATACAGTATTGCGGTCTTTATCGCTATAAAGGAAAAATATGAATGAAATAACTATTCAAATCGCAAATATAAATTTTTGCATAGAATGTAAAGATGAATTTGAAATTGTGGATTACTTTAAAATATTCCAAAATACAAATAAAGAAAAAAATGCATGTAATGTACATTATCAGGTAAAAAAAATAGAACAATCAATTTTTTTGGAAAATGAACCGGTTTATCAAAATGAACGCATGACCGTATATCGCATTGGTTCCGTTGAATATCGGCAATTTCCGTGGTGGAATGACGAGGCAAATTATCCAATGACATTAAAGCATGATATCAATCAGCCAGATGAATATGAGTTTTTGTTAACTGCACCACAGATGGAAATGTTCAAAAATAAATTGCATTTTGGAACGTATCTGGCGTTGGAAAGGGTAATGCTTGATTATGATTGCTTTCAATTACATGCGTCAGTGATTCGTGTGAATGGGCATGGAATCTTATTTTCTGCTCCATCGGGTACAGGAAAATCAACACAAGCGGACTTGTGGGAAAAATATGAAAATGCAGAGATTATAAATGGAGATCGTGGAATGATTCGTAAGCAAGAGGATGGTACATTTCAGGTTTATGGATCGCCATTTGCAGGTTCTTCACAAATAATGACAACGATGTCTGCACCGGTAAAAGCGGTTGTGGTATTATCACAAGCACCGCATAATAAGGTTTGTAGACTCGGTGTATTGAAGGCATTTACAAAGATATATAGAGAAACAACGATAAATGCATGGGATACAGAATTTGTAATGAAAATGACAGAGTTATTGAACCAATTTGTAAAAAGAATACCTGTTTATCATTTGGAATGTCGGCCGGATCAGGATGCAGTAGAGGTACTCAAAAAGGAAATTTTCTGTGATAATTAGATAAAAGTTTGTAAATTAAGCGAAGATACGTTATACTAGGACTGCATATATACAAATTTCACAATATAGAGTTAGGAGAATACAATGGTGAAATTACAGAATTCAGAAAATAAGAAAAAAACAAAGAAAGTTGTTTTGCTGGTAGGTGTTATTATAATTGTGATTATTGGAATATTACTGGCCCTCAAGCTTACAAAGAATGATTCGAAAGAAAAGTCTGCCACAGAGGCAGATGCATATGAAATTGTTAAACCTGGAAAGGATACCCTGGATGTTAGTAAGATTCAGGGATATTCAGCCAAAGTAGGTGTAGAAGACAAGAAGGAAGAAGACACAAAAGAAAAAGATGACTCTGACAAAAAAGATGATTCTAAGGAGACGGAAAAAGCAGAGCAAATCGTTCTTTCCGATTCGAACCTCACGGTTGAGTCCATCGGTGCTTATTCCGGTTCTTTTATAGAAGATGGAAGTGACGAGGCGACAAAGAACGTAACAGCGATGCTGATTACGAACAATTCTGACCAGATGCTTCAGGTTGCGCTGATTGATTTTCAGGTAAATAGCAATGAGACGGCGAGTTTTAAGGTGACGAATCTTCCGGCGGGAACTTCTACGCTGGTACTTGAGAGCAATAAGCGGGAGTTTTCAGATAATGATACTTATACATATGGCAATGCGGCTACGGGATATATGGATCAGCCGACGTTCGAAGAGGATAAAGTAGAGTTAAAGACAGAGAATGGAAAGATTACGCTGAAGAATAAGACGGATAAAGAGCTTAAGACCGTTTATGTATATTATAAGTATATGCAGATTGGCGGCGCTTATTTTGGCGGAATTACTTACCGTACACCATTTGAAAATGTGGGCGCAGGCAAGGAAGCAGAGGCAGTTGCGGCACATTTTAATCCGGACAGCAGTCAGATTATGGGAGTACAGATACTTGATAATTAAAAGAGATTGGGGAATAAGTTCATGAAGAAACAACAAGCACCAGTGCAGGCGCAGCTTAGAAAATATCTGTATCAGAAGGCGGCACACAATAAAGTGCCGCTTTCCGGTACATTTGAACTGACACCGAGATGCAATATGAATTGCAGGATGTGTTACATTCGAATGAGTGAAGCAGAGATGAGGGCGAGGGGAAGAGAGTATACAGCAGAAGAATGGATTGAGATGGGAAAAGCATGTGCAAAAGAGGGAATGCTCTTCTTGCTGCTGACTGGCGGGGAACCATTTCTTAGAAAAGATTTTAGACAGATTTATACGGAGTTAAAGAAGCTGGGGCTACTGATCTCGATTAATACGAATGCGACATTGATTGATGAGGAGACCGTGGAGTGGTTAAAGAAGGATCCGCCGATGAAGGTGAATGTGACACTTTATGGTGGTGGAAATGAGACTTATAAAAAGCTGTGTGGACATCCGACCGGATATGATGCAGCTACGAAGGCGATTGATCTGATGCACGATGCGGGCATTTTTTTGAATATCAATGCGAGCTTTACGAAGTACAATCTGGATGATATGGAGGATATCTTTGCATTTGGTAAGAGAAGAGAGATTCAGGTGAATGCGGCGACTTATATGTTCCCGCCGGTACGTAGTGCGAAGAACGGCGTGACGGATGATGCAGTGCGTTTTACAGCAGAAGAGGCTGGAAAGGCGAGGGCGAAGGCGGATAAGTACCGCCTGTCTAAGGAGGAGTTTGCGATTCGATTGAAGGCACTCCATGAAGGAAGAGATGACTTTATGGGCGGTGAGGAAGAGTGTGAGCGTACTCCGGATGAGAAGATGGGATGTATGGCGGGACGGTCGTCGTTCTGGATGACATGGGACGGACGAATGACGCCTTGCGGCATGATGAATGAGCCTGTAGCCAGACCATTTGAGATTGGTTTTTCGGATGCATGGAAGTTAATCTATCAGGCGACGGATGAGATTTTGCTGCCATCGGAATGCAAGAACTGTAAAAAGCGTTTTGCGTGTATGATGTGCGGGGCGCTTACGAT
>ENA-OPSH01001196-OPSH01001196.1-human-gut-metagenome-genome-assembly--contig:-NODE-1196-length-11914-cov-3.239481_pt1 | contig 11914 bp, 8 predicted proteins | sample MGYA00241802_ERZ501895 | MGnify/ENA primary metagenome ERZ501895 (study PRJEB25962, sample SAMEA2042304) | human gut metagenome | biome: human gut; feature: human-associated habitat; material: faeces...
TTGCTCTTCACCTTCAGTATCCACTGTACGAAGCGTGCGTTGGTGGCGAGCATGCCGACGCGCCATCCCGGCATGTTGTGGCTTTTGCTCATCGAGTTGAATTCGATGCAGCAGTCCTTGGCTCCGGGGACCTGCAGGATGCTCAGCGGACGCTCGTTGAGGATGAAGCTGTAGGGATTGTCGTTGACGACGACGAGGTTGTGCCTGCGTGCGAAGTCCACGAGCCGCCGGTAGAGTTCGGGGGTGGCATTGGCGCCCGTCGGCATGTTGGGATAGTTGGTCCACATGATTTTCACGCGGCTCAGGTCCATCTTCTCCAGTGCGTCGAAGTCCGGTTGCCAGTGCCGGTCCTCCAGCAGGTCATAGGGGACGATTTCGCTGCCGAGCAAGCGGTTGAGCGAGGTGTAGGTGGGGTATCCGGGGTTGGGCACGAGTACCTGGTCGCCCGGATTGACCAGTGCGAGGGTGACATGGAGGATGCCTTCCTTCGAGCCGATGAGCGGTTGGATTTCGGTGTCCGGATTGAGTTCCACGTCATAGAACCGTCGGTACCATGCTGCCATCGCCTGTCTCAGTTCGGGGATTCCGACGGTGGGTTGGTAGCCGTGCACGTCGGGTTGGCGTGCGGTTTCGCAGAGCACGCGGATGGTTTCGTCGGAAGGGGGCATGTCGGGGCTTCCGATGCCCAGGCTGATGACGTCCTGTCCCTCGGCATTCATGCGTGCCACCTCCTTGAGTTTCCTCGAGAAGTAGTATTCGCTGACGGAGCTTAGCCGTTCGGCGGGCTGTATGTCAAATGTGTGATTTTCCTTCTCCATATTCACCAAGTATTTGAAGTTCTTTCGTCAGGGGTGTGATGGCGTCGATGGACTGCTTGTAGCGCAGGTAATCGGCGAAGGCGACATCGACGTAGAAGAGGTATTCCCATTCCCGTCCGATGATGGGCAGTGACTGTATCTTGGTCAGGTTGATGTTGTAGAACGAAAAGATGGAAAGTACCTGTGAGAGGCTGCCTTCGCAGTGTGGCAATGAGAAAACGATGGTCGCCTTGTTGATGTGCGAGCGGTCGCGCAGCTCGTCCGCCTTCCAGGGGTCTGCCACGACGAGGAAACGGGTGAAGTTGTGCTTGTTGGTCTCGATGCCCTCTTCCAGGACTTTCATGTCATAGAGTGGAGCGGCGGATTTGGAGCAGATGGCTGCATGGCCCTTGAGCTGTTTGCGGCTGATGAGTTCGGCGCTTCCGGCGGTGTCTTCCGCTTCGACGATTTTCACGTCGGGATGTTGCAGGAGGAATTCGCGGCATTGTGCCAGTGCCACGGGGTGTGAGTTGATTTCGACGATGTCGTCCCATCCCTCCTCCGGCAGGCAGAGTAGGCTGTGTGAGATGCGCATCTTGTGTTCGCCGACGATGGTGGTATGGCTTTCACGCAGCAAGTCATAGTTGTGCAGCAAGCTTCCGGCGATGGTGTTTTCGATAGCCATCAAGCCGATGACATTGCTGTCCTGCTTCATGGCATCAAAGATTCCGTCGAACGTGGAGCAGCAGATGAGTTCGATGTCTTCATTTTCGAAATACTGGTGTGCAGCCATGTCGTGGTAAGAGCCTTTGACACCTTGGATTGCAATTCGTTTCATGCTGTTTATCTTGTTTTAAAATAAAAAATCCCGCCTCAGTGTTGAAGCGGGACCTTATATAAGTTCATAATCATCATTTGTAGGCTTACCTTACATATACGACTTCCCGCTTCACTTTGTTGCTAAAGTAAAAGTAAAAGAAGAAGTAAAAAAATGTATGGAATAAAGCTTTCATTGTTGTTTTGTTGTTAATACGTGGGCAAAAGTAGTACATTTCTTTTAAAATGCAACATCTGCGAACATTTTTTTCAAATTCCGTCATTTTCCTTTCATCAGCCGAGCGGATTGTTGCTTTTGTAGAGCGTGTCGAAGTTGTCGAAATGTCCGCTGATGCGGTTCTCGCTTTCGGGGTTCAGTTCGAGTGCCTTCTTCATGTCGGCGAGTGCCCCTTCCTTGTCTCCGCTGTCCATCTTCAGCTTTCCGCGCAGCTGGTAGAGCTGTGCCTTCTCGTTGATTTCAAGCGCTTCGTCGAGTGTGGCGATGGCCTGTGCGTATTCCTTCTTCCGTGCATGGATGAGGGCAATCTGTTCGTAGGAATATTCGTTGAAGGGGTTCAGGTCGATGACTTTCTTGTAGTAAGTGACGGCTTCGTCTTCGTTGCCCAGTCCCTGTTGCACTTCCGCTGCAAGACGGAGTGCCTCCTCGTCGATGGAGTCATGTTTCAGCAGGAAGTCGACGTCCTCCAGTGCCTCGTTGTACTGTTTCATCTCCAGCAGCACCTGCCCGCGCATGAGGTAGGCTTCGGTGAAGTCTTCCTTCCTGCTGATGGCCTGTGTCAGGGCGACGATGGTGTGTATGGAGTCTCCCAGCTTGTGGTATGCCTGTGCCTGGAGGAAGTAGGGTGTTTCGTTGTCGGGCGCCAGCTGTGCAGCCTGTTGTGCCGTTGCCAGCATGTCATCATAGTGTTCCTGGAGGTAGCAGACGCGTGCCAGGTCGAGGTAGCTTTGCAAGCGTTGAGGTTCGAGGCTGATCATCTGTCCCAGCACTTCGTGTGCCTGTTCGAGCTTGTTCAGCTGAAGGGATGTACTGACGAGCAGCGACGCAGTCTCCAGGTCCGGTCGGATGTTGAGTGCTTCCTTGAAACACTTCTCTGCATAAATCCATTTCCCGATGCGTTGTGCGCGTATGCCATCGTATTTGAGAATGTCGAAATTTCTCTCTTCGTTCTTGTGCCGTACGTTCTCTTCCGGTTCGTTGTTGCCGGCAAAGAGTTTCTTTAAGAGGTTCATCATAATTAAGGGGTGTTGTTTAAATGGGATTAAAGTTAAGATGGGGGCAAAGATATGGATGTTTTTTTATTCCTCTATCTCTGTACTCAAATATTTCTTGTTGAGCTTCGCCCGTCCGTCCTGCAGACGTATGTCTCCGCAGTGCAGCAGGTAGGTGTATGCTTTCTTCATTTTGTCCGGTGAGTTGTCCGGCTCTGTCAGGTCGTCGGCAGGGTGGGGCAGTCCGTCGCGCAGTTTCCGGAAGATTTTTGCCCGCAGGTTCTCAAATTCCCCCAGTGGCAGGCCCGAGTCATGCTTTCTGAGGCAGACGTCGCATTGCATGCAGTTGTGTGTGTGGCGTTCGCCGAAGTAGTCCAGCAGCATACGTCCGCGGCACGCATCCCGTGAGGTCATGTAGGTCAGCATCGCCTTGATGCGCCGGGCGTAGTTCTCCTTCCGCTGCTCGTATACTTCCGGTGGAATCACAATCCGCTCAGTTTCCACCCTTTTCTGCGTGAAGGTCACGTAAGGGGTCTTCTTGCCGGGGATGTATTGCAGGATGCGCCTCCGGGCGAGGTTCAGCAGCCCCTCATAGACCTGTTGACGGGAGAGTCCGGTCTTCCGGCTGATGTCGTTTTCGCTGATGATGACATAGTCGGAGAACAGTCCTGTATAGTTTCTCAGCAAGGCTTGCAGGAGCTCTTCGGTCTCCTCCGGCAATCCGTGTATCCGGTAAAGCTCATCACGGCGGAAGATGAACATGATGCGGGAGCTGCTTTCCTGCTCTCCCGTATAGTCGATGTATCCCGAGCGCGACAACAGCTGCAAGGCATGATGCAGCGGTACGGGGAAGTGCTTGAAGTTGCGGCAGAACTCGTCCATGTTGAATTCATACGTGCAGTCGAACCCGTCGCCCACCGCCATCTGATAGTAGTAGCACAAGTGTTCGTACACCTTCCGGATGTAGTCTTTCTCGGGGAACTTGTCGGAGACATGTTTGTTGAGCATCCTTTTGTCATGCGGATTGTACAGCAGGACAGCGTAGGCTTTCTTCCCGTCGCGTCCGGCTCGTCCGGCTTCCTGGAAGTAAGCTTCCGGCGAGTCGGGCGAATCCGTGTGTATGACCAGGCGCACGTCCGGTTTGTCGATGCCCATGCCGAACGCGTTGGTCGCTACCATGACCCGTGACTCTCCCGTCTGCCATCGTTGTTGCCGGAGGTCCTTTTCTGCATTGTCCAGTCCGGCATGATAGTATTCGGCAGTGATGTCGTGCTGTTGCAGGTAGGTTGCCATTTCCCTGGTCTTTCTCCGGCTTGTCACATAGATGATGGCGGACCCCTTCATCCGTTGCAGGATGTGGATGACCTGTTCGGGTTTGTTTTCCGTTTCCCGGACGATGTAAGCCAGGTTCGGACGTTCGAAGCTCATCCGGAACACATTCTCCTCGCGGAAATGCAGCTGCTTCTGAATGTCGGCGACCACCTCAGGCGTTGCCGTTGCAGTCAGCGCGAGTACAGGCACGTCCGGCAGCAGTTCGCGGAGCTGATGTATCTTCAGGTAAGCCGGACGGAAGTCATATCCCCACTGCGAGATGCAGTGCGACTCGTCCACCGTGATAAAGCTGACGTGCATCTTCCGGAGTTTGGTCTGGAACAGCTCTGTCCCCAGTCTTTCCGGGGAGATGTAGAGGAACTTGTAGTTGCCGAAGATGCAATTCTCCAGCGTGACGACAATTTCGTCACGAGTCATGCCGGAATAGATGGCAGTAGCCTTGATGCCCCGTTCGCGCAAGTGGCGTACCTGGTCCTTCATCAATGCGATGAGTGGAGTTACGACCAGGCATAATCCTTCCTGTGCCAATGCCGGAACCTGGAAGGTGATTGATTTTCCTCCCCCCGTCGGCATCAGTCCCAAGGTGTCTTTTCCACTGCCAATGCTGTTGATGATTTCTTCCTGGATGCCTCGGAAGTTGTCATATCCCCAATAGTGCTTGAGGATGGCTCTATAGTCCGTCATGATTTATTCAGCAGGGCGTATGTCCTCTATTTGCAGTTGCACTTCTCCGCGTTTGTGCGTATTCTCTTCAATGGTGTAGCAGATGTCAAACGAACGTTTGGTCTTGATGTATCGAGCCTGCGAACTTTGTCCGAAAGCGATTCCGTTCATCACATTGTGCGACTTGTTGTCCACCAGTTCCAGCTTGATGTGTTCCTGTTCACGTCCGACCACTTTGCTTGTTCCATAGTCATAGACGTGGTTGGTGCAGAAGATGGGTTTGTGATTGTCCGGTCCGAATGGATTGAAATGCTTCAGGTCGTTGAAGAACTTGGCTGTAATGTCACGGAAGTCTATTTTGGCGTCAATGTTGATGATGGCACGTGTCTGTTCCGGCAAGATGTGTTCTGCCACAAACTGTTCGAACCGTTGCGTGAAGGCATCTACATTTTCCACTTTCATGGAGAGTCCGGCAGCATAGGTGTGTCCTCCGAAGTTCTCCAGGAGGTCACGGCAATGCTCGATAGCCTTGTACACATCGAATCCGGCAACCGAGCGGGCAGACCCCGTAGCCATGTCGTTGGTGCGTGTGAGTACGACAGCCGGACGGTAATAGATTTCTGTCAGACGCGAAGCCACGATGCCGATGACACCCTTGTGCCACGCCTCGTTGTAGAGGACGATGGAACGTCTGTGTGACAGTCCTTCCAGGTGGTCCACAATCTTGTTGGCCTCTTCCGTCATGCTCTTGTCCAGGTCCTTGCGCGTCTCATTGTATTGGTTGATTTGATTGCTTTTCGCCAGCGCGCTGGCAAAATCTTTCTCAATGAGCAGGTCGACCGCTTCCTTTCCGTTCTGAATCCGTCCTGATGCGTTGATGCGCGGTCCGATTTTGAAGACAATGTCGCTGATGTTGATTTCTTTGTCCGCCAGTCCGCATACGTCGATGATGGCTTTTAGTCCGATGCTGGGATTGGAGTTCAATTGACGGAGACCGTAATATGCCAGAATCCGGTTTTCTCCCATGATAGGTACAATGTCAGAAGCGATGCTGACAGCCACCAAATCGAGTAACGGAGTAAGCTGTTTGAATTCGATTCCGTTGCTTTTGGCAAAAGCCTGCATGAACTTGAATCCGACTCCACAGCCCGACAGATGCGGATAGGGATACGTTGCATCCAGGCGTTTGGGGTTGAGGATAGCCACGGCAGGAGGGAGAATTTCATCAGGCACATGGTGGTCGCAGATAATAAAGTCGATGCCCTTTTCCCGAGCATACGTGATTTCTTTCACTGCTTTGATTCCACAGTCGAGCACGATGATGAGTTTGACTCCCGTTTCATGCGCGTAGTCCACTCCCTGTATGGATACTCCATATCCTTCGTTGTATCTGTCCGGAATGTAGTAGTCTATGTTGGAGTAAAATTGTTGTAGAAACTTGTAGACCAGTGCCACGGCAGTCGTACCGTCTACATCATAGTCGCCATAAATCATCACACGCTCCTTTCTTCCCATCGCCTGGTTGAGACGCTCTACGGCTATGTCCATATCTTTCATTAGAAATGGGTCGTGTAGTTCGTTCAATTGTGGATGGAAGAATTTTTTGGCTGCGGAGACGGTGGTGATTCCCCTTTTTTGAAGTAAGTGGCATAGAATCGGGTGGATGCCCAGCTCTTTAGCAAAGGAGTTGGCTGCCTCTACTTCATTGTGTGTGGGAGCTTGATAATTCCATCTGTATCGCATTTTATATATTGTTTTTCTTTTTCTTTCTTTATCAGGCGGAGGAATTTCTCCGTTTCGATTTGTAAAGTTAGGAAAAAGAAATAGAAAAGCGCACCGATTCTGCATATATTTAACAGAATCGGTGCGCTTGGGCAAGTTTTAAAACCGGGGAATCAGATGCTGTAGAATTTTATTTTATACCCAGCTTCTTGGCAATTTCCTTGGGAAGTGCCTTCTTGTTGACAACAATGTTCATGGTTTTGTATCGTGCATAGGCTTTGGATACATACCAGATACCCTTGTAGTCGCCAACGGTGCCCCATGAGTTCTTTACCATGTAGTATTCCGTACCCTTCTGGTCTTTGGCAATACCGTAAATCTGCATGCCGTGATCGTCGGTCGTTTCCCAATTGTCATAAGCTCTTTGACGCTCTTCGGGTGTGCACCACATTTGCGGCTGCGGGCTGTTGATAAATTGCGGAGAGTTGGAGAGGCGCAACCAGCGTGCCATATCAGAGCCGGTCAAGTCTTCTTGTGCCTTCTTCATGTCAGGCAAGGTTCCGATACCGGTACGGTTGAATCCGTTTTCGCTGACGTCAGCTCCCCATGCAATGGTGTATCCGTTCATGATTGCGTTGTCAAACACTTCCATGAATTCGTCAAGCGGCAGGTTGTAGGATTGTCCCCAACGCCAGTTGTCCTGAATTTCAAGTACGAAAGGTTTGTAATACGGATGGTGCGTATAAGAGGTCAGCGAGATGTAGTCGTCGGCATTCAGTCCGGTTGATTCGTAGAATGACTTCGGGGTATAGGTCTTTCCTTTGTATTCGAAAGATTCCGGGCGTTTGCCTAAGTAGGCATCGTAGATACCGGCAAGACCTTTTTGCCATACAGGTACATTGTTCTCGTCCATCTGGATGGATTTCTGGTTGCCTTTAGCAATGGCTGCCACATAAGCTTCAGTTACTGCCGAAAGTTCATTGTGGTTGGACAGTGTGTCACCATACATGACACCCGGCCGCATCAATTCTTCAGGCACCAAGCCAAACTGCTGCATTCCATAAATCACGTCATAGAACGAACCTCCCTGTGAGAAGGATACGTCACCATGGGTACGGACAGTTGCGTTGGCGCGGTCCATATAAGTATTATAGACCAGATACATTTCAGAGAAGTCATACTCACCTTTGCCCATACGCAGCAGCTCGGATTCAATGAAGCCTAAACCTGAATAGCACCAGCAAGTACCTGCACGACTTTGGTTCTTGATGGAGGTGATGGGGTTTTCTTTCACGGTCGTGAATACAAAGCCTTCTCTTTTCTCTTCTTTCGCTTGCTCCTGTGCCATAGCCTGACCCATGAACAGCAGGCTGAGTGCAGCCGTTGCAAATAATGTTTTTTTCATGTTTTGGTTTTGTGATGGTTAAACTAATTTAGTTATTTCTGAATTGTTATTAAGTGAATGAACTATCAATCGGTTACTGCGCCTATGTCTGACGGCCATTTCATTAAGTTCATTCTCTTAGTCCATTGTTTTTACTCATTCATGATGTTCTCAACTTCCTCGACGGTTAATGGAATATGTTTCTTTCCCAGGAAACGAGAGCCGGTCGCTGTGATCAACACATCGTCCTCCAAGCGGATACCGCCGAAATCCTTATAAGTGTCGATGATATCGTAGTTAAGAAACTCGGTGAACTTGTTTTCAGCCCTCCATTTATCAATCAGGGCAGGAATAAAGTAACATCCCGGTTCGTCCGTGATGACAAAGCCTTCTTGCAGGCGACGTCCCATACGCAAGGATGCCAATCCAAATTGTTCAGAAGGACGGGTCTCCTCATCATAGCCTACATAGACTTGTCCTAATCCCTCCATGTCATGTACATCAAGTCCCATCATGTGTCCCAGTCCATGGGGCATGAAAAGAGCGTGTGCACCCGCAGCTACGGCATCATCCACATTGCCCTTCATGAGTCCCAGATCTTTTAGACCTTGGGCCAGCACTTTGCATACATTGATGTGCACCTCTTTCCAGGTCTGCCCGGGGCGCGCAAAGTCGATGGCATGGTCATGGCAGGCTACGACAATGTTATATACATCCTTTTGGCGGCTGGTAAAACGTCCGCCGACAGGAACTGTACGTGTGAAATCCGAGCAATAGTTATTGACGGTTTCAGCTCCGGCATCGGTCAGCATCAGCTTGCCGGTTTGCAGGATGTTGCCATGATAATGATTGTGCAAGGTTTCTCCGTTTTGGGAGAGGATGGTGGCAAATGAGGTCATGCTGCCGTAAGAAGCTGCAATGCCGTCGAGTACACCGGCTATGTATTGCTCTTTTACACCGGGCTTGCAAAGGCGCATTGCGGTGGTATGCATTTCATAGCCAATATCACAGGCGCGTTCGATTTCCTCAATTTCGCAAGGCTCTTTTACAGAACGCAGGTCCACAACAGCCTTGATCAGCGGAAGGGAGGCTTTGGCTTTCAGTTCTGCAGCAGGGATACCGAGCATCTCTTCCAAAGCGAACATGGTATCATGGCGATAGGGAGGGAGATAGTGTATCTGGCGGCGTTGTCTGGCAGCAGTAGTAACTAATGTTTTCAAATCCTGGGTCGACCCACTGTTGTCTACGCCAATACTTGCCGCCATATCTTTGACACTGGGTTGCGGCCCCATCCAAATGATGTCGTCCATGGTTACATCGTCTCCAAAGAGATATTCCTCACTGCTGTCCAAGTCAATGACACCAGTCATCCCGGGACGATTGATACCGAAGAAATAGAGAAAGCTACTATCCTGACGGAATTTGTAAGCATTGTCCGGGTAATTGCACGGAGCTTCGTTATTGCCCGGAAAAATGATGATGCCACCTTGCAATTTAGTTTGAAGAGCTTGGCGGCGTTTCTTGTAATCTGCGTTGAACATATTACACCTGGCTTAGATTTGTTGATTTAAGTTATTTTGCAAAAATAGTCATTCCTATGAATAAAACTAATATCTTTGCCCATATCTTTGAATAAAATCTATATGGCGATAGACAATCACACAGGACTGGTTTTGGAAGGAGGTGGTATGCGTGGCGTATTTACCTGTGGTGTGTTAGATTATTTTATGGATGCACACATTGAGTTCCCTTATATTATAGGTGTATCTGCCGGAGCGTGCAATGGCTTGTCATACATGTCGCACCAACGGGGAAGGGCACGTTTCAGCAATGTAGAGATGATGAAAGAGTATCGCTATATAGGTGTAAGGCATCTGTGGACACAGCACAGCATTCTCAATCTGGATTTATTGTATCGACAATTTCCAGAACGTATTTTGCCTTTTGATTATGACGCGTGCTTTGCCAATCCTACCCGTTTTGAGATGGTCATGACTGATTGCCGTACGGGGCTTCCTTGCTATCTGGAAGAGCGTTCAGATCCGGCGCGGCTGGTTTTACTTGCTAAAGCATCGAGCAGCTTGCCTTATGTCTGTCCAATCACGTATGTGGACGGAGTGCCGATGCTGGATGGGGGAATTATCGACTCGATTCCTGTCGTACGTTCTGTCAGTCAGGGATATTGGAAGAATGTGGTAGTACTTACGCGTAACAAAGGGTATCGGAAAACGGCCAAAGACATGAGGATTCCTTCCTTTATCTATAAGAAATACCCTAAATTGCGTGAGATACTCAGTCACCGTAATGCCATTTACAATCGTCAGCTGGAAATGGTGGAACGGATGGAGGAAGAAGGACGTATTTTGGTTATACGTCCGATGAAACCCATGGCTGCCGGGCGCATCGAGAAAGATGTGAAGAAACTGGCAGCTCTGTACGACGAAGGATATGCCTGTGCAAAAGCGGTGATGGAGAGTGAAGAAGCCGCATCATTTATGAAATCCGTATCCATTCTGTCGGATAAGGTTCTATAAGCATGCATTTTTATAGGGTAGTATTCATTTTGCGGTTGGCTTTCTCTTCCGCTTATAACACTGTTCATACGAACAAAGTCCACAAGAGTATTCCAATTTACGCACATCAGGGCGACCTCCGCTGTTGGGTTGAAAATGACTTAAAGGAAGGAACGGATGACAGAAAAGCCTCCCCTGATGTAAAGATTCCACAAAACGTAAAGAAAGCAAAAGGCGATATTTGCTTGACAGAATTGGCATTTCTGCCTTTTCCGGCTAACGCGTATTTTGGGAAAAACGTGTAAAGTAGGCTTTTTTAGGAATAGATATGCGCTTTCGGACGCATAAACATTCCATTTCAAGCTGAAAGTTGCATGTTTATACCTACAAACAATATTGTTTCACGCATCAAACACTTGTGTTTGCCATATCAAACAATATTGTTTGATTCGCCAAACAATATTGTTTCGTGGGTCGAACATTCGATTTTCTTGATAGACAACAATAATATACCGAATTTCACCTTCTTTTACCTCTAGTTTGTGTGTGCAGTGTTCATTTTTCAAATGATGAAATTGCAAACTTCTTCTTCGTTTTGGTGAATGAAAGAATTACTTTTATCTCTTAATTAAGACGGAAAGATATAAAAATAGTCAGAAGAGTGCCATCATGTATTTTGCGAATCGCCTGGGAAGGCCCTTCTCGGTCACCAACTCGTGTTTTGTTCCAAGGAAGGCCCTTCTCAGGCGATTCGTTTGACGTTTTGCCATTTTGTTAGTTGAGGCTTCTTTTGAATATAAAATGCATAATTGATTTCATGTGCATTGAAGTTCCCTTCTATTCTTTTTTCTGCAGGTTAAAGCGGTATTCCCTGATATTATGACTATATTTGCACTATAAGCCAAAATGTTATGATTAACAGGAAATTCAAGACTATTCTCTATATATAAGTGGAGGGAACGAGATGGTCTTTTAGATTTGATGTTAATTTGAAATGTGTTATTGATTGACTTGTGTTGACAATGTTAAGGAAAATTAAATATCGCATGTTAAGAAATGGCGGACGCACAAGCGCAAGCGGCACGTACCGTGGTGCGGATAACAAGAGCGCATCCTATACCCTTGCGATGAGCTATGACAATATGCACCGCATCAAGTCAAAGAGCCAGCACCTTACCCAACAAGGTGTACAGTTCAATGGCACGCTCAATGCAGGATATGATCTGACCTATACCTATCAGGATTCATTAGGTCACAAGTTCCAGCTCTCCAAGGTAGAGGACTTGAACTATCGCACCGAGGGAACACCCAAAGAGAAGATTGACAACGGACACAGATACCTTTACGATGCCAACGGCAACCTTGTCTACATCAATACCAGCCGTGTCAAGAAAGACGGTAAGGAGGATGAGCAGCTTGCCTTATGTCTGTCCAATCACGTATGTGGACGGAGTACT
>ENA-OPSH01001201-OPSH01001201.1-human-gut-metagenome-genome-assembly--contig:-NODE-1201-length-11879-cov-2.202047_pt1 | contig 11879 bp, 9 predicted proteins | sample MGYA00241802_ERZ501895 | MGnify/ENA primary metagenome ERZ501895 (study PRJEB25962, sample SAMEA2042304) | human gut metagenome | biome: human gut; feature: human-associated habitat; material: faeces...
ACGCCGCCGGTCTTCTTGGAGTCGTACTGGAAGTAGGCCTGGACATACTTGTCGGTGTGGTCGCCGATGATCTTGATGGAGTTCTTGTTCGCGCCGACGGTGCCGTCGGAGCCGAGGCCGAAGAACATGGCCCGCGTCACGTCGTCCGCTTCCGTGGAATAATCTTCATCATACGGGAGGCTGGTGCCCAGTACGTCGTCGTTAATGCCGATGGTGAAATGATTCTTGGGAGTGTCCAGAGCCAGGTTGTCATAGACGCCCTTGACCATGGCGGGGGTGAATTCCTTGGAGGAGAGGCCGTAGCGTCCGCCTACCACCTTGGGCATGCCGTTGGTGAAGGGCAGCGTGCCGTTGGCTTGGGCGTCGAAGAGGGCCTGGATGATGTCCTGGTGGAGCGGTTCTCCTTGGGAGCCGGGTTCCTTGGTGCGGTCCAGCACGGCGATTTTCCTGACCGTAGCGGGGAGGGCCTTGACGAGTTCGGCGGCGGGGAAGGGGCGGAACAGGCGCACCTTCAGCACGCCTACCTTGGCGTTTTCCCGGGTCATCATGGCTTCTACCGTTTCTTCCACAGCTTCAGCGCCGGATCCCATCAGGATAATGACGCGTTCGGCGTCCGGAGCGCCGGTGTAATCCACCAGATGGTAGGAACGGCCGGTAAGTTCCGCGAACTTGTCCATGGCGTTCTGGACAATAGCCGGAGTGGCTTCATAGAAACGGTTGACCGTTTCACGCCCCTGGAAATAAACGTCCGGGTTTTGGGCAGTGCCGCGCAGAACGGGAGCATCAGGGGTCAGGGCTCGTTCCCGGAAGGAATCCAGCCATTCCTGTTTAATCATGCCGTTCAGGGTGTCGTCCGTGATGTCTGCAATCTTGCCGATTTCGTGGGACGTGCGGAACCCGTCAAAGAAATTGATGAAAGGAATGCGGGATTCCAGTGTAGCGGCGTGGGAAATAGCGGCGAAGTCCGCCGCTTCCTGAGTGGAGGAGCCGCACAGCATGGCCCATCCGCAGGAGCGGGCGCTCATCACGTCGCTGTGGTCGCCAAAAATGGAAAGGGCCTGGTAAGCCAGGGACCGGGCGGCTACGTGGAACACGGCGGGAGTCAGTTCCCCTGCGATTTTGAACATGTTCGGGATCATCAGCAGGAGCCCCTGGGATGCGGTGAACGTAGTTGCAAGCGCTCCGGTCTGGAGGGCGCCGTGAACGGTGCCTGCCGCGCCGCCTTCACTCTGCATTTCCACTACGGAGGGAACGGTGCCCCACAGGTTCTTCCTGTTGACAGCGGCCCAGCTTTCAGCTGATTCACCCATCGGAGAAGATGGTGTAATGGGGTAAATGGCAATGACTTCAGAAAAACGATAGGCTACGGAGGCTACGGCTTCGTTAGCGTCAATCGTGCTGTAAGTTACGGTTGTCTGATCACTCATAAGTCTGCACGGATAGTATATAATTGATAAATAAGGTGCGTCTTAACGGGAACATTTATAACATGTCTGGTGCCAAAGGTAAAAGCAATTATGCGTATGTGGGGATTTGCCGGCCATTTTTTAATAATAAGACCAGTTTTGTTTCAATTCCTTTGAATATCGTGCTTTATGTGGTTCTGTCCAGGCTTTTTGCAAAATGGCCGGAATACTGGGGCATGTTCCGGCGTCCGGCTTCCGAAAAAGGGGGGGGAGGAACCTTCGGGTCAAAACCGGCCGCCAAAAATGTCCCCTCTGCCTGACAATGCGCTAGCCAAAACGGAAGCAAGCCTTTAGAATCCCCGCACTATGTCCGAACAACAGCAGGCACATCCGACTACGACGGAATCCGAACTTATTGCCGTGCGCCGCGACAAGCTCGCCAAAATCCGTGAGCTGGGAATTGACCCCTACGGCGCAAGATTTGACGTGACCACCACTCCCGCCGGATTGAAAGCCGATTTCCAGGAAGACAAACAGGTAGCCGTCGCCGGCCGCCTTCTGGCTATTCGCGACATGGGCAAATCCCAGTTTTTCGTCATTGGGGACGTACGGGGAAAAATCCAGGGGTTCCTGCATAAAAATGAGGTGGATGAAACCACCTGGAAGCTTTGGAAGCTCCTGGACCGCGGGGACTGGGTCGGCATCAGGGGAACCACGTTCCTGACCCGTACCGGAGAACCTACCGTAAAGGTATCCGGACTGACCATTCTTTCCAAAAGCCTCCGCCCCCTGCCGGACAAGTGGCACGGGCTGGCGGACAAGGAGGTGACCTACCGCAAGCGCCACCTGGACCTCATTTCCAATGAGGAAAGCGCCTCCCTGTTCGTGACGCGCTCCCTCATGATTGCGGAAATCCGCCGCTTTCTCCAGGAACGCGGTTATCTGGAAGTGGAAACCCCCATGCTTCAGGATGTGGCCGGTGGGGCCGCCGCCAAGCCGTTTGAAACGTACCATAACGCGCTGGATATGCCGCTGACGCTGCGCATTGCCCCGGAGCTTTTCCTCAAACGCCTGATGGTGGGCGGCTTCACGAAAATTTTCGAACTCAACCGCAGCTTCCGCAATGAAGGAATTGACCGCCGCCACAACCCGGAATTCACCATGCTGGAAGCCTATTGCGCCTGCGGTGATTTTGAAACCATGGCGAATATGGTGGAGGAGCTCATCTGCCATCTGGCGGAAAAATTCTGCGGCGGCCTTCAGATTGACCACAAGGACGCTGAAGGCAATGTTCTTTACACAATCGACCTCAGCCGTCCCTGGAAACGCGCCGACTACCAGGACCTGATCCGGGGCGTGGCAGGGGAAGACTGGTTTGACATTTCCCCCGAAGCGCGCCGCGCCCGCTGTGAAGAGCTGGGAGTGGAAATCAGCCCGGATATGAAAGATGTGGATGTTTCCCAGCAGGTGTATGAAAAACTGGTGGAGGAAAAGACCATGAACCCCTGCTTTGTTACCCACGTGGCCAAGGACTTGGTTCCCCTGGCCAAGCTGAACCGGGAAAATCCGGACGTAGTGGATGTATATGAACTGGTGATCAACGGGCAGGAAATTTCCCCCGGCTATTCGGAATTGAACGATCCTGACGTGCAAAAGGAACGCCTGGAGCACCAGGCTGCCGGGGAGACCCAGCGTGTGGACTATGATTTCATTGAAACGCTGGAATACGGAATGCCCTCCGCAGGCGGCATCGGCATCGGCATCGACCGCGTCGTCATGATGCTGACGGGGGCCTCTTCCATCCGTGACGTGCTGCTCTTCCCGCAGTTGAAACGTAAGGACAGTTAATCCGAACCACCGGCCGCATGGCTCCCCGCACCCCGGATATTCTGGACTGCGCTTCCGCCCAATGGATCGGCAAACGCCGCGAGCAGGAAGACGTGGTTAAAAGTCTTCCCGCCGCCGGCGGGATGCTGGGCATCGTGTGCGACGGCATGGGAGGGCATCTTCGCGGAGATTGCGCCTCCTGTGTGGTGGCGCAGGAATTTGCTGCGGTATTTGCGGAAAGCGGCATCGAGGATATCCCGGAACGTTTAACGGCGGCTTTGCATGCTGCCAACAGGGCGTTGGCCGCCATTCAGAAGGAACCGGAGGAATCCGGAACCACATTGCTGGCCGTCTTCATCCGCGACCATTTCCTGTGGTGGATCAGCGTGGGAGACTCCCCCCTGTATTTATGGAGCGGAGCGGACAGCTTTCGCATGGACCGTCTGAATGAAGACCATTCCATGAGACCGATTGCGGATTGCCTTTACCGGAAGGGGAAAATGTCACTTCAGGGACCGCTTCGGCAGCGTTGCATTCTCCGTTCCGCCGTTATGGGCGGTCCCATGGAACTGGTGGACATCAGCGCCATGCCCCTGCTCCTGCATCCGGGAGATGCGGTGCTGGCATGCTCGGATGGCTTGCAGGTTTGGAGCGAGCTGTTGAGAGAACCTTCTTTCCTGGCTCTTCAAAAGGCCAGGGATTGTTCCAGCAGGGAGCTGGTGGGGCTCATCATGGAACAGGTGAAGGATATGCTGGAGCCCCAGCAGGATAATGCCTCCGTCTGGGCTGCCGTCATGCGGAAACCCTGCGAGGGCGGTAAATAAGCTTATTCCGGCGAAGGAAGTGCGGGAGCATGGTTCTGGGCGGGCGGGAAAATGTTCGCGCTGTTCTTATTGCGCCTTAAACAGGGCTTTTCCGCAGACCGGGGCACGGAGAGCCTTGAAAATGAGGATCTGGAGGAGGCTGTCAGGTATGGTGTTCTTTTACGGGAGCAACCCCTCCGGAAAGAACCGGGCCGGAGGTGATTTCCCCATTGTCATTTGACCGGCGGGGGATTAAAATGCACTCCGCACAACATGATTGCCTGGATAGTTTTCTATTACCTGATCGGAGCGATTCCGTTCGGCTACCTTGCCGGCAGAATCAGAGGGATTGACCTGAGGCAGCAGGGTTCCCGCAACATAGGCGCTACCAATGCGTGGCGCGTACTGGGCTGGAAGTGGGGCCTTTCCGTTTTCATTCTGGACTTCTTAAAGGGGTTCATCCCTGTGTTCGGCGCCTTGAACTGGCTGCCGTTCCTGACGGGGGATGCGGGCGGCTGGGATTTCAATGTCTTGGTAGTTCTCTCCTGTTTCGCTGTTATACTCGGTCATACTTACACCTGTTTCCTGGGATTCAGGGGAGGAAAAGGCGTAGCGACAACCGCGGGGGTTTTATTTGCCCTCAATCCGGTGGTGGCTTGCGTAGCTCTGGCTTCTTGGCTGGTGGTTATGGGAATCTCCGGCATCGTGTCCCTGGCCAGCCTGGTGGCCGCTGTGGTGATGATCGCCGCCGGATGGTGGATTTATCCGCTTTGCCAGGACGGGGATGTCTCCCCCCAGATACTTTACGTCGCCTTTTTCACGGTGGTAGGCGCACTGGTGATTCTCAAGCACCGTTCCAATATCGCAAGGCTTCTCAACGGAACGGAGCACTCCTTCTATTCCAAAAAGTCCAAGTAAGATGATGAATCGGTTACATAAAATAGCAGTCATTGGAGCCGGTTCCTGGGGCACGGCCCTCTCCATGGTTCTGGCGACCCGGGAATGTGAAGTCGTCCTGTGGACGCCGGAAGAGGCTCAGGCCAGGCAGCTTGCCGAAACAAGACGCAGCCCCGTCCTTTCGAAAACCGCCCTTCCCCTGGCCCCCAATATCCATCCTACTTGCGATCTGGGCCAGGTGAAGGATGCGGAACTCATTGTAGTAGTGGTACCTTCCGTGGCCATGCGTTCCGTGGCCCAGCGGCTGCGCAGCCTGCCGGTGCAGCCGGATGCCGTCATTGTCTCCTGCACCAAGGGCATTGAACAGGGAACCCATAAAAGAATGACGGAAATCCTTCAGGAATATCTGCCCTCCAACCCCATAGGCGTGCTTTCCGGTCCCAATCATGCGGAAGATATCTGCCTGGGCCTTCCGTCCGCCTCCCTGATTGGATTTGAAGATCCGAAGTATGCGGATTGGGTGCAGCAGATATTTGCATCCAAAACCTTCCGTGTTTATTCCGCTACGGACATTATCGGCATGCAGCTGGGCGGAACCATTAAGAACGTCTTTGCCATCGGGGCCGGCTTATGCGAAGGGCTGAACCTGGGGGATAACGCCCAGGCCGCTTTGCTGACCCGCGGCCTGGCGGAAATGACGCGCATCGGCGTGGCCAGCGGAGGCCGCAGGGAAACCTTCATGGGCCTTTCCGGAGTAGGCGATTTGATTGTTACCTGCTATTCCCGCCACTCCCGCAACCAGACGGTGGGGCGGAGACTGGCGGAAGGGAAGAGCCTCCAGGAAATCCTGGATACCCTGGGCATGGTGGCGGAAGGGGTGCCCAACACGCTATCCGTCTATGAAATTGCGCGGAAGCTGGAGGTGAGGACGCCCCTGATTGACGCCGTTTATTCCGTTCTTTATGAGTCCAAACCTCCTATGGAAGCACTTGCGGAACTCATGACGCGTGACCCCCGGCCGGAGTCAGATTGATTTTCTGTTTTTTTGAGTTGCTTTTCCTCGACAAATTATACTATATAAACAATCAGTATGAAACGTGCCATCATCTCAGCTCTTTTTGCCGCCGGCGTCCTTGGCGTTGCCAGTGCGGACATTCAGGCTCCCCCCGCTTCCGAATACACCCCCACCCGCAAGCTGGGCCGCGCCATCGCCAACCTTATTTATTCCGTTGAAGAAATCCCGCTGGGAATCATCAACTGGACGAGCCGCGAGGGGGATTATGCCGGTTTTTCCGTAGGCATTGTTGATGGCACCGCGACCATGTTTGAGCGCATGGGCTACGGAATCTATGAACTTGTCACCTTCTGGGCTCCCACTTACAAATGCACGTACAAGCCTCCTTATCAGGGACGTTGCGGCATGAGCGGCCTTAAGGAATACAATCCCAATGGCGGTCTGAGCGAATTCCCTGCGGAACTCGGCTTCCAGAGCTACTACAAGTATTCACGCCAGCAGCGTGACTAAGGCCGGGCTGTTAAAAATTTCAAAAGGACTGTCCGCTTGCTTGCGGACAGTCCTTTTTTCATACCGTGGCTCTGACAATAGCCGCCATTGACGGGGAAGGGAGGAAAACATATTCTTCCATGCCGGAAAGGCTTCCATATTATGAATAAAACCGCTGCTTTCATTGGCTTGGGCGCTGCCGTTTGCATAACAGCTCCCTCATTTGCCCAGGACTCCCATCTTTCCCTGACCAGACAGAGCGTTGCCAGCATGCATGAAATTACGGCAGCCTTGGATAAGGTGACGGATGAACCCGGAGCTGCCGCTGCTGTGGAAACAGTTAAAAAAGTGCACAAAAAACTGCTGGATCTTGGAAAAAGGCAGCTGGAACTTCCCGGTGCCACACTCCAGGAGCAGGCTCAGGTTTCTGCCCAGATGACGGAAGTGCAGAAAATTTCCGACGAATTGGTAAAATCCCTGGCCCGTTTAAAAAAGGAAGGACTGTTTACGCCCGATTTGCAAAAAGCCCTGACGGATTTGCGGTCTGTTCAGACGGAGCTGGCGCAGGTTTCCCGGGACAAGGCTGAGCAGGCGGAGCCGTTCCCGGAGGATGCAGAGGGCAATACTCATGAAACCCTGCTGGTCAAAACTGTGGATGAAGTCAAAAAGCTTGATGATTCCCTGGCCAAGGTAAGGGATGAGGAAACCAGCAAGGCTGCTGTGGAACAGATAGGCCGTTACCGGGCGACTTTGCTGGACGTTGCCAGGAAACAGGCCGTCCTGCCGCCCCTCACCCGCAACCAGCAGGCCAAGCTGATGGGAGTACAGCAGCAGCTTGTGGAAATGATGCAACCCATTGTCAAGCATGTGACGGCCATCATGCTTTCTCCGGATGCTTCCAAGAACCTGAAGGAAGCAGTGAATTCCCTTTCCGAATTACCTAAGGAAGTTCAGAAAATCCGTGAAGAGGCGGCTAAGTGAACTTTTTAAAGGATGCGTCCTTTTGGGCTGGTCAAAAAATTATAATTGTTCTAAATTGGCTGTCCTGAAAAATGCGCCCGGTTTTTAGTGAAACAGATCTCAATGAACGCCCCTTCCTGGTCTTCTGGGAAGTGACGCGCGCTTGCGCACTTGCGTGCAGGCATTGCCGCGCTGTCGCCCAGCCGCGTCCGCACCCGGATGAATTGACTCATGAGGAGGCATTGCGCCTGATTGACCAGTTGGCGGAACTGCGGCCTCCCATGCTGGTGCTGACGGGCGGCGACCCGGTCATGAGGCCGGATATTCTGGAATTGGTCCGTGCGGCTTCCGGCAAAGGGCTGCATGTAGCATTGAGCCCGGCTGCTACCGCCCGGCTGCTGCACACGGATTTCCGTGCATTGAAAGAAGCTGGAGTCCAGAGCATGTCATTGAGCCTGGACGGCGCGCATGAGAGTACCCATGACGCTTTCCGCGGCGTTCCCCACACATATGAACGGACTCTCCGGGCTGCGGAAATGGCGAAGGAAGCCGGCATGCACTTGCAGATCAACACCACCATCACCAGGAGTACGCTGGGCGAATTTGACGACTTTGTGGAGCTGATGAAGAAAATGAAACCGGACATGTGGAGCGTGTTTCTTCTGGTGCCCACAGGCCGTGCCGCCATGGATGAAATGCCTGCGGCGGAAGAAGTGGAAGCCGTCTGGAAAAAACTGAGCAGGATAAGCCATGAGGTGCCCTTTGGCGTTAAAACTACGGAAGGGCACCATTACCGCCGCGTGGCGCTTCAGGAAGCCCGCGCCCAGGGCAGCAAGCCTGCCCGCCGCGCCATCCCCACCCGGGACGGCAAAGGCGTTATGTTTATTTCCCATACCGGGGAAATCCAGCCCTCCGGTTTTTTGCCCATGACGGCAGGGAACGTCCGGACGGATGACCCTGGAGAAATCTACCGCACGCACCCTCTTTTCCTCAGGCTCCGGGATGACAATGCGTTGCGGGGCAAATGCGGACGGTGTGAGTACCGTGCCATCTGCGGAGGGTCCCGGTCCCGCGCCTATGCCGTTTACGGAGACATGATGGCGGAAGACAATCTCTGCCCTTATCAGCCTAGGCTTTCACAACACCATGATTAATATTACCAGACTTTGGACAGGGGCGGAACAGCCCGCGGACCATTTGAGATACGGACAGGGCCACGGGCACGGCCGTTTTGCAGGGGGCGCCGCGGAATCCTGTGCGCCGGCTTCGTCCCGCGTACGCAAGCCCATTGTGGTCTGGAACATTACGCGTACCTGCAATCTCAAATGCATACACTGTTATGCGGATGCTTCTGCCCGGAAATTTGAGGGAGAGCTGGATTGGGACCAGTGCTGCGCGGTCATTGATGATTTGGCGGACTACAAGGTGAACGCCCTCCTTTTTTCCGGAGGGGAGCCGCTGGTGCATCCGCGCTTTATGGAACTGCTGGAACGCGCCACCGGGAAAGGGTTGAAGGTGACCATTTCCACCAACGGCACCCGCATCACTCCGGAAGCCGCAGCGCGATTCAAGGAACTGGGCGTGGCGTACGTAGGCATTTCCCTGGACGGCATTGGCGCCGTTCATGACAAATTCCGCGGTGTGGAAGGTTCTTTTGAGCAGGCGGTGCGCGGGTTCAGGCTTTGCAGTGAAGTGGGGCAAAAGACAGGCCTGCGCCTGACGCTGACCCGCAACAATGTGCAGTGCATGGGCCAGATTTTGGATTTTATTGACGCCAACGACATCCAGCGCGTTTGTTTTTACCATCTGGTTCCCACCGGCCGCGGCGTGGAAGTGCAGACCCTGACTCAGGAGGAAGCAAGGAATGCCATGGATACGCTGATTGCCCGTGTAGAGGAATGGAAAGCGGAGGGAAAAAACCGTGAAGTGCTGACTGTAACCCAGCCTGCGGACGGAATTTACCTGCTTCTGCGCCAGCTCCGGGAAGGCTCCCCTCTGGCGAAGGAAACCCTCGGCCTGCTTCAATGGAATGGCGGCGGCGCGAACAGTTCCGGCCGGGGCATCGCCAATATTGACACACAGGGTGCCGTGCATCCGGACCAGTTCTGGCAATCCGTTACTCTGGGCAATGTGAAAAGTGACCGGTTTTCCGATTTATGGGATGCCAGGGCCGGAGCTGCAGCGGAAATGTTGCCTGAGCTGCGCGGTTCCGACGATCCTCTGGAACGGCAGAAGAAGATTGAAGGCCGTTGCGGCCGCTGCGTTCACTTCGCCCTGTGCGGCGGAGGCTTCCGCACCCGTGCCGCGTTTGCCAACGGACACTGGTACGGGTCCGATCCCGGCTGCTATCTGACGGAAGAGGAAATTTCCACCCCTTTGCCGGAAATCAAGTAGTGAGATGCCCGGCTTTATTCACCGGGGAACGGTTGGTTCCGGGAAAGAGGTATCGGAGGAATTGCCGTTTCATTCGATCGTAGGGTATCCCGCGCGCAGGTAAAACGCCCCTGTCCTTGCGGTTGATTTGCCGGGAACAGGGGTTTTATACTGGGAAAAAACCGGGAGTGTGCTTCGGCGGGGGCAGGGGCGAATTTGTCCATACGTCTGGTTTTCCCTGCTTTACAAGGCAGGAGGCATCGCATAGCATGCCCCGCATGATGAATCAGGAATTGAGACCGGAGACCCTGTGCGTGCAGGCGGGCTGGGCGCCTAAAAAGGGCGAACCCCGCGTATTGCCCATTTACCAGAGCACGACGTTCAAGTACGAGACCAGCGAACAAATGGCAAAATTGTTTGATCTGGAAGAAGCCGGATTCTTTTATACACGCCTCCAGAACCCCACCAATGAGGCGGTTGCCAGAAAAATTGCCGAACTGGAGGGCGGTGTGGCCGCCATTCTGACGTCTTCCGGCCAGGCGGCTTCCTTCTTTGCCGTTTTCAATATTTGCGAGGCTGGGGATCATATCGTCAGCGCTGCGGCCATTTACGGAGGCACATACAACCTCTTTGCCGTCACCTTCCGGAAAATGGGCATAGAAGTTACTTTCGTGGACCAGGACGCCCCGGCGGAGGAAATAGCCAAAGCGTTCCGTCCCAACACGAAGGCTTTCTTTGCGGAGACTATTTCCAATCCCACGCTTTGCGTGCTGGATATCCGTAAAATGGCGGACATTGCCCATGCGCACGGCGTTCCCCTCATTGTGGACAATACCTTTGCCACTCCCATTAATTGCCGTCCGTTTGAATGGGGCGCGGATATCGTCACCCATTCCACAACCAAATATATGGACGGACATGCTGTGCAGGTTGGCGGAGCTATCGTTGACAGCGGTAACTTTGACTGGGATGCCTATGGACATAAATATCATGGACTGACTGAACCGGATGAATCTTATCATGGTGTTATTTATACTAAACAGTTTGGAAAGAAGGCTTATATCACAAAGGCAACCTCTCAGTTAATGCGTGACCTGGGCTCTATCCCGTCTCCTACAAACTGCTTCCTGTTAAACCTGGGACTTGAAACTCTTCCTCTCCGCGTGGAACGTCACTGCTATAATGCACAGAAGATTGCCGAATTCCTGAATGCCCATGAGAAAGTATCTCATGTAAACTATGCAGGACTTCCTGATGACAAATACTATCCACTTGCTCAGAAATACATGAACGAAGGCAGAACCTGCGGCGTTATCTCCTTTGAACTGACAGGAGGCCGAGAAGCTGCAGTCCGCTTTATGGATAGCTTAAAGCTTGCCACCATCGCAACGCACGTAGCAGCATCCAAAACCATGATCCTGCATCCTGCAAGCCATACTCACCGTCAGATGAACGACGAACAACTTGCAGAAGCCGGCGTATCACCGGGAATGATCCGTCTCTCCGTTGGTATTGAAAATGTTGAAGACATCATTGCTGACATCGAACAGGCATTAAAAAACGCATAAAAGATAATTTCAAAAAATCCGAAAGAACTTCTGAAATGATCACAGCTATAACAGATCATTTCCAGATTCTTCCGGATTTTTATTTTCAGGTCAAACGGATATTCGCAATCCGCTTTGCTACTTGATTCGGTTAAATTCTTTCTTATTTTCTACTTTAACAAATAAACATCTGTATAATATACCCCTTTGTCCTCCCCTTCCTGATGGGTAGCAACATAAATATCTATACAATTATGTTTAATCGCACCACCACAGTCCTCTGCAACATAAACCTGTCCATTGATCACTACTTTGGAACCGTATGGGATCTGACTCGGATCCACTGCGATCGTACGGTTGGTAGTGGCCGTTACTCCTGTGGAAGTAATTCCATTCGCCCATGGTCCGCAGCAGATGCTGCACGGACAGTAATGTGTGATCTTGAACACACCAAGGTCTTTGAGCTTGGCATCTGATGAGGCTGCTACTGCCTTTCCGATCTGAACGCCATTCTGTTCAGTAACACTCTCATCTGTTTCCAGCGCATCCGAAAAGACTCCTT
>ENA-OPSH01001215-OPSH01001215.1-human-gut-metagenome-genome-assembly--contig:-NODE-1215-length-11802-cov-2.244403_pt1 | contig 11802 bp, 9 predicted proteins | sample MGYA00241802_ERZ501895 | MGnify/ENA primary metagenome ERZ501895 (study PRJEB25962, sample SAMEA2042304) | human gut metagenome | biome: human gut; feature: human-associated habitat; material: faeces...
AACTCCATGGACTCGAGGATTACTGGATGCTGCTCATCACAGATTGTATCACCAGTTGTGGTGAATTTGAATCCGATAGCTGCAGCAATATCACCGGAGTAAACCTTATCAAGCTCCATACGCTTGTTAGCATGCATCTGAAGGATACGGCCAACACGCTCTTTCTTTCCTTTTGTAGCATTCAATACATAAGAACCGGAGTTCAATGTACCGGAATACACACGGAAGAAAGCGAGTTTTCCAACGAATGGATCGGACATGATTTTAAATGCCAGTGCTGCGAATGGTTCATCATCAGAAGAACGACGAACTACTTCGTTTCCTTCATCATCTACTCCGGTGATATCAGGGATATCGGTAGGAGCTGGCATGAATTCGATAACGCCATCCAGCATTTTCTGAACACCCTTGTTCTTATATGCAGATCCACAATATACCGGAACTGCCTCACAAGCGATGGTTCCTTTACGAAGAACTTTCTTAAGTTCATCAATTGTAGGTTCTTCACCTTCCAGATATTCCATCATTAAATCATCATCGAGTTCGCAGATCTTCTCTACGAGTTCTGTATGATAAAGTTCTGCTTCTTCTTTCATATCTTCTGGGATTTCAACGATAGAGATGTCTTCACCTTTTTCATCATTGTAGATGTAGGCTTCCATCTCGAATAAGTCGATGATTCCTTTGAAGTCGTCTTCTTTACCGATAGGTAACTGAAGTACTGCTACGTTAGCTCCCAGACGATCTTTCATCTGATCAACTGCTCCGTAGAAGTTAGCACCTAAGATATCCATCTTATTGATGAATGCCATTCTAGGTACGTTATAAGTATCAGCCTGTCTCCATACGTTTTCAGACTGAGGCTCTACTCCACCTTTTGCACAGAAGACTGCTACTGCACCATCAAGTACACGCAGAGAACGTTCAACTTCTACAGTGAAGTCAACGTGACCTGGCGTATCAATGATGTTGATGCGGTGTCCATCCCATTGACAGGTGGTAGCAGCAGAAGTAATGGTAATACCACGTTCCTGCTCTTGAACCATCCAGTCCATGGTAGCACCGCCATCATGGGTCTCACCGATTTTATGAACCCTACCGGTGTAGAACAGAATACGTTCAGTCGTAGTAGTTTTACCAGCATCAATATGAGCCATGATGCCGATGTTTCTTGTTTTTTCAAGCGGAAATTGTCTGCCCACTTTTTTATCCTCCTCGTTATAGGGATCGGGCCATTACCAGCGGTAATGTGCAAACGCTTTGTTTGCTTCAGCCATCTTGTGGGTATCTTCGCGTTTTTTCACAGCAGCGCCGGTAGCGTTTGCTGCGTCCATGATCTCACCAGCAACACGTTCGCACATGGTTCTTTCACCACGCAAACGGGAGTAGTTGACCAGCCAGCGAATACCAAGGGTGGTCTTACGGTCTGCACGGACTTCAACCGGAACCTGGTAGTTAGCACCACCAACGCGGCGAGCACGTACTTCTAAAAGCGGCATAACGTTTTTCATAGCTGCATCGAATACTTCGAGAGGATCCTTACCAGTTTTAGCACGAACCAGATCGAAAGCATCATATACAATGCGTTCAGCAACGCCTTTTTTACCGTCAAGCATAATCTTATTAATAAATCTTGTCAAAAGTTTTGAACCGTATACAGGATCCGGCAAAACGTCTCTTTTTGTTACAGGGCCTTTTCTCGGCATGTGTTTCCCTCCTTATGGATTATCAATTCGTTGTGTAGACTTGATTACTTTTTAGCTGCTTTAGCACGTTTAGCACCGTATTTAGAACGGGCTTGATTGCGGTTAGCAACGCCTGCAGTGTCAAGTGCACCACGAATGATATGGTAACGCACACCAGGAATATCTCTAACTCTTCCGCCTCTAATCAGGACAACGCTATGTTCCTGCAGATTGTGGCCGATACCAGGGATGTAAGCAGTAACTTCGATACCGTTAGTCAAACGTACACGAGCTACTTTACGAAGAGCAGAGTTAGGCTTTTTCGGGGTTGTAGTATAAACCCTAGTGCAAACTCCACGTTTTTGCGGGCATTCTTTCAATGCCGGGGCAGTGGATTTTACAGTCAAAACTTCTCTTCCTTTGCGAACCAATTGATTAATTGTAGGCATATCGGCACCTCCTTCCGAATAAATAGATTTTAATGATTATAAAAATCCTTCAGCAAAGCTTCCAGATCCCTATCAACCTTTGAGTATCGCGGCTGTCGCTGCACCGACATGAATTCCGCAGGCTTTACCAAGTTCTTGCATTGTCGCTACTTTTTCTACATTCACCCGAGCTTCAGCGCAGGCATCAAGCAGCGGCTGCACAACCCGGACATCTGCGTCATCAGCTATATAAACCATCTTTGCAGTGCCTTTTTGAATCGCTTTAGCGGTTTGCTTGTTCCCGACAACTCGCTTCGTTGCTTGCTTTAACAACTCTACTGTCATCACAAACCCTCCTTGTAAAAGCGCATAGCTATCCCGAGATACTTACATATTGTAACACTGCCACTTGGCTGTGTCAATACTTTTTCTTGATTTTTTTACAAGCGCAAACCCGCATTAAACCGTGTTTTTTGTATTACACGGATCCTAGCGTTTCTTTTGCGTAACTTTGTAATATGTTTTACATGTTTTCTTTTGTTTTTGTAAACTTTTATTGTAACTATTTACGCTTTCGGCGGATATTTTTCATCTAATATTTCCTGGTTTTTCTAAAATTTTATTACCCACTACCAAAAGAAAACGAAAAACCTCAAATTTTTTCAAATTTGAGGTTAATTTAAGTATTTATTAGCGTTCTATACCACTCACATATACTTCAAATAACTTAAATACACATTAAAACCACGATAGTTATTATCACTGCTAGTACCAGTTACAGCGCCATCCTTCATTCTGAACGTTTCAATATCCAACGACAGTTTCTCTGAGCGCTCTTTAAAATATTGATCAAAACCAATCCCGAAAGTCGTCTTTCTGCGTTGATTAGTTGAAATATTCGTCAACGGATCATAGTTTTCACCGCTGCTATTTAGCCAATCTACCAACAAACGTATCCGTCTGTTATCTGGGATATCCTTTGACCACTGCAATCCATAATTCCTGCCATGTCTGGTTTCGTTCATTCGATCAAAAGTAGCGTAACGCAAAGGATCTTCTTGAGTATGCCAATAGTACGCAGTAAAAAACTGAGTATTATCAGGCGCATAATTGAAGGTCAACTCCGGCTTAAATTGATGGCCAGAAGTATATTCCAAAGTATTTTCTCGGGTTCTTTCATAAGAAGTATGGGAAAGCCCTGCTAAAAATTGAAATTTTTTGTTCAAGTGTTGCCAACGCATTTCCTTAACCCAAGCATTTCCCGGTTCTACCCACATACTGGGCGTGAGGTCGTATCTACCTCCTAAAGTGTAATAAGTTCCGAAAATAAAGGTGTTTTTATCGTCACGATTATAATAATACCAAATAGCCGGTGTAAAATTTAATCCTTCTCCAAAACGTGCTTTCTCAACCAGATCTTCATCCATAACAGGATCAAATTCATGCAACGCATCTTTACCTGTTGGCAGATTTACCGCTAAAGAAAAAAACATTACATCATTCTTTTTAGCTTTTTTATGAAACGCAACATTTAATGTAGTATCAGTCAGACAATTTACCTTACCATTATCATTGCTCCTATTATCAGAGCTGATAAATCCGGTTGCTAACCCATACTCCCAAGGCCCGGCCACAATATTATAATAGAAAGGCTGATAAAATTGATGTCCTTTATTTCCTTTATCATCACGCCAAGAATAATATTTGCTTTCTGTACCAAAACTGCTGCTCTTACGATCAGCTATGTCATAACCACGCTCATACTCTTTTAATAAATTCTGCACATACTCCAAATCATGTTTCAGCACTTCTAATCGGGCCTCTTTATCAGCTTCTTCCAACGCAGGGTCTTCCGCTATATTTTCATTATTCATTTTTAATATTAAAGCGTCTATCGTCTGGTTAAGAGCCACTATCGTAGTATCTAAATCATTAAGCTCACTACTCAGCAGTTCTTCTTTATGGACCAACCCTTCATATATACCGTCATTATAAATTATATCTTGGTAGGCAAAATAACCTTTGCGGCCTTCCCCATAAACTTCAACGATTTTATTCAACTCATAATTTTTGCTTTCGATGTCCGTTTTCCGTTGTTGTATCTCCTGTAACCTGTTCTCTTTTCTATTATGCTCAAAGTTTGCATTGGCCAACTGTTTACGCAAACTATGCAGTTGCTGCCTCAAAGTGTTATTATAAACCTCTACTTCCACGTCAGTATTTTCTAGCGCAGCTATTTCCTGCTCTATTTTTTCAACGCCTGCTTTTGTTTCTGCGGTCGCAAAGGCTTTCTTCTGCTGCTCCTGTGCCGAATACTGAAGCATATCTGCAACATCTCTAACATTACTTGGCAACGTTACACCAGCCCAGCAAACATTAGCCGCAATAAGTCCGCAAAAAGCAGTTGAAGTCGAAACTATTAACTTATTTTTCATTTCGCATCCATCCCCATCTTCTTTTTTACTAATCTGCAAAAAACAGCTTGTTCTGAAGGTAGGTTTTTCCATGTTACACTTGGATAGCGTTCTAAAAACTTATCCCAAATAACCGACTTACCATACTCGTCTAAAACATCATAATAAATCAAAAATATCTGCGCATAAGAATCAGGATAAAAAATTCCCCAATTTGATATTCTACCATCAGCTTCATCACTCCAGCTAAAATCGCCTGTTGATGTATTTAGTAAAACATTGAAAATAGCATTTTTAATATTATCGGCAATGTTTTGATAATATTCATAGTTTATTTTTTTGTCTGCCTTTTGCGCCAAATATAAAAAACTGTTAATCCCGCCATAAGCTTCACAATTATCCATCAAATATTTCACCGGGTAGTCTGGCATAGCAATAGTTAGTCCATCCACTTGCTGCAAATAGGAAATTGTGTATGCCATATCTTCTATTTGTTGCCAGTATTTCTTAATCAAACTTATATCACCAGTCTGCTCACAGTATTTGTTCAACAATACTAAAAACAACCCCGAATAACCATCTATCGAATCATATTGTGGTAAGACTTTCTCCTTATCTCCATACAAAATAACATCATAAATAGTTCCGCTCATACCATTTTTATCATTATTATTAATACGTTTCAGATACCATTCCAAAAAAGCTTTTACATCCTTTCGATGATCAGTATTATCTAAATCATCTAAGGCATATAGGCCAACCTCATAAGGAGTTATAAACACTTCATATGGCATCGTTCTATAACGCGAAGCAATAATTCTGACAGGATGGTTACTGTTATCATATGCAAATGCAACATTTAAACCTGATAGAACAAATACGCTACATACGAGCAAAATGTATTTCCAATTCTTTCTTATCATAATTTTTTACCGTTAGATAATAATAGTTATTATCTTCCTCCAGCTTAAGATAGGGGCTCTTTTCGACACTCAATCCTTTTTTAGGCACCGCTATTGTTATATCTTCCAGTCCATCAGGATTACTCAGGGCAACTGTTAACCCAGTATCATTTTTAAAGGAGTATTTCGTTTTCAGCATCTTTTGCAAAAATCTGGCAGCATCAGTCATCGTCATAACAGCAACCGAACCTTTTTGCTCTTCCTCATCCAGATAATCTAAAAACTCAAAAAAAGTTTCTTCATAGACATCTAAATCATAAGGATGCGAATAAAATAATCGTAAGGTTCTATTATTACGCCCGTAGTCAGGAATAGATTTTAACCATGTTAATACTTTTTCATTATCATAGTGTCCCAACTCATGCATCTCACCCAGTGAGGCATAAAGGCCTGACGGGACAATCGGAAAGGCCAAAACCTTCTCTGATACCATCTCGCCATTATAGAAAGTTCTATTAATACTGCTACCAGAATCTCCTGTATAATAATAAACTTCTACGCCCATACTATCCAAAGCTTTAGTGTTATAAGGCTGAGGAAAAACTCCAATAGGTGCTGAATACTCAGTCACCTTCTTTTTGGTAACGCTCTCTATAGCTTCATTGTTCATACTTATGTATTTATCAATATCAGCATCATGCAAGCGCCCCGCTTCAACGCCATATCCATACCAGTTATGGGCCCAGCCGCCATGTGATCCGATCCGCCCATATGGAATAAGCTGCAATGCTATATCTCTGCCCGGATATTCTGTTACCATAAACCCCATTTCATCCCCAGGATTATCTCTGAAATCACCGGCAGTAATATGAAATGACATCGGAATATTCTTTCTTAGCAACCCCTCTCTGATCATTCTTGGCAAGAAAAACCATTCTACGTTAGAGTCGATATGCCAATTTATAACAATACCACCTTTACCATCCGGAACATTAAGTACATGTGGAACTTTAGCAAAATTAAACAAGACAGTTCTAAGAACAGCTCGCAACGGCAAATCATCAGCATCAATCTTCATAGCCCCCAAAGGTAAATTGACATAAAACAAACTTCCCTTTCCTATATTACGTTTAACTATACCTGGTATTTTGCGGCCATCCTCAACTACTGCCCATGCGTATATATCTTCATCACGAAGCGCATGCTGCACTTCAATATTGCGCATAGAATATGATAACTTTCCATAATGATAACCACTCAAAGTAACTCCATCAACGGTTTTTCCCAAAGGAATTTGAAAAAAATCGCGTTTCTCTTCTGTCAGAAACTCCAGATAACCATGATGGGATGCCTGCCGCCTATCTTCTTTAAAAGTGGAATAATTAAAACCAAGTAGACTGCTAAAAACAGCATTTCCCAAATGCTTTTCTCTTTTATTAAGGCTTCCAGCATCATACACAATTAAGCTGTAACCACCTTGTTCCAAGTAGTCATGCAACCACATTGCAATTTCTTGCGGCAGATTCTCAGCGACCCTGTCTGGAAAAATAACAGCTGGGCTATTTTTTAAAATTTCAGCAGGTTGTAAATGCTGCAAGTTGTACACATCAATTATTCTATAGGCGACGCCTTCTTCCTGCAGCACACTTTCATAGCCTTTTAATACCTTACTATCGGTTTTGACGATATTACTATTTACCGCCAGGATTACTGTTATTTCTTTATCCTGTTCTATATCTTTTTCATTATTATAAGCATAAAAAGAATAAACTGAAATTGCTAAAAATATTATTAGAACAAACACATAAATCTTTTTCATATAGTTTTTCCAACTCCCTCAGTAAGGACAAACCCATGTATCACGATCCCTCTTCCAAACACAATATTTTTTCTTACTATTACAGACTTAATTTTTCCTTTTTCACCCAACACTACATTGTTCCCTACCTTCAGACATCCCTGCACAAAAACCGTGCCAGTTATTCGGCAGCAGTTTCCTATTACAAGATCCCTTTCGCAAAATACGTTACCCCAAATTTTTACATTCTCTTCTAAACACATATTTTTATATGCTTTTACACTTCCAATAATCGTTGCTGAATTGTGGACGACGAATTTTTTATGTGTAACAATATTATTAATAAAAACTGAATTTTCCCTTATTTTTTCTATATCATAATCTACATCATTGTACTCAGGATATTTTTGTAGCTCACTGCTATCATAATCTTTAACAAATTCTTCAGTTCCTCCAATTTCAATGCTTGGGGCAAATAATCGTTTAAAAATACAGTTATTTCCTTTTAACACCAATTTAGTTTCGCTGCTTGCACTTATACCAAGGTCACAATTACTCTCTACTACAAGGCACCCCTTTGTATCAATCCAACGAATAATTTTTACACCTTGATGAAGATAACCATCAGAATCAATCGCAACAGCCCGTAATTCGCACATTTCTCCTGCTTCTAATTTTTTAAATGCATAAATTTCTTTTGAAGATGTCGATTTAGGCGGTAAAATGATATCTTCAGAAAAAATTGTGATCCTATCTTCAACAAAAGCTTGCGGCTTATCTGCTTGTCCTAATATTATCAGTTCTTTTTTAGATAAATCTATTTCTAAAGTCTGCCCTGCTGATAATTCCCTGATCTGTCCTAAAAAAGGTTCCAACAAATTTCTAAAGGACAAACCAAAATAACGCGGATCTTTAACATAATCTTTTTTTATATAAAGATTATCGTTATCCTGTCCTCGTTTCATTTCTTTCTGTTTTTTATATTAAAAAATTATTGATTTGCTAACACATGAAGGTCCTCAATTTTACCAACCTCGGTAGAAGTCTCTCCTAACCAGCCACAATACTGATTAACACCTGTATATATCTTTATAAAATCAACTCCCGGCAACTTTACGGCCTGTCCTTTTGAATCGACAGCCCAACCAATATCAAATACATCTCCACCTTCCGTATTATCGGCATATCCCCAATCATAAGCATCCAACGTCCAACGTGCATAGGCGTCAGGTCCATTATCAACCCCATTATTAGCCAATAATGTACCTTTGAATACAATCTGGTTATCAGTAATCCATTTCGGGAAATAATCTTGGTCATGGAACGTGTTCTTATACACATGGCCACTTCTATCCTGATTATCAGTCCAAGGGCAATACGTGTCATCCGACAAGTAGTTTTCAAGATCCGGAGTAGGTACGTGGTCTTTTTCATTTCTGAAATAAGTAATCTCATACCCTTTAATTGTAGTATTTTTACCATACTCGCTGCCAGCTAATTCATACCATTCATCAGCGTCCGGTTTACCATCCTGGTTTTTATCATAAGCCACCATTATAATGCCCGGTTCACTACTACCGGTAAATGCATTTCCAACTATCCGGAAATCCTTTTCTCCTTCCACATTCTGAATGGTATGGTCGAAACCAACTATTACATAACCTCCATAAGCTCCTAAAGTAATCATACCTTTCTTTCCGTTTCCGATAGCTTCCAGTACTTTCGCATTCATAGTCTCCTGTGTATCACCTTCCTCGTAGGACGGCATCGTATTGACAAACTGTCCCGGTGCCGGGCGATAGTCAATGACTTGGGTGACATAGGGACTACCATCAAAATTCAATTCAGGATCGGGATCCGGATCAGTTCCTCCTTCTTCTTTTCCTCCTTCATTACCATTATTATCCTCGTCAGAACAGGCTGTTAACAAACTTCCACTTAACAAAACAGCTCCAAAGAGAGCAAACATTAAAAATAAACTCTTCTTTTTCATATAAATAAAGTATTAAACATGTTTCTATTCACTTCACCAATCCTTCTGTTACAAAAGCAAAGTGCCCGGGGATATTTCCTCCCTGAGTTTTCCATCTCAACCTTCCTTCCGGTGAAAAGCAGTATACAAAACCAGTCACTACATAATTTTGGGCGTCAGACATCAATATTTCCTTCGTTTCCGGATTGATGGCTAATCCATAAGGAATCATAATTTCCTTATCCGTTCCATCAGTGATAATCCTGTCGGTTATTTCCTTTTTAGTCCGGGTATCCAGAATGCCATATGTCACCCGGTTTCCACCCGAACTCATACTATATGCCACGCTGTAATAATAAAGTGAGTCTCCACTCATACACATTCCTCCTACGGGAATATCCAAGCATTGCTTCACTTCATCAGTCCGGCTATCTATCACATACAGGTTAGGAGAAGTATTTTTATAATCTCCCCGCGAACTGACATAAATATCACCACGTTTGTCAATAGCCATCCGGTACAGGTTGATAGCGACATCTATTTTCTTTTTCTCTACAAATGTCTCCAAATCCACAACAGACACCGTACGGTCATAATTCGGTGCCCGATATCCTCCTGAGTTAGCCACATATAATTTACCTTCATGCACTATCATTTCTTCCGGCTGATAACCTACCGTAACCTTCCTCGTCAGTTTCAAAGTGACCGTATCAATTTCAGCCACCAATCCTTTCTCCGCATTCGGGTCAATCTGGACAGGTCCTGCATATGAACTCACATAAGCTTTTCCATCGTGGAAAGCCAGATAACGGCAATTAGGTATTTCTATTTCCTTGAGTTTCCGTGCAGTACGCACATCAAAGACAACCACCAAATTGGACACATTTATAATCGCATATACCTTCTGCCCATATACCTGAATATCATTTCCCACATCACCCAACTCTTTTACAATGTCAGGATTCCGTTCCGAAAAAATATCCCGGGTATAGTAACCCGTAGTATAATCAAAGTAGTCGAGCGAAGCACCATTCGTTCCCATATTTCCCTCATTCAGTTGGTAGAACCCTTTAATACGCGTACCTACCAATGGTAGCGTCACTTGCACACTATCCGAAAGGAATATTTGCTCATCTTCCCGACATGCCGAAAAGAATAAAAGAAACAGTAGCAGGGGGATTAAATATAAATTTCTCATAAACTCAAACTTATTACAAACCGGAAATTTCGTCCGGGCATCGGATAATTAAGTACTACATCATAATATTGATTGAATGTATTATTCATCTCCACAGAGGCTTTCAACAAATAGCGGTTACAGAACCGGAATTCTTTTTGCAGAGAGAAGTCATGCGTATACCAAGGTTCTACGTAATTGCGAGGAATGTTATTTACAGAGCCGTTATAGCGTTCACCTACATAGATAAAACTGTAATTCAATGTCCAGGTATCATATTCCGCACCGGCAATCACCGAACCGCTATGCCAGGGTGTATAAGGAATCTGGTTGCTATATGAAGACAGTTTCTTACCGTTTATTTTCGTAAAGTCCTGTGCTTTCGTAAAAGAGTAGGTAAGATTCGTATGCAGTTTGACCGGTCCGGCATGTCCCGACACAGCAGCCGAAACATCTACACCTTTACTTTCCACTTTTCCCATATTCGTCATCATCCAACGAAAACTGCTACCGGTAGGAGCAGCTATAATTTTATCAGTAATTGCGGCATAATAAGCATCAGCTTGCACAGAAACCTGGTCAATCCATCCTGATTTGAACGCCTTCTGATAACTTCCTCCAATATTGAACTGATCTGTAAACTCCGGTTTTAATTGGCTAAATCCGATTTGCGCATAATAAAGGTCATTGAAAGTAGGCAAACGGAAAATTCGTTTATAAAACGCACGCAGGTTGAGGTCATGATTACCAAAAGGCTTATAGCCGATGATGAGTGCCGGAGAAAACTCCGACTTGTCCGGTGCTTTTACGTTATTCCTCACCTTCTCTATTACGAATGTCCCCAGCACATCAGCTTGCAGTTTCCACTTTCCCAAATTCAAGGCCGTAGCAAATGCCGCCCAAGTGGTATATCGCTGTGGAAAAGTAAAAGGAGTCCCTACTCCACGCATTACAGCATTCAGTTTATTATATTGGAAATCAATGGAAAGGGAGATATCCCACACAGGAAGGATGCTATACATGTTCACCATAGATATATACCAGTCCTGCTGATAATAAGTATTGTCGAACTGCATCTTTTTAGTCACATTTTCCTGCAAAAACCGAACCGTATCCCTCGAAAGATAATGCGTGTAATCATAGGCAAACTTTCCGTTCAACTGTATTTTATACCTGGGAGTTATGTCTTTCACAAAGGTAGCTTGGGCAAAGAAGTTCTTATCTCCTTGCCTCTCCCCATTCTGCCATACATTCTTTACGATAGCTCCGGGCAGCCCCCGATCCGAATTATAATAGTACAACTTGGCCTGCCAATAGCCGTTATGCACCATACCATATACACCCGCCTCCATACGATAAGCCTCTATGTCGCTATTCCAGCGGGTAGCAGTCGTGTCATAAGCCACTTCTCCCGTCTGGTTCAGAC
>ENA-OPSH01001223-OPSH01001223.1-human-gut-metagenome-genome-assembly--contig:-NODE-1223-length-11734-cov-2.822588_pt1 | contig 11734 bp, 9 predicted proteins | sample MGYA00241802_ERZ501895 | MGnify/ENA primary metagenome ERZ501895 (study PRJEB25962, sample SAMEA2042304) | human gut metagenome | biome: human gut; feature: human-associated habitat; material: faeces...
GGCTTTCTCTGCCTTGTCAAGCTCTGTGTAGTCTGCTGACTTGTAAACAAGTGCCTCAACAGCGTCGTTTATATCTTTCGCCATTTTGTCAACATCTGACTGCTGTGTAAGGTTTTTAGTTCTGTCGATAGCTTCAAGTGCCTTTTCTACGGCTGTAAAGTCCACATAGTTGTCCTTATTAAGAGCCTTTGCAGCTTCTTCTGCTTTGTCAAGCTCTGTATAATCTGCCTTTGCATACTCAAATACAGCCGAACTGTCTCTATGAACTGCGAATGGTTTTTCACATTCATCAGTATGGAATGTACCGCCCTTTATCTCGCACTTTTCGCAATCGTTAAGGAAAATTCCTATGTCACCACCGAGTGTGATATCTCCTCCCGAGATAAGACCGTTCTTTATATTGTCTGTACCAAGATAAATATCCGCAAGCTTGGCATTGATATCTACCTTTCCGTCCTTTATAATCAAGCCTGTCTTAGGCTCAGGGGCACCTATACCAACTACTAATATTCCTGCTCTTCCTGCATTGATATTCACATCTCCGCCGTATATCTCAACAGAGCCGTTTGCATACAAACCGTCATTCCAGCCACCATCGGCAACTTCACTTGTGTCAATATTAAGAGTTGCGTCCATTACCTTTATGGAATAAAGTGTTATGACAGCACCGCCCTTTGCGTTGACAGTTCCTGACTCAAAAGTAACATTAGGCTGATCCATTACTGGAAGGTTGCCTGTTTCTTCAAGATTAAGCACACTGTCCTTAGTCTTTCCACTTAGTACTACACCAGTATCTTTTGAGCCTCTATCCGTCCTGCTAATAATAGTTGCTGATGATTCAAGCTTGTTTTCACCCTTGAAAAGTATCGTTGTAGACTTTAAGCCGTCAACTTTTATACTCGACTTATTTCCTGTAGAAAAATCTACATTGTCAAGAGTAAGCGTCAGAGTATCAGCGTCCCAGCTCCAGCCCTCGTCTTCATTTTTCTGATCGTTCTGAAATCCTGCCACTGTAAGGTCAAGAGTTGTAGTTCTCTGCTGATTTGCCGCAAAAACATTTATTGCAGGCAAAGATGCCATACATATGACTGTTGCGAGCATCGTGCTAAAAATTCTTGTCTTTTTCATATTTTATCCTCCCGAAATATAAGACTTCATATCATATTTGCATTGCGATATAAAACCGCCATGCTTATAATTATGATAGCAGAGCGGTAATAATTTTTCAACTATTTTGACACAAGCGGTCAAAAATCAGCACAAGCGGTATTCATTTAAACAAATAATGTATAAAAGTCCCACTTAATTGCTTTATATATCCATTTAATGGATATATTACTTTTTCTTCTTAGCCATTACCACAGCCGCACCGCTCAGAAGTGCAAGAGCGAATGCTCCGCCTGCAACGCCGGTTGACGGGTTTGTATTTGAAGCGTTTGAAGCCGCCTTTGAGCTGCTGTCTGCTGATGAGCTGTCAGAAGCGGAACTGTCAGGCTGTGAAGAAGCAGGTGTTTTCTTTACAAGGTTTGCCACAGCGTCATTTATAGCCTTTACCATAGCGTCAACATCAGCCTGCTCTGTGATGTTCTTCGTTCTGTCGATAGCGGCAAGAGCCTTTTCGACTTCTGAGAAGTCCTCATAATCGTCTTTGTTGAGAGCCTTTGCGGCTTTCTCTGCCTTGTCAAGCTCTGTGTAGTCTGCTGACTTGTATGCAAGTTCAAAAGCCTGTGTATGTGTTGCGATATCCGCTGAGACAGTTATTTCCTTGCTGAGAGGCTCGCAATCGTCAGCAGTTACCTCTACTGTGTAAGTACCTGCTGTAAGCATTGCAGTGTTGCCTGTTATCTCTTTTCCGTCTACCTTTATTACAACATTTTTCAGATCAGCAGGTGTTACTTCAAAATCAACTGCATATTCCTTAGTTGGCAGGACAGGCGTTTTTCCCTCAACATACTGATACTTTGCACCGCCAGCTGTCAGCTCGTCATAAAATTCTTTTGTTGTCATATAGTCATATGCTTTAGCCTTGCCTGCTTCTTTATTTGAACCGCAAGCTTCAACATCTTCTGTTTCTGTGAAATAGTTGTTTTTAAAGTCAGGTGTAGACGAGGAATCTTTTCCCACTATTCCGCCGAAACGTGTATATGGCTTTCTGGCTGAATACTGTGAAAGGTCAATTTCTCCTGCAAAATAGCAATCACTTACAGAACCGCCGGCTACTGAACCAACGATACCGCCTACATCTGTGGTTCCGTTGCCAACCGGCGTGAGTTTTCCTGTAACATAGCTGTTTATGACCTTGGAATCGCCATACAAACATCCTACGATACCGCCGGCGTCTGGTGCAGCATATACCATATCGCCTGTGCTTGAACAATAGCGGACTTCCGTTCCATTCTGTGCATATCCAACTATACCGCCCACATAAAGACTTCCGCTGTCGCCTGAGATAGTTATGTCTGCTGTGTTCTCACAATACTCAAAAGTTGTGGCGTCTGCCTGACCTACCATGCCCATTAAGCCATAAACATATTTGCCGTTATTGTTGAAAGATACGTTTGACACACAATCAGTAATAGTACAATCACCTGCAAATCCTGCAATAGTGCCATAAAAAGTATAGTCGTTATCAGTATTTGTCACATCAATACTTCCCTCTATAGTCAGACCTGATACCTCTGCTTCCTCAATATCGCCAAAGAAACCGACCAACAAATCTTTACCATAAATAGACGTAAAATCAATGTTTGAAATAGTATGACCGTTTCCGTAGAATTTGCCGCTGAAACAATGTTCAATATAGCCGTTTTCATCGAAAACGTTTCCGATAGGCGTCCATACAACACCTGTCAAGTCAAGGTCATTTTCAAGAACAACAACTGCGTCTTTATTCTTGTCATAATCTCCGTTGTTTACCGCTTTTGAAAACGCCAACAGGTCGTCAACAGTTTTTATTACCGTCTTATTATCGTCTGCAAATGCCGTTGTCGGCACAAACAAAAGACAGCCCGTCACCAAAAGACTTAAAATTTTCTTTTTCATTCTAATTCCTCCATAATATTTTTTGTTGCTGATATTTCTTTTTTACTCAGAACATAATTTTACTCGATTATTTTAACACGGCCTACACACTTTGTCAATAGATTTGGCACAAACGGTCAAAAATCTGCACAAGCGGTAACAAAATAAATGAATAATGCTTGAATTTTGCTTTGATGTGTGTTATTATATATTAAGAAATCATGTATAAGAAAGGATTTTTACAGTATGAGAGTGGCATTGGTAGACGATAATAAAAACGACCTTGCACTTCTTCATGAATATATTTCCGAACAAACCGCTCACAGCTGTCAGATAGATACGTTTTCAAGCGGAGAAAGCTTTTTGTCATGTTGGCAGATGGGAGCTTATGATCTGGTGGTGCTTGATATATTCATGGGGAAAATGACAGGGATAGAGGTCGCAGAAAAGCTTCGTGAAACAGACAAAAACGTGAATATCGCATTCGGCACTTCAAGCAACGAGTTTGCAAGCGAAAGCTACGACCTCAACGCCTGCTACTATCTTTGCAAGCCCTTTCAGGCTGACAAAGTAAAAGCCATGCTTGACCGGATCGGTTCTGATGAAATTGATCGTATGCGTTCCGTTAAGCTTCCCGACGGTCAGAACGTGATACTCAGAAATGTTATCTACATAGACTGTGCGTCACATATCGTGACAATCCATTGCACAGACGGCGAAAGCATAGTTTCAAGAAATTCTTTCGCTGAGATCGAGAGCATTTTTTGCAGTCATTCATACTTTTACACCTCCACCAAAGGCGTCATCGTGAATTTCTATGAGATAGCCCAGCAAAAAAGCGACCTTTTCATAATGAGCGACGGCACACATATCCCCATAAGCCGCCGAAAATCCAGAGAAACACTAGACGCCTTCGCTCAGTTTCACTTCAGTGATCTGCGAAAAGGCGGTGAGCAGTAATGCCTCCTTTATACCGCCTTGTGGAAGTGGGCATATATTCCCTTCTGAATTTTCTGCCACTTATGGTGCTTGCCCTTTATCCCTTCCGGCATAGGCTTCGCTTTTCCAAAACAGCTACCGTGGGACTTGTTGTGGCTCTTTCACTGGTGCAGATCTTCTTAGGTTGGCAGGCGGCATTTTTCAGCACAAATGCAGGTCTGCTAAGTGCAGTCAGCACCCTGCTCTATGCGGCTTTTTACTTTTTCGCTGTGAAGGTAAAGGTCGGCAAAACAGGCTTCACACTGCTTCTGCTTTCAAATAACGCAAGCTTTATCGTCATTACCTCAAAATGTCTGGAGGGCATTCTGTTCCCGTCACTTGCCTATGAATCATACCGCTGGTCGTTTTCCCTTTGTATGCTTATGACAGAAGCCGTGGTATGGGGACCGCTCTTTATCTACATGAAAAAGGTCTACACGCCTGCGGTGGAAAGAGAGCCGTCAGGTCTGGAGTGGCGCTATCTTTGGCTTATCCCATTTACGTTCTATATAATATGGTACTATACGCTCTACGGCAACTCTACGAAAAGCAGCTTAGAGCTTGCTCTGGAGCCAAAGAACACCATAGCTCTGTTCTTTATAAACGCAGGGGCGTTTCTGGTGTATTACATCGTAGCACGGCTGGTCATCGAACAGCAGAAAAATCTGCGGCTTCAGGAAAATAACCACCTGCTTGAAATGCAGAACCTGCAATATGACTATTTGCAGGATAAGATAAAAGAAACAAGACGCTATAAGCATGATGTCAGACATCATATCGCTCTTATGCAGGAGCTTCTGAAAAAGGGCGAATATGATAAGCTTTCGGAATATCTCAATTCTTTCAGGGATTCTATGCCCGATATATCAGAACGCATTTACTGCAAAAACACATCTGTAAGCGCACTTCTTGCATATTTTGCTCAAATAGCGGAAAGCAGCGGCATTGAATACAAGGTGAGCGCTGACATACCAGATGATATAAAAATAGACATAACCGACCTCTCTGTGCTTTTCGGAAATCTTATCGAAAACGCCATTCACGGCTGCGTGTCTGACAGTGCAAAGAATAAAAAAATAATAATCAGAGCAAAGGCTGACAGCTATTCCCTCTGCCTGGCGGTGGACAACACCTTCACCGGAACTATCCTCACCGACCCAGAAGGCGGTTTCCTTTCCTCAAAACGCAAAGGCAAAGGGATCGGCACAGAGTCTGTCAAGAACATTGCCGCCAAATACAATGGCGTAGCTAAATTTGAATACGGTGACGGAATGTTTTACGCTTCCGTAATGCTGAACATATGAAAAAGGCGGAAAGCTCGCAAAGAGCCTCCGCTTTTTCTATTATATATAGTATATCCGTTTTGCTGTTCTTAATTGTCGCTTATATCACACACTGCCACGCTTGTAACAGGGTCAATGTCAGAGATGTCAACGCCGTATTGATATGGGTTGAGTTCAAAAGTCTCGCTGTCCGTCTGAGCCTGCATTCTTTTATATGTTTCATCAAGCTGTTCGTCAGTGAGGTCAAAGCCGAACCACCATGTTCTGCCGTTTATTGTCGCTGATACGATTCGGTTTCTGTCTGTATTTGAAAGATACATAAGTGGCTTTTCACCCAGAGCGTTGCAAAGCTCGTTGTATGTCATGCCCACATAGATATTCTTTGTGATGTATGCACCATTGTAAAGCTCCACCCTTGTGACAGGCAGGCTTTCGTCAACATAGCCCTTGCCTGTTTCGGTATTCAAAGCCGCCCTGCCGAAGTGATACTGCGGAAAAGCCGAGCACTGATACATAGAATCATAGCCGTTTTGAACGAATGTTGGATAAACAAACTCATAGTTGTTGTCTGCCATTTTGAGCATATCCCCCACTGTATTTGAAAACAGCTCCTCGCCTGGGTTGTCTGCACTTGGGAGGACAGCGCTTGTATTTTCGCCTTGCGTATCTGTAACAGGAGTATCGGTTTGCACAGGTGCAGGTGCAGTTGTCACGGCGGTGTCTGTTACCTTTTCAGGCTCGCTTGACGGCTCAGATATGCTGTCTGTTTCAGCTTTTGACGAACTGATTTCAGGTATCTTCTCTGATGAAGCGTCTGCCATACTGCTGTCAGAAAGGTCAAGGCTATCATCATTTAAGCTGTCTGAAACACTGCTGTCATCGTGAACGCCGAAGCCGTTGTTGTTCACTCCACGGAGAGCCAATGGTATGCTCACTGCCACCACCACAGCCGCCGCAGTTCCCACTATCTTTATAGCAGCGGAAGAGGTTTTCAACGCTGTAACAGGTGAAGCCGCTGTCATTGCATACTTTTTCGGCAGAGCCGCTCTCATCATTGCGCTCATAGGCACAGCCGCAAATGCGCCGCCCTCAAAGATACGCTCTATCTCTTTCTTTATCTTTGCCCTCGCCTTAAAAAGCTTCTGCTTGGCGGCATTCTCGCTTATCTCCAAAATCTCGGACACTTTTTTCAGCGGCATGCCGTCATAATAATAAAGTATCACCGCCGACCTCTGCTCAGGCTTCAGCCCCTCTATGACCTTTTTCAGACAGCGTTTAAGCTCCTTGCTGTCGGCATAATCCTCAGGGAGCATAACAGTATCGTCAGCATGGATATCCTCGCTGAGGTTTTCGTCATCAAGGCTTATGTTATCCTCTCTGCCCTTTTGTCTGAAATACATTCTGCACTTGTTGAAAGCGATAGAGTGAAGCCACGTTTCATAATGCTCAGGCTCTTTCAGCGACCCTATCCCCTCCATTGAAGCCAAAAAGCTGTCCTCGGTGATATCCTCTGCGGTATGCTTATCCCCAACGTTTTTCAGCACGAAGAAATAAAGCTTCTCGTGGAACTCTTTGTACAGCTTCTCAAAAGCTGTCTTTTCGCCATTCTGAGCCTTTTCTACAACGGCTCTCAATTCATTCTTGTTCATTCACATATCCCTCCAAGACAAGTATGCGTATCAACCTTTTCATCTGCGCCTCTGCCTCCTCGTCTGTCTGACGAGTTTCCTCGTTCATGGACCTTAGGACAAAGGCGATGACATCTCCAAGCTTTGCATTTTTCATTTTTATCTCCGTTTCATGCTCTCTCGTTTTTGCCCTTTCATATACTTAGTTGCAGTTATCCCGATATGGTTATCATAACATCACACTTTTGTATATCTGCACAAAAACGCACCCCACAGCCTATGAAAAATACACAACCTTATGACGCATACTGTCTTAATACTCATTATACTATATTTATGTATATTAAGCAACTATTTTTCAAAACTTGCCACAACAAATAATTCACATATCATTTATAAAATGTTTCTTGTATCTTTTGTGCAGAATGCTATAATCTAATTGAAAATACGGAGAGAATTCCGTATAAAGTTAATAAATCAAACAAATCGGAGGTAATTCATTATGATGGGAAGACTCAGAGCAATGCGTGAGCCGCTCAAATATGTTCAGGGCAGAGATGCTACACTTAAGTTTCATGAAGAAATGGGCTATATGGGCAAAAGGTGGCTGTTTGTATGTTCAAACAGTGGCTACAAAGCCTGTCATGACAAGATAGAGAAAAGCTTTGGCGAGCTTGACGATTACAGACGCTATGAAGTATTTGGTGGTATATCAAGCAAGGGCGAGATAGCCAAAATGGAAGAGATAGTAAAGGCTGACAACATCGACACAGTAGTTGCAGTTGGCGGCGGAAGCGCAGTTGATACTGCAAAAGCTACAGCATACTACACAGGCAAGCACATTGTTATCGTGCCTACAGTTGCGGCAACAGATGCGCCATGTACAGGTCTGTCAGTAATATACAATGATGACCACAGCTTTGACAAATATCTTTTCTATCCTACCAATCCAGACGCAGTAATGGTAGACACAACAGTTATCGCAAACGCACCTGTAAAGTTCCTTATTGCAGGCATGGGCGATGCACTTGGGACATATTTTGAGGGCAGAGCTTCCATAAGAACAGAGTCTGCAAGCCTTGAAGGCACAGGCATCACAAGAGCAGGACAGGCACTTGCAAGACTTTGCTATGACACGCTGAAAACATACGGCAAGCAGGCAGTTGAGGCTTGTAAGGTACACGCAGTTACACCTGCCCTTGAAGCTATCTGCGAGGCTAACGTATATCTTTCAGGTGTTGGAGCAGACAACGTAAACTGTGCGGCCGCACACTCGTTCTACAATGGCGTAACATCATTGGGAATCAAGCACGCAGACCACGGCTGTTGTGTAGCCCTTGGTACACTGGTTCAGCTTGTACTTGAGGGTGCGCCAAAGGAAGAGTTTGAAGAGGTACAGAACTTCTGCCTTGAAGTGGGACTTCCTGTCACGCTCGAGGAGATCGGTGTAACTACACCTGAGCAGGTAGAAACTATCGCAAAGAACGCTTGTATCCCAGGCGAAACTATCCACAATCTTGCAGGCGACGTACAGCCTATAGAGCTTTATGACGCTATCATGCAGGCAGACGCAATGGGCAAGATAGCATTGAACAAATAAGGGATAGTGTTAATTTAAAATGATATTGCCACCCACGGCTGATTTTGGCTGTGGGTGGTTTTTTGTGCGAAAAAAAACAGAGAAACCCGATCAATGGGTTTCTCTGCCTCTTTTTGCTGTATTAAATCCACAGTAAGCCGGAATTAGGTGTAGGAGCAAGCTCTGAATTGTAAGGCTTACGTTCAAACTTGCCTGAGCGGCACTGAATTTGGGCAATAAAAAGCCATGACGGGAAATGCCCATCACAGCGAGCATCAAACCACTCCCAGCGTATCATACCTATGAGCGGGAGCAAAAAAATCCGCTACCATAAATGATAGCGGATTGGGTGCAGGGGCACGACCCTGCTGGCGGAGATGGAGAGATTAAATATACCACTTCACACCACTTTTTATTGCTTTATAAAATTGCTTGTAAACCACGCATTTACATCATTTAAGCCGTTTCATTTGTTCCGCATTTCACAAGCATATATTTACAATTCAGCTTTATCGTGTATAATTCGTGTACGCAAAACGTCAAGCATTGAGATGTACTACCTGTGCTGAAACGGCATATTTAGTCGGTTTTAGAGTGGGTATAACTTTTTTGAAGTCTGGCGGGGCGGACTTTAAAAAGTTGTAAAAAGCTGTTATTATACAACTTTATCGGTTAAGTCCGATATCACATACTAAAATAAACAGTTGTGACATAATCTGTCAGTAAAAACACATACTAATTTTAGCTAGACCAATAACTTCTTTCTATGTAACATACATTTCATTCAAATGAGCATAATTATCAACAAAGTCGCTTGCACATCTGCTGAATTATTTTTAGTCACAATTTAAGCATATGTTATTTTGCACAATTTTTTCGATATATAAGCTATTGATTTTGTTGCAACTTTGTGTTATAATTCTGTTAGATAATCATACTATACTAATAATGCCGAGGTAGTATATGCTTAACAAAACGTTAATAGCTTATCATGGTACACTTTCAAAGTATTCAAATAAAATTTTGGAAGATGGATTTAAGTTACCACAAATATCAACAACTCATGATCATTGGTTAGGGCATGGTGTATATTTTTTCGATAATTTTTTGTATGCTGATAATTGGGCAAAAAGGAAATGTCGTGCTTTCCATGATTCAAAGTCGACAGATGTTGTATTACAAGTTAAGATTTGTACTGATTCCTACAAAATAGCTGATTTTGACTTACCGGGCGAGACACAAAAATACAATGAGGCCATAGAGAATTATGATAAAAAAATTTCTCAATCACGTAAGTTTACATCTTTTGGTAAGGGCTTAAATAAATGCGATAAAAAATTTAAGCAAAAGATTGAAAAGAGAATTGATTGTTTTTATCATGATCTGTATGCAAAAGAAAATGATTTGGGATTAGCAATGCGTACATTTCATAAAGCCTCTCCATTACTTGATACAAAACAAAACAGACATTCATTAAGTCATGGTTCGTATATGGAATATAGTGAGAAACAAATTTGTGTATATAAGTTAGAGTGTATAGTTGATGTGTTAATCTATGATAGTGAGGTCGATGGAATATGTTAACGATTGAACAAATTTTAGAAATTGCAAGGCAAAATGGTGCTGATATTATTGATGTTGATGATAAGGCAATGGCTGGTGTAGGATATTGCGACGAGGATGGAACACCAGTAAAACTTGACTTAAGTTCTTTTTATATGAATTCTGCTGAGGAAAAAATGTCTTATTTTTATGGATCTGATTATGATTTTTGCTGTATAGCGGCATAATAAAGGAGTTTTTTTATGAAATTAAAAGAAAGCACTACCAGCATTTTAAAACTAAATGGCATTCACTTTAATGAATTATCATTCAAAAGACGTGATAGCACGGATAGTGTCATTGATGATTGCGAACTTACCCGAAAAATAGTAGACATAGATGTTGATAATTTTACTGTTGAACTCAATTTTAAATTGTCGACGTCTATATTTGAAATGAGTATTTCTTTAGAGGGAAAATTCAACATAGTTTGCGAGGACGCATTAATGAAAGAAAGGCTTAAAAAGAATAATACAATCTCAATCTTGTTCCCATATATTCGTAGCGAAGTGACATTGCTCACCTCACAGCCAGAAATGACGCCAGTAATAATTCCACCAATTAATATCAATAAACTAATTGATGAATCTACAACAAAAACAGCCGACAAGGAATAATCCCTGTCGGCTGTCTTACTACCTACTTGATTTTAATTTTCTGCCCTGCGTAAATAATGTTCGGGTTCTTGATGCCATTATCCTTGACAAGCTTCGCAACAGTGGTCTTGTAACGCCGTGCGATGCCCGAGAGCGTGTCTCCACGCTTCACAGTGTACGTTACTGTCTTCTTGGTGGAGCTTGTAGTCGGCTTGCTAGTCGGTCTGATAGCCTGCTTCTTAAAGCCGTTCAGCCCTGCCGCCTTGATCTTCGCAGGATAGTCCACATAGCAGATGTCCATATCAACATTGCCGCTGATACCGCTGACTCTGCCAGTGGAGCTGTACTGCCACATACCATATGTTCCGCCGTAGTTGCAGCGTGAGCCGTACTCAGCGACCCACAGGGCATACCTCTTGGCAACAGAGGCAGATATGTACTGCTGTAAAGGCGAACGGCTAATATACAGTCCTGCCCAGTAGCCTGCGTGTTCAAGTGCATTGCAGAAAGTCTTGACAAGGCTGTTGCAAAATGCTCTGCCCTTTGCGAACTGTGAACGTTCCTCGAGGTCAAAGTATATCGGATACTCAAACGTCTTGCCCTTGATAGCGTTGATACAGGTCTGAGCCTCTGCCTTTGCTTCAGCGACAGTTGCCGCATAGCTGTACCAGTAAGCACCGACCTTTAGCCCTGCCGCCTTAGCTGCCTTGTAGTGGCTCTCGAAATATGGGTCTTTCTGATTTGCGTACTTGCCGAAGCCAGCACGAATGATAACGAAATCGACCCCCGAAGCTTTTACCTTTTTGAAGTCAATGCTCTGCTGATACTGTGAAACGTCAATACCCTTGAATGTCTTTGCCATAAAATTACTTCCTTTCTAAATCATCAATCCTGTGATTAGCCACCTTGATTTTCTCATCAATCAAAGCATAATCCTGTTCCAGTTTATAGGTGCGAGCAATAACACTGTTGTGCTTGTCCACACGCTCAGACAGCTTGTCTATCTTGTACTCGATAAGCTTCTGGCTATCATACTGCGCCTGTTGT
>ENA-OPSH01001227-OPSH01001227.1-human-gut-metagenome-genome-assembly--contig:-NODE-1227-length-11708-cov-2.937527_pt1 | contig 11708 bp, 10 predicted proteins | sample MGYA00241802_ERZ501895 | MGnify/ENA primary metagenome ERZ501895 (study PRJEB25962, sample SAMEA2042304) | human gut metagenome | biome: human gut; feature: human-associated habitat; material: faeces...
GGACAAATAACTGTGTTGTCTGATAATTTCTTTCCGCATTTTTTGCAAAACATAGCTGGTCACTTCCTAAAAATTATTTTGCATGGTTGAATACATTCTTTGAGAAATAATCTGATTTATCATCTCTTCAATGTTTTCACATTTTGTTTTTTCCATAATGTAAAATGGAATTTCTTCTACGTTTCCCGATGTCTTTTCTATGACAAGCATTGTTGTAAAAGAATCTATAATATACAATGCTGCCAGTAATAACAATATAATTCCCCATGCAGGAGATCCACCTAAGCATATAATGGCAGCAATTAAAGCAACAAGTCCGCAAATAAAGGATTTTGGATTCAATGAGAAATTTGAATTGACTGATGAAATTTGATTAATAGGAATACTTTTTCGTTTAGTGCCAAATGGTATGAATAAAATCGCATTCGGAAGTTTGGTTTTAATAAAATTCTGTTCCATTCTAATCTCACCTTTCATATAGAATAATAAGAGTGAGATCATAAATGTTATTACTTTCGGGTTTTGCCCGGTTAGTTGACCTGCTTGGCAATTGCTGCATAGAGTCTGCCCATAAGGCAAAGCAGCACCGCATTTACGGCAATAACTCACCTGAGTGGCAGGATCCGGATGAATGGGTGGCTGTGGTGGAGTGTAAGGCGGCATCATTCCCGTAGGTTTTGGTGGAGTGTAAGGCGGCGGCATCATTCCCGTAGGTTTTGGTTGAGGGAAAGGCGTCGGCTGCATTCCCGTAGGTTCTCCGCAAACGGGACAAATAACTGTGTTGTCTGATAATTTCTTTCCGCATTTTTTGCAAAACATAATAAAGCTCCTTCACTTGAATAAATCTAAGTGTCTATACCTATCTTATAATATACCACTATAAGAAAAAGAGCCCCGCAATCCCCGATAAATCAAGGCTTTGCGGAGCTTTCCAACCACAATTCTGACCAGAAATAAAAAAGAAAAGCTAAACATAAGCATACAGTTTTTCAAGCTGTTTACGCTTCATATCCATGTTGGAATGCACATATCTTTCAAGAGTAATTTTCACGCTTGCATGACCCAGCAGCTCACTGACCGTCTTTACATCAATCCCAAGCCGAATGCACTCCGTAGCAAAGGTATGCCGCAGAACATGAAAATTCTTATACGTTACACCAATGTGTTTCAGAAAAGTTTTGTACCTGTACTGATAAGTCCTCGGTTCGGTATAATTCAAAGAGCAAGTCAGGAAGTAGCAGTCAGGATTGACATTTCGTTTGATTTTAGCAATCTGCGACAGCATAAAAGTCGGAATAGGAATATCACGGATAGACTTTGCACTCTTAGGCTCATCGATTATTACAATAGTTTTAGGACTAATTCCGTTCGGATTTTTAATCCGCTGGAGCGTTTTCCATACATGAATTACCTGATTTACAAGGTCAATATCCTGCCATTTCAAAGCGCATATCTCGCCTATTCTCAGACCCGTATAAAGACACAGCAGAACGCCAAGTATTTGACAGTCATCACACAAAGCATTTTGACGGATTTTTGCCATTTCAACGCTTGTAAAAACCTCAATTTCCTTATGTTCCGATTTTGGCAGCGATACATTTTTAGCAGGGTCATCTAGCTTGTATTCAGTTTCTCCGTATGCGAATACAGATTTCATCATGATCAGAATTGCCTGCACGCTCCTTGATGAAAGCCCTTTTCCGTCATCTCCGCCGCATTCCAACAGTTCGGACACATAGCGATTGATTATAAATGAAGTCACTCTGCCAACACGCATATCTCCGAACGGCGCAGCGATGTAATTCTGATACATAGTGCGATAACTGACATAGGTTGATGATTTAATGCTATTTTTGCGACTTGCAAGCCATACCGAGAACAGTTCTGATACCGTTATCGGATCGTTTTTCGGCAACAAATCAACTTTAGCAAGCTGTAGTTTCTGCGAACATTCCACATAGCTGTAAGCGTAAACAGACGAATACTTTGCTCTACCGTTTTCCATGTAACTTGAAATATACCTGCCCTCCCAGCGACCGTCCTTGCGTTTGAATATGTTTTTTCCTCGTCTTGACATGGCGAAACCTCCTTAAAATATGTACTTTAAGTATACACCCGTTTTGACGAGATTTTTGACCAGAAATAGAAGAAAAAAGAGTTAAAAACAGCCTAAAATCCTTGATATTTTGCAATTAAATATACAGATTGTGAGATTTCGTTCGTTGAATTTGTACAAAACATACAGTAAATTTTGTCAGTTTTAGTCAATCCGTGGATTGATTTTTTTTTCTTATAGTGGTATATTATAAGATAATTTCGGCGTATACTGCACATTTTGTCGTATGTTAACTCTGTTTTAGGGAGAAGTCAAGTCCATTTTAAAGGTTTATTGCTTATGCTTTAAGTTGGTTACTGAAATTTGTAGCATTGTGTGATATACTTGTAGTTCAAAACAAAGCGCTCTCCGAGAATAAAAATATTTGAGTGCCAAAAAGTTTTTTATCAGCCCTTGACAAACGAGTGTTCTAATGCTATAATATCAAATAGAAACAACAGCATTTAACATAAAATTACAATTTAATAAATAAGTGCCTTTTACTTACATAAACATATTGGCAAATACATTTAGAGCATAATGCTCGTACATATTTAAGGCACGATTTTGATAGCAACGGGATAATTATATCCTTTTGCACTAATCGTGAACTTGAAATATGTGCGAGCTTTTTTGTTGTCTAAATAAATTCAATGTGGTATGTAACGAATTGGTAACGCGGTCAGAATTACATAAATTGCGATACCCTCCGTGTCACATAGACATACCTTTAATATAACATACTAATAATATTAATATAGCAGAAGAAAGAATGTATAGTAGAGATAAGTATTGGTAGGTGCGTAACGAAATGGAGGCGGAATATCAAATTGCGCATCTGCGATTTTCATTTTTCTGCTATGGAAAGGAATTTTTATGAAGTTGAAAAAATTAATGATAATTGATGGTAATCCTTTTGCGGACACAGAGTTCGGTCAGCTTGAGTGTGTTGAAGTTAACGGAAAGCTGTACTTCCCCGCATCGGAGTGTGCAAAGGTTCTCGGATATCACAATCCGAGAAAAGCTATCATAGACCATTGCGACGAGCCAATAAAGCTTACTGTTCCGCATCCGCAAAGTCCGTTAAAAACTATCGTGAAGAATTATATCAGCGAGGGAGATCTGTATTCGCTGATTTTCAATTCAAGGTTACCGATCGGCAGACAGTTTCGTGCTTGGATATGCGACGAGGTGCTCCCGACGATAAGGAAGTACGGATTTTATGTTACGCCGAAGGTTCTTGCGGAGTGCGACGGCAATCCCGAAAAGCTTAAGCGTAAGCTAATGGAAATACAATGTTATCAGTTCTGGAACTACTGTCTGGACCATCCTGATAAGGCGGCAGATTTGATATCGAAATTTTATGAAAAGGCTATGAAAGAAGATGATATTATAGACGCTGAATTCTGTGATGAGGTAAGTAACGAAACCAGTCGCTTGATTGAATGCTCTGCGGTGAGTAACGAACTGCGCACGGCAAGAAACGCCGAAATCTCGCCCGTGTGAGCCTGCCGATTCTCGGCGGTATCCTTGCCCCACCTATGTTGGTTAAAGCCCATACACGCCGAATGTGTGCGACGTCCGAGGCGGTTAACGGTGATTTCTGATGAGAGAATGAAAGTCCGGTAAAAATTGCTCCTGTCAGTATTGCACGATCACCGATATGCAGAGGTTAAAGCAAATCGAAATATTGTAAAGCAAGTTAAAGCATCGGGGTCGTAAGCCCCCGATGCAGTCACAGCGGACAGCAAAGCTGACCGCAAAAGTGCCGAAAATACGCAGTTTCAGCAAAATTGTTGTGCATAATTTTTATGGGGTCATAAATTCGAGGTTTGAAGAATTCAGGGGTCGTAAGTACTGAAAATCACGTAAAATCGGTGTGATTTCAGGAGTCGTAACAGAAAATCAAAGGACATTGCCGCATTTTTCAAAATTGAATAACTTAAATCCCAAAGTCAAAAATGAATCAAAAGGAGTGTTGCCTATTGGAAATTAACGTCAGTGAAAATAAGCGGATCGTAGAGATCTGGCTGACAAATCAGGAGCAGGAGGACGATAGTATCAGCGAATTCGTGCAGAATACTGCAGACAAGTACAGCGATAAAAAATACAAGGTTGCCGTATTTATGTCGGGGGACAACGACTTGTTTGACTGCACGGAGGGATTGATAGAGCACAACCTCTGCCTATGATTTGTGGTGCGCAATCAGGCGCACCGTACATAACTGACGTAAAAAAACATAAATTGCGGCAAAGTCATAAAATCTTCACTCGGATATTTATTGCCTTTGCCTATTGCAATTCTGAAAGATATATGATACAATATTGATATAAATTAAAACGAATATTTCTGACAACATTGTAAGTATTCGCAAAGGTAAAACCGAACCGAAAAAATAATCAACATTGAAAGGGTGAAACAATGAGCATAAAGTACAGCATAGCAGGCTATTGCCGAATTTCTGTCGACGAGGAAATGGACAGAGACAACACCTCGATAGAAAACCAAAAAGCTATCATAGCCGACTTTGTGAAACGCAAGTTTCCAGACAGCACGCTTGATTTCTATGAGGACCGTGACCGATCGGGCTATACGTTTGAACAGCGTGAGGGCTATCAGGAGCTGCGAAAGAAAATGCTTCGATCAGAGTACGATATTCTGATAGTCAAGGACTTCTCCAGATTTTCCCGACGAAACAGCAAGGGACTGGTGGAATTGGAAGATCTGCGTGACGCAGGAATGAGGATTATCTCGATTGGCGATAACATTGATTATCCTACCTATGACGACTGGACAGCAATTCAGTTCCGCTTTCTTATCAATGAAATGCCCGTTACCGATACGTCCAAAAAGGTCAAATCGGTCATCAAACGCCGTCAGGAGGAGGGCAAGTGGATATGCGCCGTGCCCTACGGCTACGTTATGATAAACAACAAGACTATGCAGTTCGAGGTAGACGAGCCTGCGGCGGAGGTAGTTCGTGATGTGTTTGATAAGTACAACAGCGGCTGGGGCTACAAAAAAATCGCCAACTATCTTACGGACAAGCATATTCCCACACCCCGAATGTGTGAGAAAATGCGCAGGGAGGCTAAAGGCGAGGAATGCAAGCGTGAGGTCAAGCAGACATGGAGTATCATCACCGTCAGCGAGATATTGCAGAACGATTTTTATATCGGCACGCTACGTCAGGGCAAGTACAGGCGTAAGAAGATAAACGGCGGGGAGGTCAAGCAGGACGAAACAGACCACATAGTATTTGAAAATAATCACACTCCTATCGTCGATTACAAGGTGTTCGCTCTGGCTCAGGAGCAGCTGAAGAAGCGTACGACCTCTCACTATCGGGGAGTGAAAAAGTACGACAATGTGTACTCGGGCTATCTTTTCTGCGGAGACTGCGGCTCACCCATGTTCGCAATGAGCCGTAACGATCTTGCTCCTGCCTACACCTGCGGAACCTACCACAAGCGAGGAACAAAAGGCTGTACCTCGCACCATACCAGAGTTGATATGCTGGACGATCTGCTGAAAAGCTATATCAAAAAGGTGCGTGACAACTCCACAGAGATGATCGAACGCTTGCAGGAGTCCATTGCTAAAGAACAGCATGAAACGAAAAGCAGTCAGTCCACCGTTGACGTGATTAAGGGGCAGATAGAGGACGCAAAGGCGGAAATGAAAATGCTCACCCGACAGCAGGCGAGGGATGTTATGAAACACCCCGACCGTGCGGAGATAATCGAGGAGACCTACACCGAGATGATAGACGAGCTTACTCTGCGTATCGAGGGACTGAAAAATCAGATGCAGCTTGCAGTCGACAAGCACAACACCGTTGTCAGAGTGAACCGCACCGCCAGAACCGTGCTGGAGATTTTCGATGACATCATTAACAAGCCCGCTCTTGACAAGAACGACCTGAATTTTATAATTGACAAGATAGTGGTCTTTGAAAACAGAATTGAAATTCATCTCAAAGCGGATATCGACTGTTTGCTGAAATACGGCACGCTTACAGAGCAGCAGCTTGTGACAGTCGGAGCAGATGGATCAGCCGAAAATTTTAATCAAGGCACTAAGATCGGAAAGTCAGCCGGACAGCTTGCAGCTGCTGTAACGGACAGCAGAGGCAGGAATCTTAGTGTCAACTTTTTTAATGATGCGGCGCCCACCGAGATCTACACCAATCCCGACGGCGAGGTGATATTCAAAAAATATTCCGCAATAAACGAAATGTCCGAGGGCGCAGCTCAGGCAGCGGAAGTCATCTCAAAACTTGGCGGAGCGCCTGCCGTGGTGTTCGATAAGGACCACGTCGTGGCAGTGTCAGGCGTGCCGAAAAAAGAATATTCCCAGCGCCGCCTCTCCCCTGCCCTGGAGGAGCTTTTGGAAAACCGCAAAACCTTTGACTATACCGATACCACAGCCGAGCCGCTTAGAGCCGTCGAGGGTATCACCACCCACGCCCTCACCATCGCCCCTATCCTCACAAACGGCGATATAACAGGCGCAGTGGCTTTCATGGCTACCGACGATACCGAGCTTTGTACCGATAAACAATCCATGCTCGCCAAAGCCGCCGCAATGTTCTTGGGCAAACAAATCGAAGAATAATACCAAAAAGGACCGCCGCCTGACCGCAGCAGTCCTTTTTTCTGTACTATTACATCAGTCATTACACCATGTCCTACACTGCCAACATAACAAAACCCTCCGACCCATACAAATGGATTGGAGGGCAAACTGCATACCACGCTGCAGTGTCTTGCTGATACCAAATGGATGCTCAGTTCAAACATCCAATTTTACGCTGCCAATCAATCTTCGTTATACTCATCTATCATTCTGCAGTACTCTTTTTCCTCGCAGTCAATATAATCCTTAGCGAACTGCTCCGCTTCTTCGAGACTGTTTTCCAGCAGTTCAAAATCCACAGTAGCCGAAAAAATATCTATCTCAAGCTGTTCGGACTCATCTGCAAAAACTTCAATAGTAAAACCCTCACAACGGACATCATTTCCATCCTTATCCTCCCGAAGCAGATCACTGTCGGGAGTTATTTTTACATGAAACCCTTTGTATTTCAAACCGCAAACCTCCTTAAAATTTCATCTGAAAATCATCAATGTCGTAATATCCATCATAATCTTCCGCACAATATTCTTCGTCAAATTCATCATTTACCATATGTTCAATCTGCAGTGAATTTTCCAAAGCTGTCTGAAGATAACTTTTATCTAAACCGTTTTCTCTATACCCCTGCAAAATCGTATTGTAATACTGTCTACTCGGAGGAGCGATCTCTCCTTGGTTCATCAGATACGCCATACCCTCAACTTCTTTGCCGTCCAGCTCAAAAGACATTTTTTCTTGCCTGTAAAGTCTCGGATAACCCTCATAGCGATTTAAAGCTGGCAAATCTCTGTCGTCAAGCTCCCAGATCAGAACAGGAACGCTTGCTCCTTTTTTCGGAACAATAGTCGCAACGCCTCTGAATTCCAACTCAAAATCCTTAATCTCAGATGTTCCCGCAACCCTTGAATGCGGACATCTGTATGCCATCTGTTGCAAATTAATGTTGCTGCCGTATGCAATATATAACTGTTTGTTTTTCATCTTCGACCTCCGATCTACATAGCCATTTCTATGTCTAAATCTTGATCTTCTTCAAAGCCCTCACATTCGCTCTCTGTCGGCTCAGAAATCTCATCGGGTACATTTTCGTTTAACTCCCGAATCTCGCTTACAGGCTCAACACGCTGCTCACGGGCGGCGATACGCTCCTGTCTGAGCCTTTCTCGCTGAGCTATGGCTTGCTCGGGATTTTTCCAAGCAATATTGCCCTCAAGATGAGAAAGCAAGTGTTTGCGGCAGTTCTTGAATTCCTGTCCGTTCAGTCCTATCCGGATAAGCCATGTTCTGAACGTATAACGAGGATTTTCACTTTGCGTTACCCGTGGGCTTGCAGATTTCTGCGTTAACGCCTGATTGCTGACCGCCAGAACCAGCGAAATATACGCCCTGAGCACGCCTGCATTCAGGCAGCTGTTGAAAGCTCTCACTTCAATATTGTTATCCGTAAAGACGGGATGTAAATTTAAACACCTGTACCGTGACGGATCGTAATGTGAGTGATAATCGGCGTCATCTCCGTACCAAAGCCGTTTTATGGTCTGTAAACTCGTCGGCTTTCTTCTGTTCAATTCTTCAAGAAAGTGCTTATCTACCTTTTTGCAATAATTCCGTTCACGGTTTGAATCTACCTGTAAAGCCTGATACAGCATATCCTCCTTGCTTGCAAAAATATTTACAAGATTTCTAAGCTTTTGCGCGTCATACGGAGAAAAATCAATGTGAATATGAATTCCTGTGGACTCGTTGCAAATGCCTCCGCTTCGGCGAATAGAACGAACGACCTCCTGAAGCGTCGGCATATCCTCGTATTCCAGAATCGGAGTTACAAGTTCGACAGAGTGAAGTTTAGAAGCCGGATTTCCGTTCTTATTCGTACATCTGATACTTGCGTCGGACATAATTTTCCAACGCCTTCCCTGACTGTCATAAACGTCGTATCTGTCGTAACTGCCACCGAAATGCTCCGGTGAACCGCCTATGACCTTTGCGACCGCCTTTGCCGCTGCCGATCTTGTTAAGCCTGTACACTCTATTTCCACACCGAACTTTTGCGTTTTGATACCGTCAAAATTCTTTGACATTTTATCTCACCTCGCTCCCAACAAAAACAGCTTGCAGATTTCTCCGCAAGCCGTAAATTTTAATCGTTATTCAATTTCAGCCCTGACCTCATATCCGCCCTTGAAAATCACCAGTATTTCGGTCTTACTCAGTACTTTTATGCACTCGATTAATTTGCGTATCAGCACATTATCAAAGGTTTCCAACTCAAACTTTTCATGCTCTATCATATCCATGATCTTATCGAGCTTGGCTTGGGTTTCTTGTGACGTTTTATTCTGTGACTTGAGCATTTCCAATCGTTCACTCAAACTTTGTTCTTCCGAATAAAGCTTTGCAAACTCACTGTCAAGCTTGTCCTCGTCACAGCCGCCGGAAACTATCAGTCCGACCAGATCCGTTCTTGCTTGGTCGATCTCTTTCAGTCGCTTTTCAATCGAAAGTATTTCCTCCTGCCCCTGGCACTCCAACACCGATCCGATATTAGCTTTTAATATCCGAACAATATCGTCACGGCAGGAATAGTAGTTATTTATCGAACGAATAATTCCACGGTGCAGGTTTTCTTCCTTGATCGTAGGCGAATCGGGGCAGTATTTTTTACCGTGTTCCAGACGGCTGATACACCGCCAGACCACTTGCTTTTTCCCGTTTTTTGTCCATATTCTGCGCCTGTACGGAGTTCCGCAATTTCCGCATATCAACAATTCGGACAATGCATATTTTCCACTGTATTTTCCTTGCTCTGTTTTGGTATGATCGGATATTTTTCTTTTTGAACTTCGCCTTGCAATTTCCTGCTGTACTCGGTTAAAGGTATCACGATCGATTATGGGAGTATGATGATCTGTAATAAGATACATCGGGCGCTCTCCGTTATTTTTCACAACTTTGTGTGTAATGCAATCGACCGTGAAAGTTTTTTGCAAAAGTGCATCTCCCACATACTTCTCATTTTTCAGAATTCTCTGAATTTCACCCTTAGACCACTCACTTTTACCAGTTGCGGTAATTCTTTTTTGATTCATTAAGGTCTGAGCGATGTTATGTAAGGTATATCCGTCAAGATAAAGACTGAAGATCAACCGTACAGTTTCAGCCTCATTGGGAACTATCTCCGGCTTGCCGTCTGCACCTTTTTTGTAACCCAGCAGATATTTATACTGAAAGGACACCTTGCCCTCACGGTAGGCTTTTTCCTTTCCCCATGAAACATTTTTGCTTATGGATTCACTTTCAGCCTGTGCGAATGAACCGTACAAAGCAATCATAAACTCGCTTGTCATTGTCAGCGTGTTTATGTTTTCCTTTTCAAAAATCACGCCAATACCCAAGTCTTTAAGCTGTCGAACATATTCAAGGCAATCCACCGTATTTCGGGCAAATCTTGAAATTGATTTCGTTATCACAAGGTCGATCTTTTTGTTTTTGCACATTCTTATCATTCGGTTAAACTCTGTCCTTTTCTTTGTCTGAGTTCCGCTGATCCCTTCGTCGGCAAAAACTCCGGCAAGCGTCCATTCCTTTTTTCGGTTGATCAAATCGGTGTAATAGGCGATCTGTACCTGATATGAATTCTGCTGTTCCTCTTGTTCTGTGCTGACACGGCAGTATGCGGCAACTCTTAATTGGTGATATTTATCACGGTTTTCCGTTGTCTGCACTTTCGCAGGGATTACCGTTACATTCGGAGCTGTGGACATTTTTGTCATTCCTTTCTGTGATATTTTTGATGTGTACTCCGTTGATAAATTCAACCTCTATGGTACAAAAATGGCTTATCCAGATTCGTGAAATACACGCTTTGAATAAGCCAATATCTAATGTATTTAATTGCTCGTGGTCTTTAAGAACAGCCTTGATTTTCTCTGTTTTTTGTGGACCGTCGCTGTAGGTACAGCAGTCGTATTTCATTTCGGCAAGCTTGAAGATCTCAGATTTTATTCTTTCAAAATTGATCTGAGATACATCGGTCATCCGATTTATCTCATTCTGCTGACTGACTATGTCTGATGTCGGGGAATATGTGCTGACCTCTCCGCCGCATTCAATTAAACTTGGGTTTGCAGCAGCAGAGTTCAGAACAGTGATCACTGCTCCCATTATCATCTGATCTGTCATGCGATATTCAAATTTAAAGCAGTCGGGGTTTTCACAATTCCAGTATTCACGACCCTTGCCGTTGGTTTTTCTGAAAACCTTTTCTCCGCATTCGGCGCAGTATGTAACCTTTCGGATTTCCGATAGGTCTTCTGAAATTGTGCAAAGTGAATTTGCTTTTCTCACTCGCTTTTCATTTGCTTGTCTGAAGATATCCTCATCGATCAACTGCGGATATTTGTCAGTTCCCAGATACTTTTCATTTTCTATGATCCGCTTGACCATGTTTTTGTTCCAATGATCGGAATCACTGTTGTATCGGATTTTTTCGGACTCCATAAGCTTTGCAATCTGCAAAAGACTTTTGCCATTAAGATATTCGCTGAAAATTGTTGCAACTGCGTAAACCTCTTTAGGCTCGGTGGTTATTTCGCCGTTTTTCATGCAGTAGCCGAATGGGATTACTCTGTTTTTGAGCATATTAATTTCACCTCCGAAAACAACAATACCATAAAGCCTTTGAAATAGCTATATCCAAAGGCAATAAATTTATGATGTAGAAATTGTCTATTTTATCTTCTCATTAAATTTTAAACCGCCGATTAAGTGAAATTCCAGCTCATGCTGATTTATCACAACGATCTTTTCAACTATGCCCTCAAACGTCGACTCGTCAAATTCTGTTATTGGATTACTTTGTTTTTCAAAAAAGTCTATCAGCATTTCTATTTGGTCAATTGTTTCGTCCTCGTCATCGGAGCGTGTAAGCTTTTTCAGTTCGGCCTGCAGCTTATTGATTTTTGCTGTAAGCTC
>ENA-OPSH01001237-OPSH01001237.1-human-gut-metagenome-genome-assembly--contig:-NODE-1237-length-11630-cov-5.008467_pt1 | contig 11630 bp, 8 predicted proteins | sample MGYA00241802_ERZ501895 | MGnify/ENA primary metagenome ERZ501895 (study PRJEB25962, sample SAMEA2042304) | human gut metagenome | biome: human gut; feature: human-associated habitat; material: faeces...
GAAACGGAGAATTCGATGCGAAGTGCGGAATCGGAAAACATGGCGGGGTATGACATAACGTCGTTCATGGCGTTTGGTTCCGCGTCTGTTTCCTGGAAACGGATACGATTCCTGTGTGTGGATGATCTTCCTGCATTGCAGATAGGAGCGGAAAAGGAAACATCCGTGAACGGGAGTCCGAAACCAAAGAAAACCCCCGAACCGGTGAGAGTTCGGGGGTAGTAGTGAATAAAACCTGTTATCGATGATTATTCATCTGCTTCGGGTTGAGCTTCGGGACGCATGGTGACCTGTATTACGTTGCCGCTGTCGAGGAGCTTCTTCGCCAGGTCGCGGATCTCGTCGTAAGTGATGCTGTTCAGGGTCTTTTCGTAGTCGGCGAGCAGATTCTGCTTGTGACGGTTGTAGTCGTCGATCAACCCGAACCAGGTGCCGTTATTTTCGAGCGTATTCTTGAATTGCTTGACCAAGTATTCGCGGGAGTCGTTGATGTCTTTGGCTTCCGGTCCTTCGGTTGCGATTTTCTCGATTTCATCGAAAACGATCGGCACGAGTTCGTCGGCCATCTCCTCGTTGGTGTCAAACTGTATTTGCAGGAGGGCCTGTTTTTCGGGACGATACGAGAGAGTATAGCTTACCTGTACTCCGTACGTGCCGCCTTTCTCCTCGCGGATGGATTTCAGGTAACGGTTGTTTAGGGCCATGTTGAGCAGCAACATGGTTTGCTTGTTGCGCAGCGTGTAGTCCGCATCGCTCGAGAAGAGCAGGAACTCCGAAACTTTCGGCTGCAGCATCGGGGTGCGGAAGTCGTTCACGACCTTGCCTTTGGCTGTGCGGAGTTTGTCGTCCGTGAACTTAAGCACGTGTTTCGAGGTGGGAATCGAACCGATATATTTCTCGACCAACGGCTTCAACGTTTCCAAATCCACGTTGCCTACGAAGGTGAACGTAAAGCTGTTCGCACCCGGGTAGAGCGTTTTGAAGGTTTTCGGCAGATTTTCGAACGAGATGCTTTCCAGGGCCTCGATCGTCAGCGGCTGCTGACGCGGATTGTCGCTGTAAAGCGTTTTGATCGTTTCTATCTGCATGATGTAGTCGGGATTCGAGGTCAGGTTCTGGACGTATGCCTTGTAGCTGTCCATCGTCGTGTTGAAATCCTCCTCCGAGAAGCGGGGACTTGTGAAGTTCTGGTAGAGCAGTTGGAGCATCGTTTCGATGTCTTTGGGCGAGCAGTAACCGCTCATACCGTTGCTGTAGTTATTGACGTACAGGTTGATTCCGGCTTTCTTGCCTGCGAGCTGCTTGTTCAGTTCGATTGCAGAGAATTTGCCCACCCCCGACTGGGCCGCGATGACCGGAAGGAATTCACCCTCCTTCACCTCAGTATCGGCAAGCTGCGACATCCCGCCGTCAGCCTGTACCTGCAGCAGGACTTCGTCCGCCTTGAGTTGGGTCGGTTTGACGATGATCTTCACACCGTTCTTGAGAATCCATTCGGTCGTTCCGAGATCCTCGTTGTATGCGGTCTTTTTCACGGGCGAGCCTTTCAGCTTGATATCTGCGGGGATCAGAGGCTCGCTGACGGTATTGTCCTGGTAAGCCTCGACGTCGGATGCCATGACCTCGCTGCGGATGGCCAGAAGTTCGGCTTCGGTCGGCTCGGTCAGTCCCTCTTTCTTCGGTACTTCGACGGTGATAACCTGGTTTTCAGGTGTCAGAAGTTGTTTTACCCAAGCATTCACATCGTCGAGGGTCAATGCTTCGAGGTATTGTTTGTCGAGGTTGTACTGCGTTTCGGCATCTGCCATAGCGGTATTTTTCTTGTAATTCGCCAGGTAGGTTTGAACATATTGTCCGTTCGTAAGGTCGTTCCGATTGGCATAGGTAGCCTCGGCCTGACGCAGGAATTCAGCTTTCGTACGATCGAATTCGCTCTGTGTAAAGCCGTAACGCTTCATCTTTTCCATCTCTTCGAGGATAGCTTTGTAACCGCAGAGCAACTCTCCGTCTCGAGTTTGTACGGCGACCATCGTGAGATCTTGGGTCGGATTCACTCCCAGTATGTTGCCTGAATCCATCCCGGCACTCAGGAACGGAGCATCGGGCTGCATGGCGATTTCATTCATACGGTCGTTCGCCATGGCACTTGTGTAGGAGTTGAGTACATCGTACATTTGGCTAATTATCAGGTTGTTGTATTGCTTGGGGAGAGCGGGTCGTTTGATGAAGAGCTGCATGACCGAAGCCGTCATTTCGGGATCGGAAAAGATGCTGACGATGGGTTCTTCGTTTTCAGGAACTAGGTAAGCCTCTTTCTGCGGGGCATCTGCAGGGGAAACCGGAATATCCGCCATCAGGGTTTTGATCTTGTTTTCGATCCGATCGACGTCGATATCGCCGACTATGACGATCGCCTGGTATTCCGGGCGATACCACGTTTTGTAGAAGTCGTACAAGGCTTTATGGTCGAAACTCTTCAGACCGTCCAGATAGCCGATTACGTTGCGGTGCTCGTATTTCGAGCCTCTGTTGACGGCGGCGTTGCGTCGTACCATGGCGCGCCATCCAGCTCCGTCGCGGGTGCGCAGCTCCTCCATGATTACGCCGCGTTCGTTGTTGATCTCCTGAGGCTCCAGACTGATGAACTGCGACCAGTCGTGCAGGATCAGCAGTGCGGTGTCGATCGTCGCAGGGTTTGCTGTGGGCACATTGTCCAGGTTGTAGCATGTTTCATCGTAAGAGGTGTAGGCATTCAGGTCCGCACCGAATTTGACGCCGTTACGCTCCAGATATTCTATCATCTTTTTGCCCGGCAGGTTCTTGGTGCCGTTGAAGGCCATGTGTTCGAGGAAGTGGGCGAGGCCCTGTTGGGAATCTTCCTCCTGGACAGCTCCTACGTGGTGGAAAATGTAGAAAGATGCCTGTCCCTTGGGTTTTTCGTTGTGACGGATGTAGTACGTCATGCCGTTTTCGAGTCGTCCGACGCGCACCTCCTTATCGGCGGGAATCGGCATGTCAGGCTGTAGTTGCGCCATGACATTCGTCATTGCGAACAGCGTGACAAGTAAAAGAATGAACCTTTTCATAAAATGATTGTTAATTGATTTTGGGTGAAATTATTTGTATTGCGTTGTCATTCGGTTGTTTCTTCCGGTCGGTATTCGATGATGTCGCCCGGCTGGCAGTTCAGTTCGCGGCAAATGGCTTCCAGCGTTGAAAAGCGGATCGCCTTGGCCTTGCCGTTCTTGAGAATGGAAAGGTTGGCCGGGGTGATATCGACCCGCTCGGCGAGCTCGCCGAGTGACATCTTTCGTTTCGCCATCATGACATCTATGTTGATGATTATCGCCATGTCTTGCGTCCCCCCCCCGTGTGTATATTGTATATCGACATTTATTTTTTCTTTAGATCGTGAGTTTTTGCTCTTCGCTCAACCGGGATCCGATCGAGAAGACCTCGGCCGAGAAGAGTACCAGAATCGCCATGACGATGTTCCAGTAGTTGAGCGGGAACGAGGCGGCGACTTGCAGGGGCGAATCTTCGAGAAACGTCCGGGTCGTACTCTGGTAAATATAAGAGCCGACTCCGGTGCAGACTTCGGCCAGAATCAGCAGGAACCCTACGGCACGCGTGTAGATGATGATACGCCCCGGCAGGGGTTGTTCGTCCCGTACCGATTTGCGCAGGATATTGATAATCAGCGCTACCAGGATCAGGATAGAGAGCTTGGCCAGCAGGGCCGGGATGGACAGCAGCAGTATGTAATTGATTCTGTTCAGTGTCCGGACTACTGTCGGGTCACTGTTTCCGTCCGTTTTGACGTAGATATTAACCCCCGTATATTCGGCTTCGGTGGAGATCGATGCGTGTCCGGTTTCTATCGGGAAAAGAGTTTCGTCGCTCTGGGCGTTTTGCAACCGGGCCGCCAAAAAGTAGGTGTGTTGCGCGATACCGTGTTTTTCCTGCATCCGAATGTCTTCGGACGCAGCCTGCCAACCTGTCGCCAGACTCGACGACACGTGGGGCACGAAGCTGTGGATGAATCCTGCGGCCAGAGCCAGGAAATAAAAGATGTAAATGACCAGCAGATGGCGCCGCAGAGATTTTTTCTGTTTTTTGTCCATTTTCGGTTTGCTGAATACGTAATGGAGGTGTTCGACCTGTTTTTAACCTCCGGTGAGGCAAAGATAGTAAAGAACTTCTGCAAAACAAATAATTTTTATCGTTTTTCGATAAAAACGCAATAAAATATAACGAATGATGTTTCTCGTCTGAATACGGAGCGGAATTTTCCGGACTTTTCCCGAACCGGAGATCGGACGGGCAACCCGGCTGAAACCTACCGAAGGTCGGACCGGCAGGGATCATCCCCGTCTTGGAGGCGAGGCCCCTGCAAGTACGGACGATCGAAACGAGAAAGCCCCTCTACGAGCTTCGTTACGCGGGGGAGCCGAAAACAAAAGTTGAGTTTGGTTCTCCGCTCTTCTTGTTATTATCTTTGACTTCTTCTTAGACACTCCATGCCGGCAAAACGCAAATAAAATTTGCTTTTGCACCCGGCTTATTCGTATCTTTGCACGAAATGCAGTCGGCGCGGCCGGAAGGCTTCGCTCTGTTTCCGGCATACGCCGCTACTGTCCGCAGGAAGCCGGGCCGGGGCGTTTTTGTAGGAATGAAACCATTCGGTATCTACGGCTTTCTCCCGGCCCGGCGGATAACCGGCGGATTGTCGTTTCGTTGCATTTGAAATTGAAAAACGCACTGAAATATGGCAGAGAAAACAGGTTACACTTATTATGCAGACCCTCAGCAGGTCGATTTCACACTTCGGATGACCGTTCCGGCTTTGGCGAACGAGGTCCTCAATACGGCGGGTGTCGATGCCCAGCGCAAAGGGTTCGGGATCGATAAGTTGAATAAGGAAAACCGCTCGTGGGTCCTTTCGCGCATGGCGATCGAGATCGACGACCGCCCCGAACAATACACTTCTTATGAAATCGTAACGTGGGTGAACGAGTACAACCGGATGCTCTCGACCCGTAATTTCACGCTGCACGATGCCGCTGGCCGGGAGTTCGGGCGGGCCGTGACGCAGTGGTGCATCATCGACTTGGCGGTCCGTAAAGCGATCGACCTGAACACGGTTATCGGGCCTTGTACCGATACGCTCGTCGATGCCCCTTCGCCGACGGAGAAACCCCGCAAGGTGATGGGGATCACACCGCAGCATGTGATGGAGCACCGGGTGGTTTACAGCGACATCGACTTCAACCGTCACGTCAATACGATGCGTTATATCAACATGATGTTCGATATGCTGCCCATCGAACAGTTGACCGCGATCCGGCCGGTGCGTCTTGATATTCATTTCATGCACGAATGCCGTTACGGGCAAACCCTTACGGTCGGGTACGAACAACGGGACGGCTTGTCGCTGTTCGAGGTTTCGAACGGAGAGGAAGCCGCTGTCCGGGCGGCGCTCGAGTGGCGTTGAGGTGCTGTATTTCGTGGTGGCGGGCAAGGCAGGGAGCCGACCCGAATCGACTTCGTTTCGGTCCGATTTTACGATCGGCTTTGTTCCTTTCTGGAACGGGTTTTGCTGATATAGGGACAAAACCTTTATTATTATGGAAAAGATCAAAGTTGCGAACAAGTACCAGAAAAGTATCGATCTGTTGAACGATGCTTTGGGAAAAGAAATTGCCACCTCGCTCCAGTACATGTATTTCCATGTCCATTTCGAAGATGCCGGTTACGAGTATCTGTCCAAAAAGATGCGGATGATTTCGATTGCCGAGATGCGTCACAGCGAGGAGTTGTCCGACCGTATCCTCTTCTTGCAGGGGGACGTGAATATGAACCCGTCGTTTCCGACGCGCCAGATCACCGATCCCAAGGAGATGTTCCGTTTCGCTATGCAACTGGAACAGAGTACGATCGATAGCTATAACGATGCCGCTCGCATTGCGGCCGAAGCCGACGATTCGGTAACGCACAAGATGTTCCAGGATCTGGCCGTCGAAGAGGAGGAGCACTTGGACTATTTCCGCAACGAGTTGCAGAACCTGCTCGATTACGGCGACAAGGAGTACCTCGCCTTGCAATCTTTTGCACGCAGCAAGGCCGAAGCCGAAGGGAAGGTTTCCGAGTAGTTTTTCCTCGCGGACGCGAGATAATGCGTCCCATACGTGGTTTTTGAATAAAATTTCATATCTTTACACGCGAAAAAAACTATTAACTTATTAAAATAATAGAGATATGAAATTTTATATCCGTATCGTGCTGCTGGCGGCTTTCTTGACGAGTTTGTTGTCGGCTCACGCGCAGTCCCCGACCATTACCTGGGACAGCACTGTGAAGGACCTCGGCGATTCGAATTACGAAGTCGTATTTACGGGTAAGATCCTGCCGGGATGGCATACGTACGACCTGCATTCGGACGTTTCTTCGACCCTGGTGGAGTTCGAGCCTGCAACGGGCCTGACGCTCGACGGCGATCCTTATGAGATCAACGCTTCCAAACGCGAATACGACGATATTTTCGAGGTCGAAATGGGTACTTATTTCGATGAAATCATCCTCGGTCAGAAAGTCACCCTGACGGGTGAAGGCGCCGTATTGAAAGGCAATATCAACTGGCGTTCCTGCGAGGAGGAAAATTGCAATTCGCCCGAGGATTGGGGATTCGAGATCACGATCGGCGATCCCGAGGCGGCCTGGGCATCCGTTGCGGCCGGGGACGCTGCGGATCAACCTGTTTCCGGCGACGGAGCCGGAGAGTCCAAAACCCTGTGGGGGTTGATTATCGAAGCGGTTCTTTGGGGCTTCGCGGCGCTGCTCACTCCTTGTGTATTCCCGATGGTCCCGATGACTGTATCGTTCTTTATGAAAGGCAGCGGATCGCCTGCTGCGGGACGTTTCAAGGCTTCGATGTACGGTTTCTTCATCGTAGCGCTCTATACGCTTCCCATTGCGGCGATCATTCTGATTACGCGTCTGGTGGGCGGCGATGCCGTGACGGCCGACATCTTCAACTGGCTGGCTACGCACTGGCTTCCCAACCTGATCTTCTTCATCGTGTTCATGATTTTCGCCGCATCGTTCTTCGGGGCCTTCGAGATCACGCTTCCGAGCTGGATGGTCAATAAGAGCGACCGGCACGCGGACAAAGGCGGTTTGATCGGTATCTTCTTCATGGCTCTGACGCTGGTGTTGGTGTCGTTCTCCTGCACCGGGCCGATCGTCGGCAACGTCCTGATTCGTTCGACTGCCGGCGAATTCTGGGTGCCCATCGTGACGATGTTCGCTTTCTCGCTGGCTTTTGCTCTGCCTTTTACGATTTTCGCTTTCTTCCCCTCCTTGCTGAAAGACCTGCCCAAGAGCGGCGGTTGGCTCGGTTCCGTGAAGGTCGTTCTCGGTTTTATCGAGGTCGCCCTCGGTTTCAAGTTCCTGAGTATGGCCGACCAGACCTACCACTGGGGGTTGCTCGACCGTGAGGTCTATTTGGCGATCTGGATCGTCGTGTTCACATTGCTGGGTTTCTATTTGCTGGGTAAGATCCGCTTCGCTCACGACGACGAACTCAAGCACGTTTCGGTGACGCGGCTGACGCTGGCCATCGCTTCGCTTTCGTTCGCGGTCTATATGTTTCCGGGTATGTTCGGTGCGCCGCTGAAAGCTCTTTCTGGCTATTTGCCCCCGATGCATACGCAGGACTTCGTGATCAATACGCAGGGTGTCGTTGCCGCACCGTCAGCAACGGCACAGACGACTGAAAAGATCAAATATGCGGATATCCTGCACTGGCCTTACGATCTGCCGGGGTATTTCGATCTGGCCCAGGCCGAAGCCGCTGCCAGGGAGGCCGATAAACCCTTGTTTGTGGACATTACGGGAATCAGTTGTGTGAATTGCCGCGAAATGGAAGCCCGCGTCTGGAGCGATCCGCGCGTGCAGCAGATCCTGCGCGACGATTACGTGCTGGTAGCCCTCTATACCGACGACAAGACCAAAGTGCCCGAGAACGAATGGGTGACCACTGCGGGAGGCAAGGTTCTCAAGGACATCGGCCGCATCAACTCCTACATCGCCCAGACCCGTTTCGGGGTGAACGGACAGCCCAACTACCTGATTCTCGGCCGTGATGGGCAGGAATTGGTTCCCAAGCGGGCTTATAACCTCGACGTGGAGGCATACATCGACTTCCTGAAGAGCGGTGTGGAGGCGTATAATAAAACGAAATAGGATGGATAGCGAAACCGGTTCGGGCAGTTTCTGCCGAACCGGTTATCGTTATCTCCTTGTTGCAGGATTCGGTAGGGTATTTGTATTTTTACTAAAACTGCCGTACGTTGTTTTTCGAAAACAGAAGGGCCGTACCGAAGGTTTGAATCCGTTCGGGGATTCGATTTAATTTTCAAAATAAAGTTCGGGATATGAAAATTTCGATCGTGGGGCCCGCCCATCCGTATCGAGGGGGCTTGGCCGTAATTATGCAGAGCATGGCCCGGGTTTTCCAACGCCGGGGCGACGAGGTGAAGATCAAGACTTTCACGCTCCAGTATCCCCGTATTTTCTTTCCCGGAAGGAATCAGACGGTGCAGACACCGCCGCCGCCCGATCTGTACATCGTGCGGTGCGTGAATACGATGAATCCGTTCAACTGGATCGCCGTGGGGCGGTGGATCGCCCGCGAGAAGCCGGATTTCGTGCTGATGAAATACTGGACCCCCTTTATGGCGCCCTGTTTCGGTACGATCGCCCGTTTTGCCAAAAAGAACGGTACGACGCGTATCCTTTGTCAGATCGACAACGTCGAACCGCATGAACGCCATATGACCGACAAGCCGTTCAACCGCTATTTCCTGAGGGCGGTGGACGGCTTTATCTATATGTCCGAGCAGGTGCACCGCGAATTGCGCCGATATACGCAGGTTCCGGCACTCTTCTCTCCGCATCCGCTTTTCGAAAATTTCGGTATCGTCATCGATCGTACGGAGGCCTGCATCCGCCTCGAACTGGATCCTTCGAAACGCTATGCGCTCTTTTTCGGTTTGATTCGGGACTACAAGGGATTGGACCTGTTGCTCGATGCCTGGAAGATCTACAAGCGGGAGCATTCTGCCGAAGACCGGCGCCTGATCGTGGCCGGTGAGTTCTATGCTCCGAAAGAGAAGTATTTGAAGCAAATCGCTGACAACGGACTGGAGGACGATGTGATTCTGCACGACTATTTTATTCCGGACGAATTGGTGCGTTACTATTTTTCCGTCGCAGATTTTTTGGTGCAGCCGTATCGTTCGGCCACGCAGAGCGGCGTGACCCAGATCGCTTATCAATTCGACCTGCCGATGGTGGTGACCGACGTGGGCGGTCTTCCGGAGATCGTGCCGGACGGTCGTGTCGGTTTCGTCTGCCGTCCCGATGCCGCAGATGTCGCCCGGGCCATCGACCGTATCTGGCGGGACGATGTGCTCGCGGGATTCCGTGCGAACATGGAAGAGGAGAAGAAGCGCTTTTCGTGGGATGCGATGTGCGATCGCATTACGGAGCTTTACCGATTGGTTAAATAGGAAGCGTAGAGGGGCGATCCGATTAAATAGGAACTCTTGTATCTCGAAAAGCGGAATCTCGTACGATCCTCGTCGCTTTAGCCGATAGATTCTTTGTTACAAAACCCCCGCTGCAATTTGCAGCGGGGGTTTACTCATCATTTTTCCGGCGAACCGGGGATACGGATTATCGTTATTTCTTGATGTTGGGAAGCTCCAGGCCGTAGTGCTTTTTACGGTCTTCGAGCTTGAGCCAGAAAGCCAGCAGGAAAGCCAATACGCCGAGGCTGGCGAAAATCAGCATCGGAACCGTGTAGTTGTAGCTTACGTGTTCACCGGCTTTGATCGCTTCTCCTACGCCGGGATTGACCTTATTGAGAACCCAGCCGATGATCATCGGGAAGGCCATCAGTCCGAGGTTCTGGATCCAGAAAATCGTTGCATAGGCAGAACCCATATAGCGGTTATCGACCAACTTGGGTACCGAAGGCCACAGGGCGGCGGGAACCAGCGAGAAAGAGAGGCCGAGCAGGATGATCGCCGAGAACGCGATAGCGGGGGTGAGGGGAACCAGTGCGAAAGTCATGTGGCAGATGAACATCAGGATCGCACCGATCATCAGCATCGTCGCGCCTTTGCCCTTGTGGTCGAGGAACCAGCCGAGCAGCGGAGTCAGGATCATGGCCCCCATCGGGAACCAGCGGAAGATGTCCGAAGCCTGCTGGTTGGTGATGCCCAGATTACTTTCGAGCATACCCGTTGCGAAACGCTGGAACGGGAAAATCGCCGAATAGTAGAGCACGCAGAGTGCCGAAACGATCAGGAAGGTTTTGCTGCTGAAAAGGTTCTTCAGATCGGCGACCTTGAAGGGCTCTTCGGTTTCTCCTATCGGGGTGTCTGCCTCGGTTTGTCTGTCGAGTTTGAAGTCCATGACCGAGAAAGCGATGTAGGTCAGCAGGCCGATGCAGAGCAACAGGCCGACAACGGCTACCGGACGTGCTACGCTCGGATCGCCACCCCAGTTAGCCACCCAGGGCGACAGGCTGAATACGGCGAATACGCCCAGTCGGGCAATAGCCATTTCCAGGCCCATCGCCAGTGCCAGCTCTTTCCCCGTAAACCACTTGACGATTGCGCGGGATACCGTCACACCGGCCATCTCCGTACCGCAACCGAAGACCATGAAACCCAGACAGGCGAGCTTCGCGCTGGCCGGGATGTCCGTGAGGAACGAATTGAGGAACTCGTAACCGAATCCGCCTTCATAGAAGTAGTTGCTCAGCCCGTAGAATTTGATACCGGCACCGAGTACCATCAGCGAGGCCGAAAGAATACCCGTAAACCGTACGCCCATCTTGTCGAGGATGATACCTGCGACGAGCAGGAAACCGCAGACGTTCAGAATGAATTCCGAACCGCCGTACAGTCCGAAAATCGTGGGGCTCCAGCCTCGGGTGCTTTCGAGCATGTTCTGCAACGGCGAGAGGACATCGACGAACATGTAGCCGAAGAACATCGTCAGCGCGATCAGAATCAGCGCCGTCCAGCGGACGAATGCCGAATCGTTGAGTTTTCGTTGGATAATTTCCGTCATAGTTATTTGATTTGAGTTAGCTTACTTATCCGTCGGCGCGTAACGTTTCAGCACCTCGTAAGCCTCGACGATACCCAGCTCGCCGGCCTTCGAAATGTCGAGACACCCTTTGCGCGTGTCCTTCATGAATATCTGTATGATGCCGCGGTTGTAATACGCCTCGGCGAAATTGGGGTTGAGTTCGATGGCCTTCGTGTAGTCTTCGAACGCTTCGGGCAGACTTCCCGACAAGGCCCGCAGGTTCGCGCGGTTGTAGTAGCTGTAGGCCAGATCGGGGAAGAGCTTGATGGCCTTGTTCAGGTCGGCTACCGCCTCGTCGTAGCTGTACGTGCGTTTGCTGTTGTTGTTCAGCCGGTTCGCCGGGTCCGAGTCGATGGTGATGCGCTGGTAGGAGTTGTCGATCGACGAGATGAAGTCGATCATCTCGGCGCGCGTCGTCGAGCGGTTCAGGTAGAGGAACGGGTTGCTCGGATTCTGCTCAATGG
>ENA-OPSH01001245-OPSH01001245.1-human-gut-metagenome-genome-assembly--contig:-NODE-1245-length-11585-cov-2.544753_pt1 | contig 11585 bp, 8 predicted proteins | sample MGYA00241802_ERZ501895 | MGnify/ENA primary metagenome ERZ501895 (study PRJEB25962, sample SAMEA2042304) | human gut metagenome | biome: human gut; feature: human-associated habitat; material: faeces...
CAGCCGATGCAGGCATTTGCTCCCGTGCGCAGGCACAGGGCGTCCCGCAGCTGCCGATCCAGCAGCTCCAGTGCCGTCAACAGCCGGGTCTTGTCCGTGCTGCATGCGGTCAATGCTGCCAGCAGGGCGTATTCATCCCTGTTCATTATACTATCTGCCAGCTTTTTTGTCAATGCGACCGTCTCCTGCACTGCCGGATCCGACAGATATTCCAGGCATCTGCCGATATTCCCGTGAAACACCGCCACTGCCCGTGCCGCATCCTCTCCGCTGTATCCTGCATCCAGCAGCGCCTGGGTGCATTGGGGCTCTGTACAGGCACTGGTGCCGATGGCACTGACCCGGGACAGGATGGTTTCCAGAAACGCCTGCTTGGACTGGGCGGTAAACACAAAGTAGGTGAAATCCGGCGGCTCCTCCACCAGCTTCAGCAGCGCATTCTGTGCCTGGACGGTCATGTGATCCGCATCCGTAAACAGGTACAGCTTCCGCATGCCATTGTTGGGGGTCTTGTAGGCATCGGCGCACACCCGGCGGATGCTCTCCACGGAAAACCCTCCGGTCTTGCCGCTGTGGGGAACCTCCTGCACGTCCGGATGCTGCCGGTGCTCCACATTGTGGCAGGGCTTGCAGCTGCCGCAGGGCTTATGCGCCCCTTCGCACAGCAGCCGTGCCGCCAGGTACCATGCCAGGGTCTTTTTCCCGGTACCCTGCTCTCCGTAAATGAGAAAGCTGTGGGGCAGTCTGCCGCTGGTACACATGGCTTCTATGGCAGCCAGTCCATGTGCATTGCCGTACAGTTTCATATCCGTCCCCCTTTCCTGGGCAAAACCGCATAGAGCATATGCGTGCCCCTATATATCCTGTTTCTATTTTACCACATCCACCGTCGGAATGCCATACCTGCGGAAAATATTTATGCACGCCCCGGAGATCCGCTCTCCGCTGACCGCAATGGGGATCGCCGGCGGACAGGGCACATGCACCCCGGCGCAGATCCTGTCCGCCGCCGCCTCCACGGGAACGGTTTCATAGTCTCCCAGTGCCGCTCGCCGCATGGAGCATACCTGCTCCGGTACCGGCAGGGAAAAAGGCTCCGGCTGCCGGGGCTGTCCCCGAAGGGCGGCGATCCGCCGGAGGGCATCCTGCAAGCGCTGAAGCTCCTGCAATGTAGTGGGACAGCCGCAAAGCAAGACTGTAAAATCCCGGTCTGCATACTCACAGAAGATCCCTTCCCCCTCCAGTCTTTGTGCCAGCTCCGTTCCCTCCATACCGCTTTCGGCGGCGCAGATGGTCAGATGCAAAGGCTCCCCCGGATAGAACCGCCAGCAGTCCGAAAGCTTCTGCCGGAGCATGGTTAGTGCGGCTGTCACCCGGGCAAGGTCTGCTGCCCCATGCTCTGCCAGGTAGGCGTTGCACAGATCCAGGGACGCCAGCAGCAAATAAGAAGGGCTGGTGGAGCCGAACAGGGACATGGCTGCCTTTGCCCGGGCTGCATACCGGGGCTGACTGGTATGCAGATAGGCGCAGCCTGTCAGAGCAGGCAGCATTTTATGGGCGGAGTCGCAGCACAGATCCGCCCCCAGGGCAATGGGATGCCGGGAGGGGCTGAACAGTCCCAGATGGGCACCGTGGGCGTTGTCCACCAGCAGGGGTGCCTGATGGGCGTGGCACACAGCGGCAATGCCGGCAATGTCCGCACAATGCCCCAGATAATCCGGCGAGGTCACATACACGCAAGCAGGCGTCGGGGAAGCATCCAGAGCGGCTGCAATCTGCGCCGGGGTGACGGTGCCGGACAGGATGCCGCCGGTGTAGGTGGGGTAGATCCACTCCACCTCCAGACCCAGCAGCACACTTGCGGTGAGGAATGCCCGGTGTACGTTCCGGACAGCCAGCACCCGGCGATGCTCCTGCTGCATCAGCGCCAGCATAGTCTGGATGCACAGGGTGGAGCCGGCAGTGCTGTACACCGTACCGGCAGTGTGATACCATGCGGTGGCGTTTGCCTCGCTTTCGGCTATGATCCCGGCGGCGTCAAACAGGCTGTCCGCCCCGGGAATCTCCGTAATGTCCAGGGGGAAGGCAGCATCCAGAGCGCTGCCCAGTCCCCTGCCCTTGTGGCCTGGCATATGCATCCGCAAAGGATCCTGCGCCGCATACCGGGTCAAAAACTCATAAATCGGTGTATGCATAGGTTACTCCTAAATCAGATATTTCAGCCGGTCACGCAGATTCCGCCGTGCCCGCTTGATGGTGCGGGAGACGGTGGAAACGTCCCGGTTCAGCTGTTGGGCGATCTGGGGCATGCGCATGCCCTCATAATAGTATAGCACAACCATCTCCTTTTGTCTTGGGGTCAGATCATTTTTTATCACATCCCGCAGCGCCCGCTTGAGCCGCTGCATCTGCGCCTGGTTGGTTTCTGCCTCTGATTCCCCGGACAGCTCCAGCAGACGCTTGATGTAATCCGGATGCGCCTCCGTGACCCGTTTAGCCATGCTGCCGCCCTCCTTTGTCCTGCATCTTGTCCCTATGATCCATGTCAGATTTTGCTCCTTTCCTATGGGCACCATCCAGTGGTGTTGCCCAGAATCGAACATATGTTCCTTTTGTAGTATACCATAGTTGTAAATATATGTCAATAGATTTTTGCGCATTTCGTCGAAAAATGTCATGGCGTATGCAATTGTAAATAAATTGTGAACATTCGATGACAGGCATTGATTTTTTCTCCCTGCATGCTATACTTAAATTAGCACTCGTAGTGATAGAGTGCTAATTCTCAGAATACAGGAGATGCAATCTATGAAAACCAAACAGTTTAAAGCAGAATCCAAGCGGCTGCTTGATATGATGATCCACTCGATCTATACCCACAAGGAGATCTTTCTCCGGGAGCTGATCTCCAACGCCAGCGATGCGATGGACAAGCTGTACTTCCGCTCCCTCACGGACGAAAAGGTGGGCATGAACCGGGAGGACTTTGCCATTGATCTGAAGATCGACAAGGACGCAAGAACCCTGACCATCACCGATAACGGCATCGGCATGACCCAGGAGGAACTGGAAAAGAACCTGGGTACCATCGCCAACAGCGGCTCCCTCAAGTTCAAGAACGAGAACAAGCTGGAGGATGACGTGGACATCATCGGTCAGTTCGGCGTGGGCTTCTACTCCGCCTTCATGGTGGCAAAGCGGGTCACTGTCCGCAGTAAGGCATACGGCTCCGACCAGGCTTACCAGTGGCAGTCGGAGGGCGTGGACGGCTACACCATCGAGCCCTGTGACAAGGAAACCGTGGGCACTGAGATCCTCCTGGAGATCAAAGATGACACAGAGGATGAGACCTACAGCGAATTTCTGGAGCAGTACCGGATCCAGGGACTGGTCAAGAAGTATTCCGACTATATCCGCTACCCCATCCGGATGGATATGACCAAGAGCCGCCGGAAGGAAACTGAAAACGCTGACAAGGACGCTGCGCCGGAGTATGAGGAATACGTGGAAAACGAGACCCTCAACAGCATGGTGCCTTTGTGGCGCAAGAACAAGAGCGAGCTGACGGATGCGGACTACAACGCCTTCTACAAGGAGAAGTTCTTCGATTACAACGAACCCCTGCTCCACATCCACACCAAGTCCGAGGGCACTGCCACCTTCAACGCACTGCTGTACATCCCCTCCAAGGCGCCCTATGACTACTACACCAAGGAGTACGAAAAGGGTCTGGCGCTGTACGCTTCCGGTGTGCTGATTATGGAAAAGTGCGCCGACCTGCTGCCGGATTACTTCAGCTTTGTAAAGGGCATTGTGGACAGTCAGGATCTGAGCCTGAATATCAGCCGTGAGATGCTGCAGAAGGACAGCCAGCTGAAGCTGATCCATAACGCACTGGAAAAGAAGATCAAGAACGAGCTGCACGCCATGCTAAACAACGACCGTGCGAAGTACGAGGAGTTCTGGAAGGAGTTCGGTCGTCAGATCAAGTTTGGTGCTTATTCTGACTACGGAATGCACGCCGAACTGCTGCGCGACCTGCTGCTGTTCTGGTCCGCCAAGGAGCAGAAGATGGTCACCCTGCAGGAGTACATCGACAAGATGCCCGCTGAGCAGAAGTACATCTACTTTGCCGCAGGCGATTCCACCGACCGTCTGGCAAAGCTGCCCTCCGCAGAGCTTGTGCTGGACAAGGGCTTTGACGTACTGCTGCTGACCGAGGATGTGGATGAGTTCTGCCTGCAGATCCTGCACAGCTACCCCCGCAAGGATGCCGAGGGCAAGGACGGCACCGTGGAGTTCAAGAACGTGAACAGCGGTGATCTGGGTCTGGAATCCGAAGAGGAGAAGAAGGCCGCCGAGGATGCCACTGCCGAGAACAAGGCTCTGTTCGATGCCATGAAGGACGCCTTGAACGGCAAGGTGAAGGAGGTCAAGGTCTCCACTCGCCTGAAGGATCACCCCGTCTGCCTGAGCGCTGACGGCCCGCTGTCCATTGAGATGGAGAAGGTGCTGTCCAAGCAGCCCGGCAGCGAGGGCGTGAAGAGCGACAAGGTGCTGGAGCTGAACGTGAACCACCCCGTGTTTGCCGCCCTGAAGGCCGCACAGGAGGCTGGCGACACCGAGAAGCTGAACAAGTACAGCGCCCTGCTGTACGCACAGGCACAGCTGATCGAGGGTCTGCCCGTGGATGACCCCGCCGCTTATGCCGAGGCCGTTTGCAGCCTGATGAAGTAAACTTTTATGGAGAGGCCGCTGTGCATTTGCGTAGCGGCCTCTTTGTGGAAGAGATGTTTTAATTTTGCGCTTGTCACGGTCTGTGGACCGTTCCAAGCGCATTTTCACGAGAACAGAAATACCCCCTTAACAAAAAGGCCGCGCTCCGCTATAATAGAGTGGAACGCGGTCTTATTTTTATCTTTCTGTGAAAGGAATTCTGTTTCATGGAGCCGAGAAAACATTATTTTGCAAAGATCCCCACCATTGCCATCTTTATCGTCATGGCGATGTCCGGGCCGTTGGGGGTGCTGCTGTTCATCCTGAAGGGCATCGACCAAAAGATGCAGAAGGAGGAGCAGGAGGCTGCCCGTGACCGGGGCGACTACCGCGCCGACCTTGGGCCGGAGCCCGACCGGAAGAGCGAGCCTGTCTACGGCCACGATATCCCAACGGCAGAGCAGAAAAGTGCAAAGCAGTGGCATAAAAATATTGCCGTCCTCTGCACCATCATGGGTGCCGTTTTCCTGTTTGCCGGGGTGACGGATGCGGTGGATATCATCGGTGCATGGCAGATTCTGCCCGACCCCGGGGAGCTGTTTTCCGATATCGTCATGGCCATTGGCGGCGGCGGTGCGCTGCTGACCGGTCTGCGGATGAACCGCACCCGCAAGCTGGAGCAGCTGCTGGATAAGGTTGTGGGCGAGCGCGATAATATCCCCCTGCCAGAACTGTTTGCCGCCGCCGGGGTGGACGCTGCCCGGGGACGTGCTGCGGTGAAAAGCGCCATCGAGCACGGATACTTCGGCGCGGATGCCTATATTGACAACCGCACCGACACGCTGGTGGTGCGCGGCGCAGCCCCGCAGCCGAAAAAGCCCGCGCAAGCCCCGACACCTAAAGCTCATCCCGCTGCAGAGGACGAGTATGCCGCCCTGCTGCGCCAACTGCGGGAGGTGAACGATGCCATCCCCGACCCGGTGATGAGCCAGAAGATCTCCCGGCTGGAAGAGGTCAGCGGGCGCATCTTTGCGCTGGCGCAGAAGGACCCGGACAAAAAAGCACAGCTGCAAAAATTTATGAACTATTATCTGCCTACCGCCCTCAAGCTGCTGAACACCTACGCCAGCCTTTCCGGGCAGGCGGTGGAGGGCACGAACATTACCGAGGCCAAGCACAGCATCGAGCGCAGCATGGACCTGCTGGTGACCGCCTTTGAAAACCAGCTGGACAAGCTGTTCCAAGCCGACGCGCTGGACGTGAACGCCGACATTGCCGCTCTGGAAGGAATGCTGAACCTTGATGGTCTGACTGGCAGCGAATTTACCCGCTGAACTACACCCCCCGCGCCCGATGGCTGCATCGGTGCGGGGGTATTTTTTTGTGCAAAGTGCAATTTTCCATCCCGTCTTTTTTGGGCGCTGCGCTCAAAATTCCGGGATTTGTGTGCATTTATGCCAAGCATTTTGATTCGCCCGAAAAACTTTTATTTTATTTGTTCGACAGCAGTCGATTGAGCTGCACAGGCGCTTTTTGCAACTTTTCATCGAGATGCAACAATAACACATGGTTTTTTGCGTTGCGTTTGACTATTATAGAAGCAGCTACGGCAGCTGCGAACGGCTGCATCGACTTTTCCGATCATAATAGTAGGAGGAAATTTCCATGATGAAGTCCATTTCCACCTGGAAGCAGGAGCTGACCGAGGGCGCACACGCTGCGCGTCTGGCTGCGCTGTACTGCTGCACCCCCGACGAGACCCCTGCACAGGCAGCCCGCTATGCGGCTGTTCTGGACGGGTTAGAGACCACCTTCGGCGCACATACCGAGGCCGGTTTGTATAGTGCCCCTGGCCGCACCGAGATCGGCGGCAACCACACCGACCACCAGCATGGCCGCGTGCTGGCAGGCAGCGTGAACATTGATATGATCGCTGCTGCCGCCCCCAACAGCCTGAACCAGCTGCGCGTGCAGAGCGAGGGCTACGACCTGTGCGTCATCGACCTTGATGACCTGACCGCCCGCAAGGAGGAGGAGAACACCACTGCTTCCCTACTGCGCGGCGAGTGCGAGGCTTTCCGTCAGCGTGGCGCAAAGCTGTCCGGTCTGGACGTGTACATTTCCTCCAATGTGCCCAAGGGCAGCGGCGTTTCTTCCTCTGCCGCATTTGAGGTGCTGGTCGGCGTGATTCTGAACGACTGCTTCATGGATGAAAAAGTCTCCCCCATTGCCATTGCACAGATCGGCCAGTGGGCTGAAAATGTGTACTTTGGCAAGCCCTGTGGTCTGATGGATCAGATGGCCTCCAGCGTGGGCAACATTATCACCATCGACTTTGCCGACAAGGCAAACCCCGACGTGGAGCCAGTGCAGGTGGACTTTTCCAAGGCCGGCCTGGCGCTGTGCATTCTGGACTCCGGTGCAGACCATGCCGACCTGACCGACGAGTACGCCGCCATCCCCAACGAGTGCCGCGCTGTGGCCGCTGTGTGCGGCGGCGAGGTGCTGCGGGACGTGCCCTTTGAAACCTTCCTTGCAAATATTCCGGCCTGCCGCAAGCAGTGCGGCGACCGCGCTGTGCTGCGCGCCTTCCACTTCTACGCCGATAACGACCGTGTGCCCCAGCAGGTGGCTGCCCTGCGCGAGGGCGATTTTGATGCCTTTTTGCAGATGGTGACTGCCTCCGGCGACAGTAGCTGGGAGTATTTGCAGAACGTCATCCCTGCCGGTTACAAGGAGCATCAGGAGGTGGCTGTGACCATCGCCGCTGCCAAGCATTATCTGGGCGGCAAGGGCGCTGTGCGCGTGCACGGCGGCGGTTTTGCCGGTACGGTGCAGGCCTTTGTGCCGGTGGAGATGCTGGCAGACTTTAAGGCAAACATGGAAAAGATCCTCGGCGCAGGCCGCTGCCATGTGCTGAGCATTCGTCCTGAGGGAGGTGCTGTGCTGTGATCTCTACCACCATCCAGCAGCTCGTGAACTACGGGCTGGACACCGGGCTGATTTTGCCTGATGACGAGATCTATATCCGCAATCAGCTGCTGATGACCATGCAGCTGGACGACTTTACCGCCCCGGAGGGCGAGGTGTGCTATACCGATCTGGAAAGCATCCTCAAGACCCTTGTGGACGATGCCGTTGCCCGCGGCGTGTGCGAGGATAACTCCACCGCACGCGATCTGTTCGACACCAAGCTGATGGGCGTGCTGACCCCGCGCCCCAGCATCGTGCGCGCAAACTTTGAGGAGCGGTACGAAAACGAGGGCCCGCAGGCCGCCACCGACTGGTTCTACAAGTTCAGTCAGGACACCGACTACATCCGCCGCTACCGTATCAAGCGCGATCTGAAGTGGGTCACCAAGACCGAGTACGGCGATCTGGATATCACCATCAACCTGTCCAAGCCGGAAAAAGATCCCAAGGCCATTGCCGCCGCAAAGCTTGCACCCCAGAGTGCTTACCCCAAGTGCCAGCTGTGCGTGGAGAACGAGGGCTACGCCGGCCGCATGAACCACCCTGCGCGCGAAAATCACCGCATCATCCCGCTGACCATCAACGACAGCGCGTGGAATTTGCAGTACAGCCCCTACGTTTACTACAACGAGCACTGCATCGTATTCAACAACCAGCATACCCCCATGAAGATCGAGCGGGCAACCTTCCGCAAGCTGCTGGATTTTGTGGGTCTGTTCCCCCACTATTTTGTGGGCAGCAACGCCGACCTGCCTATCGTGGGCGGCAGCATCCTGAGTCATGACCATTTCCAGGGCGGTCATTACGAGTTTGCCATGGCCAAAGCTCCTATTGAAAAGCCTTGGGTGTTCCCCGGCTTTGAGGACGTGGAGGCCGGTATCGTGCACTGGCCCATGAGCTGCATCCGTCTGACCTGTGCGGACGATGCACGCCTTGTGGAGCTGGCCGATAAGCTGCTGGCTGCTTGGCGCAGCTACACCGACGAGAGCTGCTTTATCTTTGCCGAGACCGACGGCGAGCCCCACAACACCATTACCCCCATCGCCCGGATGCGGGACGGCAAGTATCAGCTGGATCTGGTGCTGCGCAATAACATCACCACCCCGGAGCATCCGCTGGGCGTGTACCACCCCCATGCAAAGCTGCACCACATCAAAAAGGAGAACATCGGCCTGATTGAGGTGATGGGTCTGGCCGTGCTGCCCAGCCGCCTGAAGCAGGAGCTGTTCGACCTTGCTGATGTGCTGGTGGCGCATCTGCCCACCGCAGAGTACCCCGAAGCCCTGCAAAAGCATGCTGCGTGGGCAGAGGAGATCCTTGCAAAGCACCCGGAGCTGAACGCCGACAATGTGCACCTGATCTTGCAGGACGAGGTAGGCCATGTGTTCGCACAGGTGCTGGCCGATGCCGGTGTGTACAAGCTGGACGAAGCAGGCCGCGCCGGTTTTGTCCGCTTCCTTGAAAGCGTAAAATAAACCATAAATCCCCGAGGCTGTTGCACATATCATGGCGCAACAGCCTTTTTTAGAGCACAGCATTGAGCAAAAGCACTTTTCCTTTGCTCTCCCCCCTGTGAAAAAATCAATGGGAAAATCCGCAGATTTTCCCATTGATAAATTAAAGTATTCATTCCGCTGAAAATGGCCAAAGCAGCGCGGCGGCCATTCAAAATCGTTTTTTGTAGATGGAGGTATCGCTATGCACTGCACTCTGGAAGTTTGCGTAGACAGCACCGCCAGCGCACTGGCGGCAAAACGCGGCGGCGCTGATCGGCTGGAGCTGTGCGCCGACCTGATCATCGGCGGCACCACTCCTTCCCCTGCCCTGCTGCGTCAGGTCAAGGCTGAGACCGGCCTGCCGGTGCGGGCACTTATCCGTCCCCGCTTTGGCGATTTCTGCTACGACCGCTACGAGCTGGCACAGATGGCCGAATGCGCCGCCGAGCTGGTAGCCGCCGGTGCGGACGGCATCGTGACCGGCGTGCTGACCCCGGCGGGAGCGCTGGACACAGACGCCCTGCGCCCCATCTATGCCGCAGCCCGGCAGGCGGCTGAAAAAGCACACCGCACCGTGGACTGCACCCTGCACCGTGCTTTTGATGTCTGCTGCGACCCCTTCGCCGCACTGGAAGCCGCAAAGCAGCTAGGGCTTGCTACCATTCTGACCAGCGGACAGGCAGCAAGTGCCCCACAGGGCGCTGCCCTGCTGCGGCAGCTGGTGGAAGCTGCCGGGCAGGAGGTGGAGATTCTGGTTGGTGCAGGCGTATCTGCTGCCAACATCCCCGCTCTTGCCGCCCAGACCGGTGCCCGGGCGTTCCACCTTTCCGGCAAGCAGGTGCTGGACAGCCGCATGACCTTCCGGCGGGAAGGCGTGCCCATGGGGCTGCCGGGCTTTTCGGAGTTTGAGATCTGGCAGACCAGTGAAGCAAATATCCGCGCCGCCCGCACCGCACTGGATGCGCTGTAACTGCAAAAAACATCGTTCTTCCCGCAGTGCCTGTTTCCGCAGGAAACAGGCACTGCATCCTGCTGTTTTCCGTTACACCCCTCCCGTGAAAATGCAAAATCGGGCAGCCCGCAGCTGCCCGATTTTGTTCTAATAAAGTTTTTCCCACTTTAGTGCAGGGCGGCAAACCGGGCTGCGCCGCGGGTGCACAGCCAACGGTGCAGCAGCAAATCCAGCCCCAGCAGCGCGGCCAGACAAGCACCTTGCGCGGCCAGCGGCGGCACGGCATAATCCAGTAAGGTCAGGGGCAAAAACAGCACCCCGCCCGCCAGCAGCCACCCGCCGAACATCGCCAGCATACTGGCGGCGCTCCGCTTGACCACGGCGGCTTCGCTGACCCAGTGGAGGTTGGGCAGGCACAATCCCAAGGCAAGGCCCATTTGCGCCGCCAGCCACACAAAGGCTGCCAGCACCGCCAGCACGGGCAACCCCTGCCCTGCCGGAATGCGCAGCGCCGCCATGGCGCACCCGGCGCAAAACCACGCCCCCGGCAGCGTGAGCAGCAATTGCAGCTCCACCTTTACCCGCAGAACCTGCTGCGGGGCAACCGGCAGGCTTTGCAGCAGCCAGAGGGTGCCGCCCTCCAGCGACACCGAGGGCGCTGTGATAAAGTTCATGGCGGCTATGGCGCACACCATCCCGCACACCAGCATAGGCAGGCTCTCCGGCAGGTAAGCAGCAGTAAAGGCGCGCAGATCTGAGGCCTTCCACAGCGCTGCTGCGCCCAGCACCGGCAACAGCAGACTGCTCAGTGCACAGTTGAGCAGCCACATGGGGCAAGCGCCCAGATGCAGCAGTTCCCGCCGCAGCAATGCCCGACGCGGGGGCTGCTTTTTTTGCGTCTTTGCGCGGTATTCCGCTTTGGCTCTGCCCGGTTCAAGGGTCAAAAGCCGCAGATAGGGCTTTGCCAGCACCTTGCCGCAAAGCGCCATACAGGCCGCAGCCAGCGCCAGCAATAGCAGCAGCGCCGGGACGTTGCCCACTGCCGCCAGACCCAGCAGACGCAGCGGCGCGGCGGCACGACCGGCTGCCGCGCCCGCCTGTACGGCATCCACCGCAAGGGCCTCCACCGCGTTGCCCACCCATTGGAATACCGCATAATAGACCGCCAGAAAGAGCAGCGTACCCACCACAGTGACAAGGCTTTTGTGCCGGGCGCGGCGGTTGAGCAGCGCCACCGTCCAGCCCAGCAGAACAGCCAGCACCATGGAGACACCCGCCAGCGCCAGTGCCACCGGCAGGCAGAACAGCCCCACTGCGTACCGCGGGGCGCTCAACAGCCAGGTCGCGCCCATCGTCACGGCCAGGTAGGCCAGGCCAAACCCCAGCCAGGCCGCAGGCAGCCCCCGCACAGAAGCCGCCAGCAGCCCCAGCGCCAACAGGATGCAGAG
>ENA-OPSH01001263-OPSH01001263.1-human-gut-metagenome-genome-assembly--contig:-NODE-1263-length-11493-cov-2.143294_pt1 | contig 11493 bp, 9 predicted proteins | sample MGYA00241802_ERZ501895 | MGnify/ENA primary metagenome ERZ501895 (study PRJEB25962, sample SAMEA2042304) | human gut metagenome | biome: human gut; feature: human-associated habitat; material: faeces...
GGGTCTAATTATCAACTTGGCATTATCTGTGACGGAAAGAATTATCAGCGTACCAAGACTGCACGCGACCGGGAGATTGTTCAAAACAATGTCCTGAAAGCACTCGGCTGGACTATCTGTCGTATATGGACAATGGACTGGTGGGAAAAACCAGATGAAGTAATTGCATCCATACAGCAGGCAATCTCTCGAAAGAAAGAATCCGAAACAAACGCGGAGACCGATACTGCGCAGACAAATACCACTCCGGCAACCATAACGGAAGAAAAACAAAACGAGAAGCCTGCTTCAACCCCCAAAAGGAGTACTAATGAAGTCTCATTACTTCTCAAAACGTCACCGACTGCTACTGAAAAGCAAACAGTTTCCACATTGGTTGTCCCAAGTAGACTACAGGATTATGAGTCCACCAAAGTCACTCCGGATAAATATCTGCCCGAAGATTTCTTCCTCCCGGAAAGTTATCCAGTCCTTACTTCCCAAATACAGAAAATAATAGAAAACGAAGCTCCGGTCAGCAAATCCCTGCTTTGCAAAAAGATTCTGTCCGAATGGGGAATCAGCCGTTTGGGGCCACGGATAGAAGCACATATAGAAACTGTGTTTAAGGCACTGAATACATATAATACAGAACACGACGGATATGTTTATTGTTGGAAAGACAAAGAACAGTGCAGTTCATATCTAGCTTACCGACCGGATTCCGACCGGGATGTGACTGATATATCTCCTGAAGAAATAGCCAACGCCATCCAGCAGATACTCACCGACTCCATCAGCCTGCCTATGGCAGATTTGATAAAAGCATGCGCACAGACTTTCGGTTTCCCCCGTATGGGTTCGATCATAGATGCCGCCATGCAGAGAGGTATCCGCGAAGCAGTGAAAAGAAATTACGCAAAAATGGAAAATGGACGGGTAACGATTGCCAATTAATACCGTTTGCCAATTAATACCGTTTAAGACTGATTAATAATGTTTCTCCAGACGTTTCAGGGCGATAATAGAATCGGATACATAAGCGTTATCCGGTTCTATCGACCGCCAATAACAAAGTTCCCCGATCAGCCGTTTCAGATAGGCAGGGTCGTTTGAACCGATTCTACGTTGATGTTCCACCAATCCTTTTGTCAGGATGAAATAGACATTCTTCCGAATCTCCCGCTTTCTTGTTTTAGGAATCGTCAGCTTCACACCGGAGCTGACAGATACGCCTGTGATAATCTTCCTGTCATACTCATGCAGGAAACGGGTCTTTTTATGATTCGGTTCAAACTTCTCGTCACGGATTATCTGTTTAATCCGAGGGATTATCTGTTCTTTCGGGAACACGTCGCCCGAGAAAGTCAGGTCATCGGCATAGCGGGTATATGTCAACCCGTACTCTGCTGCCAACGCCGCCAATTTCTTATCCATCTCATAGCCGACAATATTACTCAATGCAGGACTCGTAGGAGCTCCCTGCGGTAAACTATTATGCAGGCAACATAATGTTCTAAATACTTTCGCCACATTTGCCGGATAACCCATCTTCTCGAATGTCGCCTTCACCCTCGGGCTTCGTATAGAAAAGAAAAAATCATGAATATCCATTTTCAACACATACCGCTTTCCCAAATGAGGACTGGCATTGTCAACTACCGAGCGTCCGCATCGGAATCCGACTGCTGCCGGATGGATGGTAGTCACCGATGATAAGATTCGGGAGTTAATAGTTGTTTGGATAGATTGGAGTTCTTTGAGCGGAGCAGAAATCATACGATATCCACCCCTTCTTTTCCTCACCCAAAACTCATGGTAATGGGTAGGGATGTTTTCAAGTATTTCTTTCAGTCTGTTTGCTTCCACACCCAACAGGCTGGCGCACCAAACGACCGATTCATCATCAAACTTAGGTACATACGGAGATTGCGGAGCAGTAACCCCTAAAGCTCGTCGAAGCCAAGCGCCATGCCCGGATTCAGACTTGGAAGCACTTTCTTCCTTCCCACCACTAGCTGTTGCTTTCCACCTTTTATACCCCTCCTGTTTCCTGCTCGAAGAAATCATCTTATAAATCAGGAAACCGGTGATTATAAGTATTGTTATTAAAATACCGTCCATTTTGTATCATGTATATAAAGAAAGAGAGAAGAGGATGAGTTATTTACTAAAATAAATTTAAGGTATTTATACCTAAGAATTTATTTTCTAGGAAAATACCTGTGCTTATGAGGCGACTACACCTCTTTTGTGCTAAATTTTGCCCTCATCCTCTTCTATACAAAGATAGAAAATTCTTTCGATTTATGCAAAAAGAATGTCAAAAACTATCGGTTGAACAACTCAAATGTAAATTTGCAGCCTATTCCGCCGAAATTCCAATTCTCACTGCTCACAAAAACTCCGACATCAAAAATATGTGTGCCGATGCCATACCCTACTTCCATGTAAGGTTGAAGATGGGGCATGCAGAGGGCGCTTACGTAAATACGTTCATTCTGTACATAACGTGTATATTTCATCAGATGCTTTAATATCAGAAATGGCGCCTCATAAGTGAAATGCCCGCGTACATAACGGCGGGAAGAGTTATACCAACGTCCGTCGAGCACTTGAAACACTCCGCCGATTTCATCGTTCCACCCCACAGGAAGATTGCGACGGGAGAAGTTGGCGAAATCCACGAAATACAATTCATCCTGATTGGTGAACGCGCCAAATCCGAAACGATAATAGATATTGCGCATCAGTCCCAACCGGATTTGATGTTGAAGGTCGAACTCTATCCTTTCATATTCGCCTGTGCTTTTGAATACTCCTTTGATGCCTCGCTCGTAATCGACCGAGAAAGTAGGATATAAGGAACGGAGATTTATTTTTCGTTTTCCATTCATATAATAGTAAAGTCCCGGCGTCCATTCCACACGAATACGAGGGGCAAAACTGATATAGGTATTCTTGAATTTCTCCATAAATTCAGGGGGTGGCATTGGATAGTCACCGGTTATCACGAAGCGGGAAGGCTCTACGGCCGTTCTCTTATGGGCGGAGAAACCCAGACTTATATCCAAACCATTGACTACCTCTACGGTATGGCGAAAATTAAAATACAAGTCTTTGAAATAATCAAGATGAATCAAATCGAAATTGAAGATGCTGTCCGGCATGGCTTTCAACTCATCCAACACCTTACTGCTATAAATACGGTTACCGTTACCTACATTCAGACGGAAGAATCCACGCTTCTGCGGCCAGTACTCGAAATCGGCATTCAATGACCAGTAGAATTCCTTACGCGTGAAATTATATCCGAGTTTAGGCACAACGCGAAGCAGTTTGTCTCCTCTGAAAAGACGGTTGTAACGAAAATCCTGCCGATAAGACAAACCGTTGCTTCCACTATAACTGAACAGAAGCGGATTGATGAACGGAGAGAAACGGACACTTCCGATATTGGAAAGATTGAACTTATAATCTTCCACCATCAGGTCGCCCATTGTTCCCCAAAAAGCCTGGCTCTTGGATGGCTTCTGTATAGTAGCCGTATCACGTCTCAGCCGATAATCATGGTACAATTTCTTCTCACTTTCATTCAAAGGGATAGGTCGCATGATGGCAAAGGTCGAAGCATCTGTCTTATAGGCATTCGTGTCGCATTGCAAAGAGAAAGATTCCGAGAGATTATAATTCGTCTTCTCTTTCTTACGCACTTTCTTTTCTTTCAGTTCAATGGATTTATAATCCAAAGAAGCAGTATAGTTGCCATCAACCTTATTTCCGAGGAATTTAAAAAGAGCTTCCACATCATAACGTACAGGCAGAAATTCATTTTTCTTGCCTACGTCTCCCATCTTAATCCAGCAGGTGAAAGTTATCAGTTCCGACCGTCCCGAAAAACGTATTTCACGGACACTCCAGACATTACTGCTGACAATCATATATCCGCCTACAAGTTGGTCACTCTTTGTCCGTGGAATAAAACGTACCCGATAATCAAGATTATTCGGATCTCCCATCACACTGTCTATCCGGTATTTATAGTATTTCTGCCCGTTCTTGGCTAGTGGTGACAGCAACCGTTCGTCATTCAGCAGGGAAGAGGAGTAAATGTTTACATTAAAATATTCGAGCAAACCCGGCAACCCTCTGTTTCCCCTCACTGTTCCCTGCGATGCTTTTACTTTTTGGTCGTAGATATTGGGAGCGGTATAATGAAGGTCACTGTAAGTTTCGAGCAGATACTCGCGTACGCCCTTTTGCAAACGGAACATAGAAGGTACATAGCGAAGGATAAAATTCTTTTTCTGAATATCCATCTTACCCTTTATATATAGGTTAGCACGATAGTCACTGACTATCGTTTCATATAAAGGCGCGAAGGTCATGACACGTTCAATGATGGAATCGGCAGAAATACTTTTATGCGTATAAGGATTCATTATATAGTTACTGGCTGCCCCCTTTAAAGTAAAAGAGAACATACATAGTATGCATCCTATCAGTATTTTATCTCTCAATCGTCGTATCTCCTTCATTAACGTAGGCAAATATAAAAAAGAATATCGAAAAGCAAGGGGATTGGGGTACTAAAAAGAGTTATTAAGGAAATCCTGTTATAAAAAGAAAAGGGAGTATCCGACATTACAGATAATCCCTCTCCCGCATACATTACCATACCTACTACAGGAAATAAAAGACAGTAAATTAAATATCATTCAAAGAATTTTCATCATCTTCTTTCTCCTTTATCTTCACATTTATTTTATCTTCATATCTAATCTGAATCTGTCCATACTGATTAATATGTACTATAATCCCTCCTTTGTCAAGTGTCCAAAAGCTTATATAATTTAGAAGTAGCTTTTGCTCTTGAAAAGAAGAGTGAGCATCCGTTAGCAAAGGCAATCGTAGAATATGGTGAAGAGAAAAACTCAAAATGATCTTTAGGCTCTCCATACTTCTTTTTAAAAAGTTCCACCATCTCATTATAATCACTTTTCAAAGACGTCCATGATTCCTGTTCTGAATAGTACACACTAACCTTCCATACAGTCTTCGTTTTAGGAGAAGAGAGGATTAATACTTCTACCCATTTGCCTGTAAACAAGCCTTTCATTAAAGCTACATGATCTCTTGGATATTTTTTTAGAGAAAAACCATTTTTCTCCATTTTCTCCACAAAAGAAGACAAACTCCCTTCTAAAGTTATTCCCTTAAATTCAATATGAGAATCCTGAGAATAAATATTATTCGCTATAAATAGAACAAAAAACAGAATAAATATCTTTTTCATAACTATATATTGATATTATTGTCTATAGATACCTCAAATAGCACTTTTCCAGCCCTTTAATCAAAAATCATCTTCTATTGAAATAAACTTATTATATTGAGTTAATATTGTATTGAACTCAGCCCGCAATTCATCCATCATTTCAATCGCCTTTTTCTTAGAAATTCCACGCCCCATTTTTTTAGTATCAGGAACATTATCTCCTGTAAAATATGGAATTAAAGGCACGCTATACACCTTACCAGCACCAGTTTGTTCGGCTGAAACACAATTAATATCGTATATTTCTATTTTATATTTGTTATCTTTAAACCTAAACTTTGTCAAATACTCATACTTATATATACATTTCAGTCCCATCCCCACGCTAATGGAAAATTCTTTTTCCGTTTTAACTTGTATTACTCCATTATCTTTATCTTCACTTTGTATTGAATGTTTAGGATTATTCCATTTATCCGAAATAAACATCTTAGCTTTTGAGAACAATTCATTTTTGCTCAATGAAACTTCTTTAACCTCTTCTATTTTAGAAGAACTCTGCGCACATAAACTAATAGGCAAAACAGTCAAAAGAAAAAGAAAAATTTTATTCATAATCATACCTTTAATATTTAGAAATTCATTAAATAATAAATTAACTTATATAGAAAAATCATTCTATTCTCTTATAAGTTCCACTTTCCTGACCATTGGTTATTTTCAGGACATCTTTTGAGAATAAACATTCCCATACCCTTTCCTGCCCGTTAAGTTTGTTTCCACCATCAGAATAAGTGATTACAATATTAATATTGTTAGCTGATATTTTATAGGTAAATAAATAATTGGTTGCAAAATCAGCTCCGTTGAGAAGTGCGTAATATCCAGTTCCATCATTCTCGAATTTCAGGTATTTATGAACACTTTCCGTACCTGTAGACCATGTTCCTATTATTTCTTCAGAGTTTAAATCAATCCAGTCATCATCAGAAGAAGAGCAACCACCCAAACCCAATAGGATTGTAAATAACAGAATTAACACAAAATATAAATTCTTTTTCATCTTATATAAATATTTAGTTTACTATATCGTTTGTGCTTTAGTAGCAAAATCTCAAAAAGAAATAAGATTATCGCATTTTGTTATATATACATTAGACAATAAACAAAGAGATTGTTGACAATGAGAAAAATTTATTTTCAATATGATAGTGGAGACATTCAGAGATAGTTTACTGTTATCTTCATTGATACTATTGCATCCATATAAAAATGATAATACTAGTAAGAAAAATAAAACTGTCTTCATATTGTCTGTTTTTAATCTGTGAATGATATTGCAAAGTAACGTACTTCTTTACATATAATCAAACTTTTTACTATTTTTTTTCAGAAAAACTCTCTTTCCTTTGCCGCACAATATCTTTTTTCTACCTTTGCAATATTATGTGCGACAAGAGGTCTCACAAGTAATTGTTCAGCATCATGTCTGAACCTATTGTTCCGTCAATAGTAGCCTAAAGAGGCGTGCGTGACTGGTAACGGTCGGGTGCGGAGCCCTCTTGAGAACGACGTTCCAACCTAAACATCATAGGTGAAGAATGGCAAGGCTGACCGATAGGAGTAACGCAGGTGAATCGCTGCACCATCGTTACAAAGAATTGGCTCACGGATGTTTAGGAGCCATGCCAAAAGGCAAGCAGTCAGGATAGTACGTTGTTATGTCGTACTACACGGATGTTGCACTGCCGGTGGATGGGCGGACTCTAAGTCGGTCGTCAGTTACTTGTGCGAAACTTGGTAAGCCCGTATTTCTCCCATCAGCCAATAGCAAATGGGTAAGCTAATCGTAAGAGCGGCCGAACGGGGTGCGGGTAAAGGATTGTGGAGAAAGCGAATATCATAATGTAATGTTGTGGATAAGGGTTTCAACGTCACCCTACGCGAAAGCGGGCAGACTTCCACAGGGTAATTCTTTGTGAAACGAATTGTAGAACTTCAAGTATGGAGAAACAGCAAAGGAGCGAGGCGCAAGCCAAGTGTGCACCTTCAGCCGAACGCAAAACTGTGTGGAAAGGAATAGATTTCGCACGATGCGAGCGTAGGGTAAGGAAGCTACAAGTCCGAATAGCAAAGGCTCAGAAAGAAGGAAGACACAACAAGGTGACAGCCTTGCAACATCTTCTTGTCACCTCCTTTGAAGCCAAGGGATTGGCGGTAAGGAAAGTGACGTCCAATAAAGGAAAACGTACGGCAGGAGCGGACCATGTACTATGGGACACCGATGCCAAGAAAATAAACGCAGTGAGTTCTTTGAAACGGAGAGGGTACAAAGCCCTTCCACTGAAAAGGGTTAACATACCAAAGAAGAACGGAAAGATGAGACCGCTCGGGATTCCGACCATGAAGGACAGAGCCATGCAAGCTCTTTATCTGATGGCTCTAGAACCCATTGCGGAGACAACCGCTGATGCCAACTCTTATGGATTTAGAAAGTTCAGAAGCGCGGCAGATGCTATGGATGCCCTGCACAGATGGTTAAGCAAAGATTGCTCTCCCCAATGGATATTGGAGGGAGACATTAAAGGATGCTTCGACCACATCAGTCACCAATGGCTTCTCGATAACGTACGAATCGACAAGCACATCTTAGAGAAATGGCTGAAAAGTGGGGTCGTATTCAATAAGTTGCTACAACCCACCGTGGAGGGTACTCCGCAGGGTGGCATCATCTCACCGACACTTGCCAACACGACACTCGACGGCATGGAAAGAATGTTGAAAGAGAAGTATAAGGTGAGCTACATCGATGGAAAACTTTATCATCCGAAAGTGAATTGCGTGCGTTATGCTGATGATTTCATCATCACGGCAGACAAACGAGAAATACTGGAAGAGACAAAATGTATGTTGATTGAGTTTCTTGGGAAACGTGGTCTCACGCTATCCGAAGAAAAGACACTGATAACACACATCACGAGGGGTTTGACTTTTTAGGGTTCAATGTTCGGAAGTACAACGGCACATTGTTAATCAAACCATCCCCTAAGAGTCAGAAACGGTTCACAGAGAAACTGCACGAAGTCGTGTTCAAAAAGAACAAGGCTGTAGCACAACAGAAGCTGATAGAAGACCTCAACCCTGTATTGAGGGGATGGGGAAACTACTACAGCAGTGTGGTGTCGAAAACTACGTTTAGCAAGATAGACCATATATTAACCAACCAGTTAAAGCGGTGGTCCTATCGAAGGCATACGAACAAGTCGAGAGAATGGATAAAGAACAAATACTTTATCAAGGTCGGCACTCGGGATTGGATTTTCGGCTTCAAGTACAAAGATTGTGAAAAAGGTGCTATCTTTATACTTATGAAGCTGGCTGACATACCGATTAGACGACATGTAAAGGTGAAATGTGAAGCCAATCCATACGACCCGACTTGGGATGCATACTTCTTGAAGCGGATGCAGAAACGCAACCGCTCACGTACGTCCCGAAAGGGAACTTTATCGGAAAACGTTGCCTGTAAAGGCGCGGATGAGCCGATTTGATTTTATGAGAATTAAATTTTGAATTATCGGAGCTGTATGCGGGGAAACTCGCACGTACAGTTCTTAATGGGGAATGCGGCGGTAACGCCGCAAACCTACATAACAAACGACAAGATGTTTTTACCAATTCATAAGGAAGAATTAATCACTTCGACTGCATCAATTAATAATTCCCCCTTATCCTTTAGCAATTTCATCCGCTTGAATTAATCTGTTGCACTTGGGCAACCGTTCGGATACACTTGTGTAACAGTCTAGTTACACTTGTCCATTCCGGTGAATGCCCAACTGCAAACAAATAGTGATAATCTAAAAGGAATTATTATGAGCATACTTTACAAGACAACCCGCTTTGCGGATACTTTCAGTGGTGACAAAGAAACAAATGTACGGGTGCAGCTATTATCATGGGATACGCTGAATACCAAAGCCTTTGTAGAATATCTGGCTTTCAAGAACAACATTTCCAAAGGAGATGCATACAAAAATCTCAGCATGGTATTGGAAGGGATTGAAGCCATTCTGAAAAATGGCAATATTCTCAATCTGGAAGATTTCGGCAGTTTTTCTCTAAACGGCAGTTTCTGTGAAGACAAAGAACCCGGTGAAAACCATCGGGCGGAATCCATAGAGGTGAAGAACGTTGTGTTCAAGGCTGAAAAGCACTTGAAGAAACGGATAGCCGCGGCAGGATTTGAGAAGTATAACCCTGAAAGACATAACAAACGAAAGTACTAGAACGACATGGAATACGACAGAACTTACTCCATCCGAAAAGGTGAATACTTCGCGGATGCACTGAAACGCGCCGGTAAAGACTTTATCCCGACCAATTGTATCATCAACAAGTTACTGCCCGGACTGGGAGCTACGCATTGTGAACTGACAGCACCGCGGAAATCTATCATTATCGAGCCTAATGTGCCTGTTATCGAGTCGAAAGCGAAGAAACACAAGAATGCGTTGGCTGTATATAAAGGTGTAACTATCCGGAAAGTGGCTGATTTTCTGGAAGAGAATCGTGATAAACATTACAAGCTGTTGACCACTCCCGAAGGTTTCACGAAAATCAAGGAAGCGATGCAAGCGGTGGGGATAGATATGTACACAGAATGCTTTATCTTGTTTGATGAATGTGAGAAGTTAGTGCAGGACGTACATTACCGTGATTCCATCCGCGAACCGATGAACGATTTTTTCCGTTTTCAAAACAAGGCATTGATTTCCGCCACTCCTATCATACCCGAAAAGGACAATCGTTTCGATGGCTTTATGCGGGTATTGATTCAGCCTGACTATGCATACCGCCAAAAGCTGAAACTTATCACTACGAATAATGTACTGGAAACATTGCAGGAAGTGATTGATGCGAAGCGAGGAACGGTCTGCATCTTCTGCAACAGCATCGACTCGATAGACAGTTTTTACCGGTTGATACCCGAATTGAGTAATGCATGTACCTTTTGCAGCGAAGACGGACAATACAAACTGTGGAAAGGCAACCGACGCAAGAAATCAATGATGATTACCGAACTGGAACGTTACAACTTCTTCACTTCACGTTTCTATTCGGCAGTAGATATCGTGTGCAAGAATCCCCCGCACGTGATTTTCATCAGCGATTTATACGGTGCCGCACAATCCGTCATCGACCCGGCTACCGAAGCTATCCAAATCATCGGACGTTTCCGCGGCGGAGTAAATAGTGTGACACATATTGCTTCTATCCGACCGGAACTGGAATGTATGTCTGCACCGGAAATTGACCACTGGATTCAGGGAGCATCCACCGTCTTCAACGGATGGAAGGTGCAACTGGCACGGACATCGAATATAGGAGAACGGACATTATTGCAGGAAGCTATCGGAGAAAATTCCTATCTTCCTTATCTGGACGAGAACGGAAAACCCGACCCGTTTCTGATAGCCAACTTCTATGAGAAGGAACAAGTGAAACGGCTATATACCTCTGCTGATTTATTGTGTAATGCCTATCAGCAAACCAGCTATTTTGAATTCTCACACGAAGAACGCCTTATGCCGGTTTCAGATAATGAGCGCATGGCTATCCAGCACCGCCTGGCTAAGAAAAAGCGAGCGGAGCTTATCGTCCGTAAATTGGAAGAAATGGAAAAGATGAGCAGAACCACCGATAGAAAACTACAAAAGCGTTATCAACGCATGTTGGGAAATCTCATAACTTCTACTGCTGACAGATATATATACGATTGCTTTTGCCGGTTTGGTGGTGAATTTATCCGTGAATCCGACTATAATGAAAATAAGTTGCGTACAGCATTAAATGTCAGCAGCGAACAATCCATCAAGAAGTCGGGACAGATGAAAACCCGTATCCAACGAACTTTCCCCATAGGGACTGAATTGTCGGTTCAGGAAATAAAAAGTATGCTCAAGCAAGTATATAAGAAAATGGGACTGAACACCGGACGAGGTATCACGACTAAAGAACTAGAACAATATGCAGAGGTGGAAAATTATAGAAATCATGAAACCAGAACAATCAAAATACTGAAATTCAAATAATTAAAAGAAAAATGCAGTTTTTATTCCGAAAAAGATAAAAACTCCCTATTGATTTTTGCAAACTTATCTTAAAATCAGGCTATTTTTAAAGATAAGGCATTGATAATAAGCTCTGCGACATTTTTGTTTTTCCCCGTATAA
>ENA-OPSH01001278-OPSH01001278.1-human-gut-metagenome-genome-assembly--contig:-NODE-1278-length-11411-cov-3.020606_pt1 | contig 11411 bp, 10 predicted proteins | sample MGYA00241802_ERZ501895 | MGnify/ENA primary metagenome ERZ501895 (study PRJEB25962, sample SAMEA2042304) | human gut metagenome | biome: human gut; feature: human-associated habitat; material: faeces...
TTTTACCAGCTGAATCTGAAGGATGCCGCCGAGGAGTTTGTGGATGCACGGTTGCCCTTGCCCGCGCCTTTGCCCGAACGAGCATCCCTGATGACCCGCATCCATGACCATATATTCCGTTCACACTACCTGAAGTTGCAGGGCAAAGACGGACGTGAGGAAGAGACGAAGGCCTTCTCCTTGTTGCGTGAGGGACTGACTTCCACCGTGCTTGCCGACAGGCAAACGCCTCGTCTGGCTGTCTATGCCGACCAGATTGTGTGGGCGAGAAGTCCGGTGCGCATCGACCTGGCAGGCGGGTGGACAGACACGCCGCCCTATTGCCTGAATGATGGAGGCAATGTGGTCAACATGGCCATTGAGTTGAACGGACAGCCCCCGTTGCAGTCGTATGTGAAGCCATGCAAGGACTTCAAGATTGTCCTGCGCTCCATCGACCTGGGTGCCATGGAGGAGGTGCATACCTACGAAGAGCTGCGCGACTTTGCCAAAGTGGGGTCTCCGTTTTCCATCCCCAAGGCTGCGCTGGTGCTGGCAGGTTTCCAACCGGGGTTCTCGCAAGAGACTTACGCCTCGTTGGAGGCACAGTTGCGGGCGTTCGGTTCAGGCATCGAGCTGACGTTGCTGTCGGCTGTACCGGCAGGCTCCGGGTTGGGAACCAGTTCCATCCTTGCTTCCACCGTCTTGGGTGCGGTTGCCGATTTCTGCGGACTGCCGTGGGACAAGAACGAGATTGGCCGGCGTACGTTGGTGCTGGAGCAGTTGCTGACTACGGGAGGAGGCTGGCAGGACCAATATGGAGGGGTGCTTCAGGGCGTCAAGCTGCTCCAGACACAGAGTGGCTTCGAGCAGTGTCCGGTCGTCCGTTGGCTGCCTGACTTCCTGTTCACCAGTCCGGAATATCAGAAGTGTCATTTGCTCTATTACACGGGCATTACCCGGACGGCGAAGAATATTCTGGCAGAGATTGTCCGGGGCATGTTCCTGAATTCGACGGAACATCTGGATATGCTCAACGAGATGAAGGCACATGCCCTCGATGTGTTTGAAGCCATCCAGTGTGGACGGTTTGAGGAGATGGGTCGGCTGATAGGCAAGACCTGGGCTCAGAACAAGCGGCTGGACCCCGGCACCAATCCGCCCTCGGTAGAGCAGATTATCAGCCTGGTGCAGGACTACTGCCTGGGATACAAGCTTCCGGGAGCCGGAGGCGGCGGCTACTTGTACATGGTGGCAAAGAGCCCCGAGGCAGCTGTGCGCATTAAGACCATTCTGACGGAAACACCGCCGAACGCCTGCGCGCGCTTTGTGGAGATGTCTTTGTCGGATAAAGGACTGAAGGTGAGCCGTAGCTGACAGTGCCGGCTGTTCACCTGGCTGTTGTTAACCCCAATCGGTCATTAGGCTTCGAGTGGTCTAATGACCGATTGGGGTTTAATCTTGCCAAGGTAGGGGATAGATGCGGACTAAGCCGGACTTATACAGACCAAAGTATAATACTTAGGTAGGCTAAGTATAATACTTAGGGGGTCTAAGTATAATACTTTGGTCCATTGAAGTCCGGCTTGGTTTGTGTCTATCCCGGGCTTGGATAAAGGAAAAGCCGGCATGAGTCTCATTCATCCTTCTGGGGAGAAGCGTCTCATGCCGGCTGTGTTTCGGGACTTCAGTCTTTCAGCGTCAGCTCTACGACGAAGTCGATGTCATTCGGAGCCTGTTCAAACTCCATTAAGATACCGTTTTTATCCTGACGGAACTTTATCGGGGTCTTGTCCTTGAAGGAGATGGCACGGGTTACCTTCTGCGTCAGGGGCAGATAAAGTCCGTTGTCCGGCAGGTTGAGGATGTGTACGAAGAGCCGGTTGCCCTTTTGCGTGGTCACTCCCCAGTCACGCGGACCGACCAGTCCGGCACGTGTCCCGTAGAGGGTTTCCCCGTATGTCTGCATCCACTGACCGATTTCCTTCAGACGCTCCACTGCCACAGCCGGAAGTTCCCCGTTGGGTTGCGGCCCGATGTTCAGCAGCAGGTTGGCATTCTTTCCGGCGGCATTGACCAGGTAATGGATGAGCGTCTTGGTCGACTTGTAGTCCTGGTCGACAATCTTGTATCCCCACATGCCATTCATCGTCTGACACGTCTCCAGGGGAAGGCGGCTGATGGCTTGTCCCGACAGGCCGGCTGTATTCTCACCGGGCAGGTCGCGCTCGAAAATCTGGATATCTTCTCCCTCGAAGGGTGTCTCGTGGTGGTTGTTGGCAATCAGGCATCCCGGTTGCAGGCGGTGTATCAGGGCATACTGGTCAGGCAACTGCCAGTCGAAGTCAGGCTTCTGGTCCCACCATCCGTCGAACCAGATGGTACGTATCGGACCATAGTTCGTCAGCAGCTCCTCCAACTGATGGTTCATGAATTCATAGTAGGTTTTCCATTCCCCATGTTTGGTACGTCCGGTTCCCCTTCCGGTACGTCCCAGCGGATAGTAGTCGTCCCGGTACCAGTCCAGATGCGAATAATACAGATGGAGTGCGATGCCCTGCCGGTGGCATTCGTCCGCCAGTTCTTTCAGTACGTCGCGTCCGAAGGGGGTGGCATCCACGATGTTGTAGTCCGACCATTGCGTGTCGAACATGGAGAAGCCTTCATGGTGGCGGGTTGTGAAGCAGATGTATCGTGCTCCGGAAGCCTTGATGGCGGCGACCCATTCACGTGCATTGAAGCGTGAAGGATAGAAGCCGGACGCCAGCTTGGCATATTCGTCGCGGTTGAGGTCCTGGTTGGTCATGACCCATTCGCCCTGGGCAAGCATGCTGTACAGCCCCCAATGGAGGAAGATGCCGAATTTGTCGTTCTGGAAGGCTTCGCGCGACTGGAGGTTCTCTTGTGTAGGAACATAGCTCGTCTGCTTGTCATCAGCGGACGGGAATGCGGCCTTGGCAAAGGTCGGTAGAGCCAGAGCCGCACACAGGCATAAGGATTTTAAACAAACTGTTGCTTTCATATTCTATAAGGCTATCATTGTTAATGGAATCAAAGGTACATTTTTTAATCAAATCCTCATACGAAAAACGGACATACGGAGCAGAAAAAAACTCCTGAAGGCAGTTCCCGACAGGTCCCTCGGTGCGAGAGTGCCCTCAGAAAGGTATACAAATGAGTACAGCTTTTATTGCTTATTAAGATTTCTCCGTGCAGTATTTGGCAGTCTTCGGCATTTACTCATCGAGAACAGGCGAAACAGTGACCTGTCCGATAGAACTGTAACTTTAACGAAAGAGATTATGAAAAAGAGATTTATGCCCCTTGCTGCGATGGTTGTTTTCGCATTGTCTTCCTGTCATTCTACCCGGAATGTTGCCGTACTTCCGTCGGCAGACTTCAATGGAGAGTGGAACATCGTGGAGGTAAACGGAAGTGCCATCAACCTCAAGGACTATCCTTATATTGGTTTTGATACGGAGAACGGACGCATCTATGGCAATACCGGATGCAACAACGTGATGGGTTCCTTTGACTTGAACAGCAAACCGGGCACGCTTGAACTGGGCAAGCTGGCAAGTACGATGATGGCAGGCCCGAACATGGATGTGGAGCGTAATGTGCTCAATGCCCTGGGACAGGTCAAGGGCTATCTGCCCGTCAGTGAAAATGAAATCGCACTGTGTAATGAGAAGAAGCGTCCGGTGGTCATCTTGAAGAAAAGAAACCAGACGATGGCGCTGAATGAGCTGTCCGGGAAGTGGAACATCCTGGCAGTGAATGGCAAGGAAGTGCCGGGAAACGTGGAGAAGCAACCCTTCCTGCACTTTGACGTGGCTGCCAGAAAGGTCAGTGGCTGTGCTGGTTGCAACAACATACACGGCGGTTTTACCGTGGATGCCGCGCAGAGTCAGTCCATTGCGTTCCCTGCCTTGGCGTCTACCCGGATGATGTGTGCAGACATGGAGCTGGAGAACAGCATCATGCAGGCGCTGAATGCTGTCCGGAGTTATGGCAGGCTGGGTAACGGGCATCTCGCCCTTTATGCCGATGGCAAGCTCGTGCTGGAACTGGCTGAAGTTAAATGATTGGTTAATAGTTAAGATGCGGACCTGAGGGAGGCACCGGCAAGGACTTGCCATCTCCCGTTCAGGTCCGCATTTGTCTGTCTGTCAGAGGCAGGGGACAGTCAGGAACCGGGCTTCCGGGAAATGACGGTTCAGGTATTCCCGGATGTAGTGCTGCGTGTCCTCCTGGATAATCTTGTCTTCCTCCAACGGATAGAGGTTGTAGAGGACACTGTGCAGCCGGAGTTTTTTCGCCTTGACCGCCTCCAGGCTCAGCAACGTGTGGTTGATGCTGCCCAGCCGTCCCGAAGTGACGAATATCAGCGGATAATCCTGTTGTGCCACATAGTCAATGGTCAGCAGGTCGGGCGTCAGAGGGACCATGAGTCCTCCGGCACCTTCCAGCAACACGGCATCATAGCGTTCGGAGAGCTGCTCTGTCGCCTGCTTGATGTGTTCGAAATTGATGGGGCGTCCGTCAATCTTAGCTGCCAGATGGGGGGAACAAGGATAGGTGAATATCTCGGGCATGGTGAGTCCTTCCCGGTCCTCGGGCAATAGGCCGGTGCCCATCAGCCGGCGATGAAGCTCAATGTCTTCAGACATCGTGGTGTTGCCGGTCTGAATCAGTTTCTGGGTGATGGTACGTTTGCCTGCCTCATTCCATTGGCGGGCAAGGAATCCGGTGGCATAACTCTTCCCGATGTTCGTGTCGATGCCACTTACAAAGAATACGTTGTCTTTCATTTTATCATTCTGTTTTGTTGTTATACAGGATTGGTCAGCAGGATGTAGACGGGGTGGTAGGTCAGGCTGACTTTCCCGTCCGTCGTGGAGAAGCGACGCTGATATTCCGTGGTGAAATCTTCCAGTTGCTTCCGCGTCCATGCCTCCTTCCGGATGCCTGTCACGCCGGTCTGACGTAAGTGACGCAGGACATCGCCGGGGCTATCGAAGCACAGGGTGACCCGCTCTTCATCCGCATGGAGGGGCTGATAGCCCAGGGCTGACAGCTTGCTGCACCAGTCATGGAGAGAAGGATAGTCCAAGGTTGCTCCGGACAGCGCACGTATCTCCTTCAGGTTCTCTTCCCCAAAGAGCGAGAAGGCGACATGCCCCCTGGCGGTCAGCATGGTCCGGCAGCGTTGCAGGAAGCACAAGGGATTTTCCAGCCATTGCAGCGAGGCGCAGGACACAATCAGGCTGAAGCAGCCTTGCGGAGATGCCTTCTCCACGTCTCCGGGGACGAAGCGGGTATGGGCATCCAGAATGTCTTCCAGGGCTGTTTGCATTTCCGGGCATAAGTCGTTGAGCAGGTATTCCTGCGGACGGTGATGTTGCAGGTAGGCATGTGTGAAGAGTCCGGTGCCACAACCGACCTCCCAGACCCGTTGGTGGGCATCGGGCGGCAGGTGCCGGTCCAGCAGTGTCACCATCCGTTGTGCCATGGTCCGTTGCACGGTCGCCTGACAGTCGTAGGTGGGGATGGCGCGGGCAAAGCGTTGTCGTATCAGTGATTTATCCATAAGGTTTCCTTTCCTTCAGCGAGTTGTTGTATGCAGTCTGCGTCGTAATGGGCTGCATGTACCGTTTGGGTTGTCAGGTTCTCCCAGGCACGCAGCTGGTTGGCGGAGGGGAAGATGTGGTCTTCCGTTCCGATAAAGGCTTTGTCCCAGTGCCAGTCTGTGGCTGGTCCGGTCCGGGTGATGGCCTCATACAGGGCAGCCAGCTCGTCGCGGAGCGTCTCCCAACTCCTGTCAGGCGCATGTTGCAGGAAGTCCTTCAGGGCCGGTGCACTGCCGCACATGCGGCGGCGGAACTTGGACAAGGTCTGTTCGGACAGGTTGTCCAGTGTTCCTTTGAAGATGCTTTCGGGGATGCCGCGGAGGTCATCGACAGGCCAGGGTGTTCCGTTGAAAGCCAGGGCATGTTCCCAGGGTAGAGCCAGGGATGGCAGGACCCGACCGGCAACCCATACGCCCATCGACCAGGCGACGACACGGATGGAGGCATACGCCGCCAGGGGAGCGGCGTCAAACTGCAGGTCCCGGTAGTCAAAGCACAGCATGACATCGTCCGTACCTTCCGGTAGCGAAGCCAGCAGTCCTTCGCCCATGCCCCAGCCTGCAAAGAAGAGTGTCAGCCGGGAGCTTCCCTTCTGTTGTATAAATGACTGTTTCATAATACATCAATTAATTGTTCCAACTCTCCGGACGAGAGTGTTGCCGTCAGTGAAAAGCGCAGGCGCGAAGTACCCTCGGGCACTGTCGGCGGACGAACCGGCAGCACGTAGAAGCCTTTGCGTTGCAGTTCTTCGGCTTTCAGGACCGTCTCTTTGCTGGCTCCGACCAGCATGGGCACGATGTGACTTTCCGACGGACAGGCATATCCTTTCTCCTTCAGTGCCGTCCGCAGTTGCTCCGACAGGGTGGCGAGCCGCTTCCTGCGTTCGTTCATGTCCGGCAGCCGTTTCACGATGAACTCCGTCCAGGCTACGTTGAGCGGAGGTAGGGCGGTCGTGAAGATGAGTGTGCGCATCCGGTTGATCAGGTAGTTGCGGACGGGAAGGCTGCATGCCACATAGGCACCCACTGACGCGACCGCTTTCCCGAAGGTCCCACAGAGGAAGTCGATGCCCGGGATGCACGCCTGCTCTTCGGCTACGCCCAGTCCGTTCTGACCACGCACGCCGATGGCATGGGCTTCGTCGACATAGAGCATGGTTCCCGGGTAGCGTTGCTTCAGCTCGACCAGCTGTTGCAAGGGCGCCACATCGCCGTCCATGCTGAAGATGCTTTCCGTCACGATGAGGATGCGGTGAAAGTCTGCGTGATGTTTCTGCAACAAGGCTTCCAGCTGGGCATAGTCCTGATGCCTGAAGCGTATGCACTTGGCAGCAGAGAGACGGATGCCGTCAATCAGGCTGGCGTGCACCAGCTTGTCGGCAAGTATCAGCGTATGGGCATCCGCTACTGCCGGCAGGATACCGGTGTTCATGTGATAACCACTGCTGAACACCAGTGCCGCTTCTTTCCCGAAGCTTTCTGCCAGCAGACGTTCCAGCCTGTCGTGGACGGCGAAGTTTCCGGTCAGCAGACGGGACGAGGAGGAGGAGAGGAGGGAGTCTTCAGCTGACACTTCCTCCATGAACGCTTTGCGCAGCGATTCGTCGGTAGCCAATCCCAGGTAGTCGTTTGACGACAGGTTCAGCATCGGCTGTTCTCCGGAACGGACCCACCGTCCGAGATGTTCCACGGAAGGCAGTTGGCGGAAGTTCCCTTTCTCCCGCAGGACTTCCAAATCCCGGGTTAGCATCTGATCATTGTCCATCATATCGTCAGTTTTTAATCTCGGAAACAATCTTTACCAGGGCTGTTGTCAGCTTGTGCAGTTCTGCCGGACGGATGACGAAGGGCGGCATCACATAGACCAGCCGTCCGAAGGGACGCACCCAGACACCTTCCTCCACAAAGCGCCGTTGTATCCATGCCATGTCTACCGGCTGACGGGTTTCTATGACCCCGATGGCTCCCAATACCCGTACGTCAGCTACCTGGGGCAAGCTCCGTGCCGGAGCCAGTTCCTCCTCCAGTTGTTGCTCGATGGCTTTTACCTTCTGTTGCCATCCGGACGCCAGGAGCAGGTTGATGGAAGCACACGCGACAGAGCAGGCGAGCGGATTGCCCATGAAGGTCGGTCCGTGCATGAAAGCATGCGGTTCGTGGTCGGATATGGTCGTGGCGACTTCGTCGGTTGCCAGTACGGCAGAGAAGGTCATGTATCCTCCGGTCAGGGCTTTCCCGATGCACATGATGTCCGGTTCAATGCCGGCATGTTCCCAGGCAAACAGCTTGCCGGTGCGTCCGAAGCCCGTCGCTATCTCGTCAAAGATGAGTAAAAGCCCGTAACGGCGGCAGAGTGCGGCAGCTTCGCGCAGATACTCCGGATGGTAGAAGCGCATGCCTCCGGCTCCTTGTACGATGGGCTCGAGGATGAGGCCGGCCAGTTCGGCATGATGCTGCTCGATGATGGCTTTTAAAGGCTCTATGTCCGTGCTGTCCCACGTTCCGTGAAAGCGGGATTGGGGAGCCGGAGCAAAGTGTCGCACCGGCAGGGCATTCCCGAAGAGGCTGTGCATGCCGGTGACCGGATCGCATACGGACATGGCATTCCAGGTATCTCCATGATAGCCGGAGCGTATGGTGACGAAGTTGTTTTTCCGGGGGTTACCCTTTGCAAACTGGTACTGGACCGCCATCTTCAAGGCGACCTCTACGGCAACTGAGCCACTGTCCGCATAAAAGATTTTCTGCATCGAGGGAGGGGCAATCTTCAGCAGCAACTTTCCCAGTTCAATGGCAGGGTCGTGCGTCAGTCCTCCGAACATGACGTGTGACATCCGGTGCAACTGTTCTTCGATGGCATGGTTCAGCACCGGATGGTTGTATCCGTGGACGGCACACCACCAGGAAGACATCCCTTCAATCAGTTCAGTCCCGTCGTCCAAGGTGATGGTGCAGCCTTTGGCGCTTTTCACCTTGTAGGTAGGCAACGGGTTTGTGGTAGAAGTATAAGGATGCCACAGGTGGTCGCGGTCAAAGGTGTCACATTGATAATTATAGCTCATAACCGATTTCTTTGATTCGTTGTTTATCCGTTTCGACGTCGGAGCCCAAGGTGGTGAGCATATCCCCGACGATTGCTGCGTTCATGCCGATCGTCAATGCCCGGCGCAATGTTTGTTCGTCGAGCTTTGCCCGTCCGCCGGCAAACCGTAGGTGAGCGGTGGGATGGATGAAGCGGAAGAAGGAAATGGTGCGCAGCAGTTCTTCCGACGATAACGGCTGCATGTCCTGTAGGGGAGTTCCCTTGATGGGCTGCAATATGTTAACAGGTATCGACTGTACCCCCAATCCGCGCAGGGAGAATGCCAGCTCGATGCGTTGCAGTTCCGTCTCTCCCATACCGATGATACCTCCTGAGCAGATCTCCATGCCTGCCTGTTGGGCTGCCAGCAACGTTTCCCGTTTCTGCTGTTGGGTGTGCGTGGTGCACAGATGCGGAAAGTAGGAGGGGGCTGCCTCCAGGTTGCAGTGATAGCGTGACACGCCGGCTTCGTGCAGCCGTTTCATTTGTTGCTCTGACAGGAGTCCCAAGGATACGCAGACGGAAATGGAACAGCTCTGGCGGATGGCGCGTACCCGGTCGCAAATGGCATCCACTTCCTTATCGGTCATCCGTTTGCCGCTTGTCACCAGTGAAAAACGTCCGACGCCATGCCGGGCATTCTCCTTGGCGTGTGTCACGCATTCTTCGACCGGCAACAGTCCGTAGGTCTCCACACCGGTCCGGTGATGGGCCGACTGGGCGCACCATTTGCAATCTTCCGAGCATAACCCCGATTTTGCATTCACGATGGAACACATGTCAAATACCTTGGAGGCACACTTGGCTGTGATCTCCCGTGCCGCTTCAAACAGGCTCTCATTGTCTGTACAGGAAGCAAGTTCTTTCATTTCATCGAAGGTCACCTGGTGCCCTTGCAATACCTTTTCTTTCAGTTCGTGTATCATAGTTCTAAAAACAAAAGAAGAGCAATACCGGAATCACTGTTGTTCCGATATTGCTCTTCTTATCCGACAAGTTATTAAAAAGACGTACCTGTCCCTCCTCTGAGACGGTCAGAGACGGGGATACAATTGTACATAAATCCATTTCATACAGCCAAAGTCTGCATTCGTCGGCCTCTTCCGGCGGTAACGTATCCGTTTCATCCGTCTTGTTCTTCCGGTTTAGACAAGGCTTGTCCAGCCATCCGGTTTTGGTGAGCGAAGCTTCGGCGATGCTCTTGCACACATGTCCGATGGTCACGTGTTTGCCCAAGCTTGCAAAGATGGCATACCCCTTCCGGCTCCATTGACGGAATCGAATCATGCGATTTTTATGGGATGGATTTTGGCTGTGCATGGTTGCAAAGATAGACATTAATGCTATATGCACAACTAATTTGCTCCTGATTTTGAAACGCAAATGTAAACGAACCTTTTAAATATAGACTCTATGGAAGGATGTTTTGTTAAATGATGTTGTATAATCGCATTTCGTTTGAACCTTTCTTGCAGGAATGGTTGAAATGAGCTTATCTTTGCAGTGTGTTTTTCATAGTATTAGATTTAAGGTTAACAAAGGTTGGGCTCAGCGGAGCCCTTTTTTTATTGCCCCTATCCTGCGTCGTTTCATTGTTTTTCTGCTTGCTTTATTCATTCTTTCTAGCTTTCCGTCCAGGAGTCTGTCTCTCCGTTATGCGCCCTTGGAATTTCCTTCTTGAGCAGGTCCCGGCCATCCTCTTGCGCATCTCCCGACTGTCATTCTCTGTAAACCTCTGTTTCATCGTGCTTAAGTTCGGTTTTGGAGATGCGCATTTCCTTGCCACTCTTTTGCGCAAAGCGATACTGGGGAGATGAGCATCTCGCCACGAGGAGATGAGCATCTCGTTATCAGGAGAAGCGCAAGGTGTCACTGGATAAAACAACAAAGGCCATCCGCACCTGGCGAATAGCCTTTGATTGTTGTATGTTGCTCCTTGATTGATAAGAATATTCCGAGAATATCTCAAGCCGAGGAGTAATTCTAGCGTAAGATGTGTTTAGCTCAATTTATGGATGATGAGTCCGGAGCGAAGTTTGGGTTCAAACCAAGTGGTCTTCGGCGGCATGATGTTGCCCGTGTCTGCGATGTCCATGATTTGTTTCATGGTGACAGGATAGAGAGCCAATGCCATCTTCATCTCTCCGCTGTCCACACGACGTTTCAGCTCACCCAATCCGCGGATACCGCCCACGAAGTCGATGCGCTTGTCGGAACGAAGGTCCTTGATTCCTAAAATCTTGTCGAGAATCAGGTTGGATGAGATAGTGACATCCAATACCCCAATCGGGTCGTTGTCATCGTATGTACCTTCTTTAGCCGTCAAGCTGTACCACTTGCCTTCCAGATAGAGTGAGAAGTTGTGCAACTTGTTCGGCCGATATTCAGCTTCACCTTTTTCTTCTACCACGAAGTTCTCGCGCAGGGCATCAAGGAACTGGGCAGCCGTCAATCCGTTCAGGTCTTTCACGACGCGGTTGTAGTCGATGATGGTCAGCTGATTGGCGGGGAAACATACCGCCATGAAGTAGTTGTACTCTTCGTCTCCTCTGTGATTGGGATTTTGTTTTGCCTTCTCGGCACCCACCAAGGCAGCTGCAGCCGAACGGTGGTGTCCGTCAGCAATGTAAAGTGCCGGCATGGCAGCGAAAGCTTTGGTGATAGCCTGGATGTCATCCTCCTTGTCGATAATCCAGAATTTGTGTCCGAATCCGTCAA